>AMWB02023832.1_pt1 | contig 18974 bp, 14 predicted proteins | sample 200311 | NCBI WGS metagenome assembly AMWB02 (sample SAMN02737377, study PRJNA173069) | bioreactor metagenome | biome: anode biofilm in microbial fuel cells | place: USA: California | collected 2010-12-16 | reverse complement strand
CCGCCGGCAGCTGGCGCGGCAGGCGCCACAGGTGCCTCCGCCGAGGGCACTAAGGCTGCACCGCCGCTTGGCATGCCCACCAGCTCCACCGCGTCAATCTCGTTCCAACCCAGTCCAAGTACGGTCTGGTCAACGGTGATGCGCAGTTTGTTGATGTAAAACTCTTCGTACGGCTCAAAGGAGATGGTGTGGTAATCGGGGCAGTAATCCACCGCCACCGGCTCTCCCAACCAGATCAGGTACTCCTTGCCATCCTCGCCGATGCCGGTCACTTCGACCACCTGCGAGGGATTGTAGTTTTGCACGATGGTGATCTCCAGCGGCAGAACGGGGGTGGCGTAAGTCAGTTCGATCCACTCCACCGTATTGGCATTCAGCGATGTCCAGGCAAAAACATCATCCTCACAGCCTTCCACATTTGGCTCCCCTGCTGCTTGCCTGGCAGACCAGCCCTCATCGGCGTACTGCGAACTGGCCACAGCGCTAATTGCCCACTGGTGCAGCGGTTCCTGTGACCCAACAGCGGCAGGGGATTCGGTCGTCACCGCGGCGGGTTCAGGCAGGGTTGTGTCCGGCTGTGTTCCGGTCTCTTCAATGATGATCTCGGCCGGGGTAAAAAATTGGACCGATTTGAGCAGCCTGTCAAACTCCTTGCCCACCCGCTTCCATTCGTCTCTCGGCGAGGCGCCGATCAGCACGAACTGCTGATTTGGCGCGACCATCACCGCGACCATGCGGCCAACAACATCCTCATCTCCAGTGTCCTCAATATCCACCTGCAATGCCTTTTTTCCATCCACCTTAATTTTCTTGTTTTTGGAAAAATTACCTTCCGGCATGGAAGTTTTCATCTGTTCGAGCAGGGTTTCAGTATCCAGATCCACGTCAACGCTCCCACCGACCATGGCCAGCATCGGTCCAATCTCGGGATTGGCGCCGGGAGGAAGCAGAGAGGTGATGCCGAAGGATTCCTCCAGATCATACCCCTCAGGTGGTTTGAAGGAGTATCCGCCGGCTTCCGAGCGGTATGCACCCGCCGGTACGTCATCCTCCCTTGCAGATCCACCGCCGACCAGCCCGGAAATGGCATCTGTCACAAAACAGGAAACGAGAAAGAGCGCCAGAAATGCAAATAACACGCTCACCAACCTGGTTCTTGCAGCCATGATTCCTCCTATTGAATTGAAAAGACAACGAAGACACAGGCATTACACCCCCTGCGACGCCGGCAGAGAAGAAAGCCCCAAAAAATTATAGCAAAAACCAGTTGATTTTTAACGGTAAAGTTGCGAAATTTTAGAATTCATCAAAGAAATCAGTTCCTGAATTTGCCAGGATCCCTGAAGTGATTGACTCGAGTTGCAGGGTTTGTCATAGGGGATTGGCGAATCCGGCCGGCATGAATGGGGGAACGTGAATTCGGTCAAGAGCGATTGCCATCACGCGCACTCACCACTTCAGGTGATGAGAGCGCTTTCGTAGGAGAGGTTCACAATGTCCCCGAATGAATTAATAAGGGGATGAACCTCCCCTGCTATAATTTGTTTGGATCAAGCGCTTCAATATAACGATGTTATATCAAGGCTATGAAAAAAATATGGTATCCTTAACCCCGCGCCCGGATGGGTCCGGCGCGGCAGAGCCCTGCGAACCCCGCCAGGTCCGAGAGGAAGCAGCGGTAAGGAGGATACTTTGGGCGCCGCCGGTAAACCTATCCGGACGCACTTTTTTCAAGTGGAGAGCAATGCAAACACCCCCCGTGTGCAATTATGAAGGCTCTGATTACCAGACCAGCTTCTGGGATAAAGGCGGCCGCGCCTACGAGGACGGCTGCGAGGCCGTTGCGCTCAAGCGCCTGCTGCCCGCCGCCGGGTGTCACCTGCTGGAATTGGGCGCCGGTGCCGGACGCAACACCCGGCGTTACACCGGTTACGAGAAGATCACCCTGCTCGATTATTCACGCACCCAGCTGCTGCAGGCACAAGCCCGGCTGGGAGAGTCGAACCGCTACCGCTATGTCGCCGCGGATATTTACCGCCTGCCGTTCGTGGATGGTGTTTTTGACGGCGCGACGATGATCCGCACGCTGCACCACATGGCCGAACCGGAACTGGCGCTGGCACAGGTGCATCGAGTGCTGGAACCTGGCGCCACCTTCATCCTGGAATACGCCAATAAACGCAACATCAAATCCATCCTGCGCCACGCGTTGGGCAAACAAATGTGGTCGCCTTTCACCCGCGAGGCGGTGGAGTATATCCCGCTCAATTTTGACTTTCACCCGGCTGCCATCAAAGAATGGATGACCGGCGCGGGTTTCACCATTCAGCGCACACTCACCGTCAGCCACCTGCGCGTGGGGCTGCTCAAGAAGCTCCTGCCGACCCGCTTGCTGGTCTGGCTGGACAGCCTGTTCTCACTCACCGGCAACTGGTGGCAGCTCACACCGAGTGTCTTCCTGAAATCCACCGCTTCCAATGAGGGTGTGAAAGCAGTCGGAGATCAATTCTTCGCCTGCCCCAACTGCGCTGCCACGCTGACCGATACGCCCCCGTTGATCCGCTGCGCCGGCTGCGGGAGGGAATACCCGGTCAACGGCGGGATCTACGACTTCAGGCTCGATGCATCCGACGCTGAACAAGATGGGACGGACTGATCGATGCCCGATTCCCTGCTTGATGATCTGAATCCGCCGCAGCGCCGCGCCGTCACCGCCGGTGATGGGCAGGTGCTGGTGCTGGCCGGACCCGGTTCCGGCAAAACGCGCGTGCTCACCCGCCGCCTGGCTTACCTGGTCGAGCGACGCGCGGTACCCGCTTATGACATCATTGCTGTCACTTTTACCAACAAGGCAGCCCGCGAGATGGAAAGCCGCGTGGTCAACATGGTGCAGCAGAACCTGGAAGGGATCTGGTTGGGTACCTTTCACGCCATGTGCGCGCGCCTGCTGCGCCGCGAATCCAACTACCTGCCCTATCAATCCAATTTCGTCATCTTCGATTCCGATGACCAGGAAAACCTGATCAAGCGGGCGATGCGTGAGTTGAACATCGATGATAAGACCCACCGCCCGGCGGGTGTGCACGCCGCCATCTCAGCGGCCAAGAATGACCTGCTGCTGCCGGATGACATGTCCGTCGGCACTTACCGCGACGAGGTGGTCAAGCGCGTGTACACCCGTTACCAGGAGTTGCTGTCGGTCAACAACGCCGTAGATTTTGACGACCTGCTGATGGTCGCCGCCCGCCTGCTGCAGGAGCACCCCGGTGTGGCAGAACGCTACGCACGGCGCTTTCAGCACGTGCTGGTGGATGAATTCCAGGACACCAACCTGGCGCAGTACGAGTTACTGAAACAACTTTGTTCCTATCACAAGAACATCTTCGTGGTGGGTGATGAGGACCAGTCCATTTACCGCTGGCGCGGCGCGGATTACCGCAACGTGCAGCGTTTCGAAAGCGACTTCAAGGGCTGCGAGGTGATCCTGCTGGAGCAGAACTACCGCTCCACGCAGAACGTGTTAGACGCCGCGCGCCAGGTGATCGACCGCAACCGCAACCGCACCCCCAAGCATTTGTTCACCGAGCGCGGCACAGGCAACAAACTGGTGCAATTCACCGCGGTGGATGACATCGCCGAAGCCGCCTACGTGGTGGATACCATCACCCAACACCTGTCCGCGGGGCGTACCAGGCCCAACGACTTCGCGGTGATGTACCGCACCAACGCCCAGTCCCGCCTCATCGAAGAGGCACTCATCCACGCCCGCCTGCCCTACCGCCTGGTGGGAGCGCTGCGCTTCTACGGACGCCGCGAGGTGAAGGACATGATCGCTTTCCTGCGCCTGGTGGAAAACCCGTCCGACGAGGTAAGCCTGCTGCGCGTGATCGCCGTACCGCCGCGCGGCATCGGTGAAAAGGCCATCCTCGCCCTGCAGAGCGCCGCCTTCCACGCCGGCATCAGCCCGGGAGATGTACTGCTCGATCTCGGCCGTCGGGGAGAGGATTCTCCTTATTGGGTGGAAATTGGACGCGGCGCTACCCTCCTCGCAGATTTCGGTGGAATGCTGGGTGACTGGGTGGCTGCCAAAGATCAAACCTCGCTCATCAACCTGTTCGATCGCATAATCGGCGATACAGGTTACGAACCCTACATTAATGACCGATCCGACGAAGGCAACGACCGCTGGGACAACGTCCAGGAGCTGCGCCGGCTGGCTTACGATTTTATTGAAAAAGGTCTCACCGAGTTCCTGCAGAACCTGGCACTGGTTTCCGATCAGGACACATTACCGGCCGAAAGCGACCAGCCCGCGCAGGTGCAGCAGGGAGCGGTAACGCTGCTCACCCTGCACGCCGCCAAGGGGCTGGAATTCAGCCAGGTGTTCATCATCGGGCTGGATGAGGGTCTGCTGCCGCACAGCCGCAGTCGCGACGACCCCGAGGAGATGGCGGAGGAACGCCGCCTGTTCTACGTGGGCATGACCCGTGCGAAGAATCAACTCTACCTGGTGCGTGCTGAACGCCGCTCCAGTTACGGCAGCTGGGATTACAGTGAGCCTTCGCGCTTCCTCGCGGATATCAGCGGCAACCTGGTCACCAGCCAGGGCAAACGCGGCGGCTCCCGGCGCGAAACTTACACCAACGATATGCGCTGGTCAACCACCGGCATAACCACCACGAGGTCAAAACTCCAACCCCGCAAGGTCGAACTGACCGAAACCAAATACAAACCAGGCATGCACGTGCGCAACCCCGCGTGGGGAGATGGTGTGGTACTCGAAAGCAAGGTGGATTCCGACGGCGAAGAGACCGTCGACGTGCACTTCGAGTCGGTGGGGTTCAAACGCCTGCTGGCTTCCCTCGCAAAGCTACAGATAGTTCAGTGATTTGTGAATTGTTAACCTGGATAAGTGACTGATGTCTTACCTGCTCGCCTCCCTCCCCATCCTGCTGGTGCTCGCGCTGATGCTGGTCTTCCGCCGCGGCAGTCACCAGGCGGGGTTCGCCGGCTGGCTGGCGGGCATCGCAGTGGCTTTTGCCGCCTTCGGACTGAACTTTTCCGTATTGTGGGTCTCTCAAGTGAAAGGCCTGCTGCTGACCATGAACGTGTTGGCCGTGTTGTGGCCGGCACTGTTGTTGTATCACGTCGTTGACCAGGCCGGCGGGGTGCGCGCCATTGCCAACGCCCTGCAGGAGATGATCCCGGAACCCGGTTGGCTGCTGGTGGTACTGGCGTGGATGCTCTCACCGCTGGTGGAGAACCTGGCTGGCTTCGGGCTGCCCATCGCTATCGTTGCGCCCATGCTCATCCTGCTGGGGGTCATCCCGGTGCGGGCGGTGGCAGCGACGGCAGTGGGGCACAGCTGGGCGGTCAGCCTGGGCGGCATGGCGCTGGCTTTCCGCACGATGACCGACATCACCGGCATGAACGAAAGCGAAGTGTTTCCTTATGCGGCGATCCTGTTGGGCTTGTCCGCCCTGCTCACCGGTCTCGCCTCCGCCTGGCTGCTCAAGCAGCTGTATTACTGGAAGCGCATCCTGCTGCTGGCGCTCGTCGTCGCACTGACACAGTACCTGGTCGGCATCACCGGCACCATTGCACTCAGTTCCTTCACCGCATCCATCGTGGGCGTGGGAGTTGGGCTGCTCATGGCCAGGCGCCCGCCGGGTGAAAAGCTGCGCGCCAACATGACACCGCAGCTCAAGGGCGGACTGGTCTCCTATGGCATCCTGTTCTTCAGTATCTTCATTGTTTCGATCATCAAACCCCTCAACCAGTGGCTGGCTTCGGTCAGGCTGATCTCGCAATTCCCTGAGGTGATCACGAACAACGGGCTGCTCACCGCGGCGGGTCCGGGCTTTATCTTCAAACCTTTTACCCACCCCGGCTTCTGGATCCTGGTCAGCACCGTGCTGGCGATCCTGCTCCTGCCGCGTCTCACCAACTCCGCCCGCCCCAGCCTGCGCCCGGCACTGGCGGCAACCGGTCGTTCCGGGCTGCCGGCCACCCTCGGCACCATCTTCATGATCGGGCTCTCCACACTGATGGAACACACCGGCATGACCATGCAGATCGCGCAGGGGTTGAGCCTGGCCTTCGGCAGCGTTTACCCGCTGGTAGCCCCGCTGGTCGGTGCATTGGGGGCTTTTGCCACAGGCAGCAACACCAATTCCAACATCCTGTTTGGACCGATGCAGAAGGGCGTGGCACTGTTATTGGGCATCAGCCCCGTGCTGCTGCTAGCCGCGCAGACCACCGGTGGTGCGCTGGGCAGCATGATCGCCCCCGCCAAGCTGGCGGTAGGGGGCAGCACCAACGCCATGAAGGGCAAGGAGGGTGAGGTGCTGCGCATGACCCTGCCCATCGGGCTCGGTTGTACGCTGATCATCGGCGTGCTGGCGATGATTTTGTTGACTGTTTTCTAGTTGTTATTGTTATTGTGGAGTATGTTCTGACCCATGAAAAGGTTGGTAATAACCTTTTCATGGGTTATTTTTTTTACGCGTTTTCAATGCACCCGACAACTAATCAATTTGTGTCGGGGATTGCTCACCTGCACCCCTGGCACTGCCCGCCAGGGCAAGTGTGCACCAAACGCAGTGCGGTGCAAGTGTCGCAACAACCGCTCATAATGACATTAATATGGTGCTTTAGCCAAGCTCCCTGAAATATTTACCTGTTTCGAATCAGTTCAACAGCGCGACCAACGATTCCAGGTCCGGCGAGGTGTATTCCTCGATCTTGCCGGCGTCGCCCAGCAGAGTGATCTGCGGGTCAAGCGGCAGGCGCAGCGTGTGGTCCGTGCCAATGGCTACAGCGAGTTCCTCCACGTGGCTGGGTCCGAAGATCTCGTGTTTTCCACCGCCATCCGGGCAGGGGTAGTAACTCATGTTCTCCACCACACCCAGCACGGGGATGCCGAGCTGCTTCAGCATTGAATCCGCTTTGCGCACGACCAGCCCGGCCAGCTGCTGCGGGGTCGAGACCATCACCACGCCGTTCACGGGCAGCGTCTGCATCACGGTCAGCGCTGCGTCTGAAGTGCCGGGCGGCAGGTCAACCAGCAGCACATCCAGCATTCCCCACAGTACATCGTTCCAGAACTGCTTGATGATGCCCGCGATGAGCGGTCCGCGCCAGATGATGGCGGCGTCCTCAGTCGGCACCAGCAGGTTGGATGACATCACGCGAATGCCGGTACTGGTGATGGACGGCAGGATGCCCTGCTCACTGCCGCGCGCCCCGCCAGCCGGCAGACCGAAGAGCTTGGGGATGCTCGGACCGGTCACATCGGCGTCCAGAATACCTACCTTTTTCCCCTGGCAGGCGAGTTTACAGGCTAATAACGCGGTAATCGAGGATTTGCCGACCCCGCCCTTGCCGCTCATCACCGCCACCACCTTGCCGATCTTATTGAACTGGTTCAGTTTAGGCAGGTCCGGCACGGCTTTGCCGAAGATCGCCTGGCGTTCCTCGGCGGTCATTTCACCCATGGTGATGTTCACGTCCTTCACGCCTTCCATTTTTATCACCGCAGCGCGCGCGTCCTGTTCGATCTGGCTCTTCAGTGGACACCCCGAAATGGTGAGGGCAATGGTGAAGGAGACCATATTGTCTTCCGATACCTTCACGTCCCGGATCATGTTCAATTCAACGAGGTTGCGCCCCAGTTCGGGATCATTTACCCCGGATAAAACGTCTAATACTTGCTTCTCAGTGATCATATGGCTCCATTGGTTAAAAATGTACGCTGCATTTCCAGCGTCCCTCATTATAATGGAAATGAACCGGGAGATAGAAAATGAAACCGAAATTTACTTTTATCCTGCTGGCTGCCATCGCCCTTACGCTGATCGCCTGCAGCGTTACCTTCAATCTGGGTGATCCGACCGCCACGGTGCCTGCACCGCAGATCACCTTCCCCACCGACGTTGTAGAATCCCCCACCACAGCCCCGCAACCCACCGCGGTGATCGTGCTGCCCAGTGCGGAACCCGCCGGTCAGGAGATCACCGTTTATTTCATGGATGAAAACCGCTTCGTCGCCGCCATAGAGCCCTACGAGGTAGCGGTGACGCGCACAACCGCCGGCGCGGACCTGCCACTCGCTGTGCTGCAAGCCTACTTCGCCGGTCCCACCCAGGAGGAATTCGACCAGGGTCTGCGCCTGCTCTCCAGCGGGTTCACCCATGTGCGCGAATTGACCATCCAGGACGGCATCGCCAGGGTTTACCTGGGCGGCACCTGCGCTAATAACGGGGCTGCGTACTCCGTGGCCAACCTGGTCATGAAGAACCTTGAGCAGTTCCCCGAGATCAGCGCTGTGAAGATCTACGACGAAAATGACGAGAACCTCGACCCGGATTCCCCCAATAGTTCACTGCCCTACTGCCTGGAACCCTGAACATAACCGATAGGGAACTCGCTCTTCCGCGCCGCGGCAGGCATCCTCCCTGCCGCGGTTCCATACTGCGTTATAATGGAAGCCATGCCAATCACTATTCTTTCTGTTGCTTTTATCGTTACCCTTATCTTCCTCGCGCTCAGCCGCTATGCCGTGGAGCGCGTGGAGCAGAACCACTACGCCCAGCGCGCTGATTTCTTTCGCCGCTACCCGGTAAACGAGGGAGATATCGTTTTCCTGGGTGACAGCATCACGGACGGCGGCTGCTGGGAGGAATTATTTCCGGGCGTCCCGCTCAAAAACCGCGGCATCAACGCGGATGATACCCTGGGGGTGATCAAGCGGCTGGATGACATCCTGCGCGCGAAACCCCTGGCCATCTTCCTGCTCATCGGCACCAATGACCTGCCCTGGTTTACTTACCGCAAAGACGATGAGATTCTGAGGAATTACAACCAGATCCTCGAAAGATGCGGTGAAATCTCCCCGGGAACAAAAGTATTTGTGCAATCCATCCTGCCGCGCGGAAAATCTTTCGCAAAGCGCATCAGGCGGATCAATGTCGAACTTGAAACACTGGCCGCCAGGCACGGCAGTACTTTTGTCAACCTGTACCCGAACTTCGTTGATGAAAATGGGGCTCTCCGGACTGAACTTACCAATGATCACCTGCACCTGATGTCGGAAGGATACGCCAGGTGGGTGGAGATCCTGAAGCCGCATATCAAGGATCTGTTCGCGCAGAACAAATTATCCAATTAACACAATTGTTAGTCCCACCATCCACAGTAACCACCGCATCAAAGCGGGGTTATTATTTTCATCCATCTGGTCATATTCTTGCATTAATCATCGCTTATCAGATATGTCCCAGGTCACTGGTAGAAATGTGTCTAAATGACAATGCGTGAATTGAACCATAAAGGTATGCTGTACCCATTCTGAGTGATGCAGTAAACACGCTGGAAAGCTGAGTGAGAGATTGTCAAAACTTACTGAAAAATCATTATTTATTGTTTCCAAACCCGTGGTAAAAACTTATGCCGGGGCGATGCTGGATATGGATATCCACCAGAAGTCCCCGTTCCCGGCCGGTGCCAAGATCATTGCGCCGAACCACCCGAGTACCACTGACCCCTTCTTCGTGGCAGCCATGCTGGGCAGCCAGTCACACATCCTCATCAAGGATGTGCTGTTCAACGTTCCATTGCTGGGAACTTATCTTCAGCAGTCTGGTCACATCAAGGTGGCAGCCGGCTACGGTCAGGAAGCGATTGATCGCGCGCTTGAGCTGCTGAAAGCAGGCAAGACGATTATGATCTTCCCCGAAGGGAAGGTCAGCCCTCTTGGCGGCGGTTACAACAAGGTGCGCTCCGGGGTTGCCCGCCTGGCCATCGCCAGCGGTGCGCCGGTCTACCCGGTGGGGATCCACCTCATCAAGGACCGCATCCATGCCATTCAATCCACAGTTAAAGGCAACCGCGAGATGGGCTACTGGTACCTCCGCGGACCCTACAACATCACTATCGGCAAGCCGTTGCGCTTCAACGGGGACGTGGAAGACCATGAGCACGTACGCGAGGTCGCGCGGCAGGTAATGCTCAAGATCATGCGCCTGGCTTATGAAAGTGAGCAGCGCTGGTATCGCCGCACAGGTTCCGTATCCTGTGCCCTCGAGACCACATAACCGCAGACTTTTCTATTTGACCGCGTCCTGCACAAAGACGCGGTTTTTTAATTGGTAAGTGCGCAGAGAATGAATACAATTAAGGAAAACCTCTGCGCAGGAGATGCACATGAATCCACAACGATTGTTACAAGGTCCCGGCAAGCTGCTGGACGTTGACGGCAACCTGACCCAGGCCGGTTGGGCCACCCACCCCGTGCTGGACGCTAACCTGGAGAACAGCCATTTTTACCGCATTCGCGCGCTGCAGAAGCTGCGTCTGAAAATCTGGGATTACTACGCGGTGACCACCCCCACGCATTTTTTCTCCTTCACGATCAGCGATGTCGGTTACCTGGGAATGGTTTTTGCTTACGTGATCGACTTCGCCAGCGGGGAGTATAAAGAGCAGACCATCTCGCTGCCTTTCGGCGGCGGTGTGAAGCTGCCGCGCAACAGCACTGCGGGAATCACCGAGTATGCCAAAGGCGATCTCCACCTTCGTTTCAGTGCGCAGCCGGAATCGCGCACGATCTCCGTGCGCTGGCCGGGCTTTGGCGGTAACGCGCTCAACGCTGAACTGGTACTGACCTGCCCTGCAGATCACGAATCGATGAACATTGTCATCCCGATCAAGGGAAAACGTTTCTATTACAACCGCAAGATCAACTGCATGCCGGCGAGCGGATGGGTGGAGTACAAGGGTCAACGCCACGAGATCGAACCCGCCACCTGCCTGGGCAACCTGGATTGGGGGCGCGGGGTGTGGGAATACAGCTCCTTCTGGGTGTGGGCGAGCGCGTCCGGTTTTCTGGCGGACAGGCGTCGGATCGGGCTGAACATGGGCTACGGTTTTGGCGACACCAGCGCAGCCAGCGAGAACTGCTTCCTACTCGAGAACAGGATCCACAAGCTGGGCGAGGTGAAATTCACCTATGACAACCGCAACTTTAAAGCCCCCTGGACGATGAAATCACCTGACGGCAGGCTCGACCTGGTCTTTACGCCCTTCTTCGAACGCGTGGCAAAGACCGATGCGGTAATCCTCAAGAGCGAGGTACACCAGATGTTCGGCAAATATTCCGGCTACGTGGTCACAGACGAGGGAGAAAAACTGCACATCACTGATCTGATTGGCTGGGCTGAAGAACACAACGCCAAATGGTAAGCCGGGCAACCGGCGTGCATGATCAGTCTTTTCGCATGATGCGGTAATGATCGTTCTCAGCGATCAACTGCATTCCAGCGGGTACAGCATCAACCAATTGTTTATCCACCAGGACCAGTGCGCCAACCGGCACCTGGTCCAGATTTTTAACTGGATGCAGATCGCGGGTCTTGTTGACCCCGAAGAGGGCGTACTCGATGATGCTTTTCTGCATCAATGCGTACAGTGGTTCCCCGGGCGGTAATTTCGTGTTGATAAAGACCACATCCGGGATATCCTCGGCGCTCTGGTGGAAAAGATTCTCATAATAATCTTGGTGTTTGATGTCCTTGCGGTCCGGGCTGGTCAGTACCAGGTCCTCGATCACCCGATCGTTGATGTAGGTATAGGCGCGGCTCAAAAATGCGGCGTCATCCGAGCGGTTGAGGTTTTCCTGTTGATAAGTGTACAGCGTTGACTGGGTGACCAGCGGCCTGGAATCATTGATGAGCAGCGAGGAAAACGCCAGCCCACCGGCGATAAGACCCAGGACAATGGTAACGAGCGCACGCGGTGCGCGGCGCTGCGGCAGGAGAACCGAATACAGCGGCGCCATCAACAAGGTCGGCAGGATGAGATAGCGCCCGTTGGTCGGGCTCCAGCCGGTGATCAGCACCGACACGATCAGGAACACGCTCACCAGGAACAGCAAAGCCACCAGCAGGTACTTTTTCTGGGGTTTCTGCCTGCCGGTGAGGACGACAATCACCACAACCGGCAGCAGGAGCACGCTCAAAGGACCGAACCAGGCGGCATCCTCGTTCAACGGTAGACGTTCAGCGTACCGGAAGGTTTCCGCATCCCCTTCCGAGATGTATTCATTTACTTCAAGATCAAGCCGCAGGCCGCGGCTGAGCGCGCGGAACGCCTGCTCACGGCCGCATTCCGCCGCCAGTTTTACGCTGCCGGTCAACCCGTCCACGCTGATTCCCTGGTAAAGGTACCTGAGCGCGTTGGTTGCGTAACGCCTGCCCGCGCCTGCTTCGGAAAAGGGCAGTTTGTAGCGGTAACTGGCAAACATCGAGGTTTCCAGCCGGTCACGGTCAACGTAATTCTGAATGAATTTGTATGAGGAAAACACGCCAAAAAACAGCAGAAACACCCCGCCAAACACCAGCCAGCGGCGGAATTTTACCTTTTCGCGCACAAAGTAGATGAGCAAAATGACCAGGTAGAACGGCAGAAATAGAAAAGCCGTCTGTTTCGTTCCCAACGCCACTGCCAGCGGCCACAGCGAGAGGAATGCGAACATGAAAATTTTTTCCCGAATGAACTGCAGCAACAGGAACACACAGGATAGTACGAGCGTCGCGACAAAAACATCCGCCTGGTAGGAAAAGGTTTGCAGCAGCACCACCGGGAAGGACAGGCTGATGAGCGCCGCCAGCAGTCCGCCCCGTTCACTCGCACCCAACTGCAGCGCGATCTCGCGGATCAGCACCACAGCCGCCAGTAAAGCCAGCCACGGCATGAGGAAGAGCAGCTTCTCCGAGCCGCCCAACAGGAACAGCCATACCCCCTGAAGGGAGAGGTTGACCGGGTAGTTCAACTGGGTGACGGTGATCGCGTCCCATGAAGCCAGCGAACCATGCTGGATCCAATAGTAGATGCGCGGCAGATGTGTGTGCAGTGAATCCGAATTGTTGATCGGCGCCAGTGCGCCGATATACAGGCACAGGATCAGGACGCCGGCGATGAGAACCACCAGTAGCCAATCCCAACCGCGTGGAACTTCCAGTTTAAACCTGAATGCCGGCAGTTTCTCGTGAAAGAAGCGCTGTTGCGGATCCCATAACAGCAACCCGGCTGCAACGCAGAGCAGCAGCTGGATGAGGAGGAATAACCAGCCCTGATCCAACACCCCCAACAGGCTTATTATCTCCCCCACCAGGATGTTCAGCGAAACCGCGGTCAGGAAGAAGAAAATGACCGTCCGCGAAAAAGTAATGGTTTTAAAAACTCGCAGGGAAAGCAAACCGGAAAGCGCCAGGTAAAAAAGTGCAGAAAGGATCAGCATGGGCGAACTCGGTAGGGAAAACCAGCCTTGTACGGGTGCAAATCAGCGCTCAATAACGCGGATCCCGCCGTTCTCCACCAGCCGGCTGAAACGCTGTGCCAGGCGGGAAGTGCCGGTGAAACGGCGCCGCCTGCGGCGCGCCAGCGCTTCTTCCGGTGTGTTGGCGATATCCAGCGCTGCGGCCTGCACGAAGAACTGCACCGCCAGGATGATGGGCAATACTGCGATCAGCACTGTGCCGGTGGTAGCCGGAATGCCGGTCTGGTCCGACTTCACCCACTTCGCGATACCCCACACCGTCCCGAATACCCCCAGGATCAGGCTGGCCAGCAGGTAAAAGGACACCGCCGAAAAATCAAAACGGTAATACTGCCGGATGAAGCGCTCAAAAATGCGGTAGGTCAGATTGCCGGAAAACAGGAAAAATTCCCGCAGAATGCGGATCGAGCTGCCGTGTTCATTATAGATGGCCGGGATGGGCACATCCTCAACCACCGCGTTGAGTTTGCGCAGTTCAGCCAGCATCGATGTTTCAAAAAAATAATTCTCTGCGATCTTTTCCACGTCCAGCATCTGCAGCGCCTGGCGGGTGATCGCGGTGTACCCGTTGGTGGGATCGTAGATTTTCCAGTAGCCGGTGGCCAGCTTGGTTAAAAAACTGAGACCCTGGTTGCCAATACGGCGGACCAGCGGCATGCGCCTGAGCTCCTCATGATGCAGGAAGCGGTTGCCCTTGGCATAATCCGCATCGCGTGAAAGGAGCGGCGCCACGAGGTCATCAAAGTAATCCAGGTCCATCTGGTCGTCGCTATCCACCTTGACCACGATATCTGCACCAAGCTCGAGCGCGTACGCGTAACCGGTCAGCATCGCCCCGCCCACGCCGTGGTTCTTTGTGTGGGCCACCAGGTGGATGCGCGGATCAGCGTGTTGCCGTACCACCGCCTCAGCGCCGTCCGGACTGGCATCGTTCACGACCACAATCAGATCCGCGCTGGTCGGGATCTTGCCCAGTACCGTGTTGATGGACTTCTCCGCGTTGTACGCGGGAATCACCACTGCGATCACGGGTTTGAGGGTATCTTGCGTATAGTTTTCAGTTGGCGCGGTGCTCATTGTGCATTTATTATACTTGTAATGATTGCAGATTAATTAAAAACAAAACAACCCCGGAATGAGCGGGGTTGTCTGTTAGTCGAAAGTTTACTTCTATACCCAGCCACGCAGTTGCATGGCTTTAACCACACGGTCAATCGCCACCATGTAAGCCGCGTCACGCGTGTAGACCTTGCTCTTGAGGCTCATGTCCAGCACACTGCCGAACGCGATGGTCATCTTGGTGTCCAGCTTCTCCAGCACCTCTTCCTTGGTCCAGTAGTAGTTCATGTCGTTCTGGACGCCTTCGAAGTAGGAAACCGTCACGCCGCCGGCGTTGCACAGGAAATCGGGGATGACAAAGATGCCGCGTGCCTTCAGGATCTCGTCCGCATCAGGGGTGGTGGGACCATTTGCACCTTCTGCCACGATCTTGACAGACGGCTTGATCAACTGCACGGTCTCGGCGTTGACCTGTCCCTCGAGGGCAGCCGGGATCAGCACATCCACTTCCTTGGTGATCCAGGCGCCGCCGTCTTCGATCACATAACCGACTGCGCGGGCTTTGTCTTTGTCGATGCTGCCGTACTGATCGGTGATGGTCATCAGGAAGCGTGGGTCAATGCCGTCAGCCTTGCTGCAGGTGTAGGAGACCTTATCTGCGCGGTCGTAGTAGGACACGCAAACCACCTTGCCCCCGAGCAGTTCATTGAAACCGATGGCGGCGTACTGCGCCACGTTTCCGAAGCCCTGAATGGCAGCCGTGCATTTGGTGGGATCGAGTTTGAGGTGCTTCATCGCTTCGCGCACGGTGTAGATCACGCCGAAACCGGTGGCTTCGGTACGTCCAAGAGAGCCGCCGCCGCCGAGGGGTTTTCCGGTGATCACGCCGGGAGTGTAATGCCCGACGAGTTTGGAGTATTCATCCATCATCCAGCCCATCATTTGCGGGGTCGTGCCCACGTCCGGCGCAGGTACATCCTGGCGGGGACCAATGTTGCGCCACATCACATCCACCCAACCGCGTACCAGGCGTTCCTTCTCGCTGTTGGAGAGGGTCGCCGGATCAACCACCACGCCGCCTTTACCGCCCCCCAACGGGATATCCGCCACAGCGCATTTCCAGGTCATCCAGGTCGCCAGGGCGCGTACAGTGTCGATGGTCTCCGCCGGGTGAAAACGGATACCACCCTTTGCGGGACCGCGGGCATCATTGTGCTGCACACGGAAACCCTGGAACATCTTGATCGTGCCGTCGTCCATGCGAACAGGAATGCGGAAGGAAAACTCCCGCAGCGGCCAGCGCAGCATCTCGCGCACCTGCGGGTCCAGTTTGAGCAACTCAGCCACGTTGTCAAACTGGCGCTGTGCCATTTCAAAAGCATTGATCGAGGTTGCCATTCAATTTACTCCTTTATGGAATTGGGATGGGGTTTTTCTGCTTCAAGAGGGTGTTCTGGAAAAACAAAAACGGACACACCGGTTCCGTGCCCGTTTTCACGCAGTCTGAAAGGGTTCATCATGCGCACATTTCCCTCCGCTGTATCACCACATATATAGGTTATACGAGAATCAATTTTGAGTCAAGATGATGAAAATCAGGAATTTTTGAATCAATGTGAGTTCCTGGCGCGGGAAAGCTGCGCTTCCAGCTCGGGCTTCAATAACGCCGGGCTGGCCTTGCCTCCCGCCGCGCGCATCACCTGGCCAAAGAACCAGTTGGCGAGCGTCTCTTTGCCCGCCAGGTAACTGGCCAGTTCCTCCGGGTGCGCGGCGATCACTTCACTTACCAGGCTGGAGATCAGACTGGTGTCGGTCACCTGGGTCAGGTTTTTCTCGCGGATCACCTGTGCAGCAGAGGCACCACTGGAAAGCATTTCCGCGAGGACTGTCTTGGCCGTGTTCTGGTTGACCTTGCCAACCTCCAGCGCGTCCAACAATTCCGCCAGTCCGCGCGGGCTGACGCGCAGGTCAGCGAAGGGAATACCATTCTGGTTAACGTAGGCAAAGAGCTCGCCGCTGATCCAATTGGCAGCGGTGCGTGGAGCAGCTTGGTGCAGCGCACCAGCGCACTGTTCGAAATAATCTGCCACATCAGTCTCTCCGGCAAACAACGCGGCAACAGCCGGGGTGAGTTGATAGGCTTCGCGTAGCCGTAAGGCTTTCGCGCGCGGCAGTTCCGGCAGTCCGCGCCGTATCTCTTCCACCCACCCTTCTTCCACAACCAGCGGCGGGATATCCGGTTCCGGGAAGTACCGGTAATCGTGCGCTTCCTCCTTGGAACGCTGCACATAGGTGCACTGGTTGGCTTCGTCCCAGCCCAGCGTCTCCTGGCTCACCAACTCACCGCGGTCCAGCAGAACAGCCTGGCGCTCCAGTTCATACGCCGCCGCGCGTTCCATCGCCCTGAAGGAATTCAGGTTCTTGATCTCCACCCGCGTGCCAAATTCAGCGGAACCCGCGGGGCGAATGGAGACATTGGCTTCAAAGCGGATCACACCCTTCTCCATGTCACCGGAGTTGACCCCCAGTGTGCGCAGGATGGCGCGCAGCCCGGTGGCGTACGCGCGCACTTCTTCAAGCGAGTGCATGTCCGGTTCGCTGACGATCTCCAGCAGGGGCACGCCCGCGCGGTTCAGATCGACCAGCGAATACTCCTCACCCGCCTCGCTCACGTGGGTGAGCTTGCCGGTGTCTTCCTCCAGGTGGGCACGCCTGATGCGGACGACGCATTCACCCTTCGGGGTATCCACCACCAGGCGGCCGTTTACTGCCAGCGGGTACTCGTACTGTGAGATCTGGTACCCCTTGGGCAGATCCGGGTAAAAGTAATTCTTGCGCGCAAAAATGGAGGTGTGCTGGATCTCGCATTCCAGCGCCAGCCCCACGCGGATGCCGTATTCCACGGCTGCGCGGTTGAGCACCGGCAGCGTGCCCGGCAACCCGGCGCACACCGGGCAGACGCTGGTGTTCGGGGAGGCTACTGTAGTATCCACATAGCGGCAACCGCAGAACATCTTTGTCTGCGTCGCCAGTTCTGCATGCACTTCAAGGCCGATGACGGGTTCGTATCTCATACTTGAGGATTTTATCACGGATGCTGCAGCGGGCTAAAAAGCAAACAAAGCCTTGACGTGCTAAAATAAGCCTGTCGGACAAAACCGGACACGAGGTGAGACATGCTGCTTTGCGTGGATATCGGCAACACCAACATCAAGCTGGGGCTTTACAAGGGAGATGAGCTGGTCACCCACTGGCGTATTTACACCGATGAAAGCAAACTGGCGGATGAGTACGCTGTTCTGTTGCTTTCCCTGTTCGAATCCGAACAGATCAACAAGGAGGACATCAAAGGCTGCGCGATCTCCTCGGTGGTGCCTGAACTGACCATCGCCTTCAAAGAACTGGTCAAACGCCATCTTGACCTTGACGCGGTGATCGTCGGCAGCGTCAAGCACCCGGTCATCCACATCAACGCGGACAACCCCAAGGAGGTCGGCCCGGACCTGATCGCCAATGCTGTCGGTGCGGTTGCCCTATACGGCGCGCCTTGCATCATCATTGGCTTCGGTACCGCCACCACCTTCTCCGCCGTCTCAGCCAACGGGGATTTCGAGGGTGTGGCGATCGCCCCCGGTATTATCACTGCCGCTGCGTCCCTCTTCGACGCCGGCGCCATGCTACCTGCGGTGGATATTCACAAACCCGACAAGGTGATTGGCAAGAATACCATCCTCTCGCTGCAGGCCGGGTTGATCTACGGGTTCGCCGGACTGGTGGAGGGACTGGTCTCACGCATCAAGCAGGAGTTGGGCGGAGAAGCCAGGGTGGTGGCAACCGGCGGGCTGGCCAACATGATCGCCAACGAGGTGACCTGCATTGACGCGGTGGAACCGGAGTTGACACTATTGGGTGTGCGCATTATTTACGAAAAGAATAAATAGATCAGATCGTCTTTATGCCTGATGAACCACCCCCTCATCATAGAAAACTACTCCGCCTTGCGGGTTACGATTACTCGTCTGAAGGCGGTTATTTTATTACCATCGTGACATATAACCGAATTCCCGTTTTCGGAAGAATTCTCGATAACGAATTGGTATTGTCTAAAGCTGGCCAAATCGCTCGAAGCGAGTGGTTCAGGACACAGCATTTGAGAGAAAACGTGGGATTATTTGAGGATGAATTCGTGGTCATGCCGAACCACATTCACGGCGTTATTTGGTTGAGAGATGAATCCGTAGGGGTCGAGCGACGCTCGCGCCATACCAAAAGCAATCATCCCCTGGTCTCTCCGGGCTCAATACCTGCGATCATCCGCGCGTATAAATCCGCCGTAACGTACACCATTAACTCGTTACAAAATACTAAGGGACGACCGGTTTGGCAACGGAATTACTACGAACATATCATCCGTGACGAAAAAGATTACGAAAAAATCGTTGAATATATATTCCAAAATCCTTACAATTGGGAAAAAGACGAAGAAAATAAGCTGTAGGGATTGAGAGAAAAACTTTCAATGAAAGTTTATTATGTAGAGGTCGAGCGACGCTCGACCCCTACAGTAACAATATTCAAT
>AMWB02044735.1_pt2 | contig 18994 bp, 13 predicted proteins | sample 200311 | NCBI WGS metagenome assembly AMWB02 (sample SAMN02737377, study PRJNA173069) | bioreactor metagenome | biome: anode biofilm in microbial fuel cells | place: USA: California | collected 2010-12-16 | reverse complement strand
GTGAACAGCGATCCCATGGCCACTCCCACAAGGATCATGACCTCCGGACTAGTGCCCCTTATCTTTGAAAAGCCCAGAATGACCAAGGTGACCAGCATGGCAAAAACAAATGCTGCTACAGTGGTTACATAGGGATTGTTTATTGTGACTGCATCCCCTACCCTACTGCTGGTGGTGCCTGCACCCAGTATTATGACGGAGAATGCTGCACCGAAGGCTGCAGCATTGGATATTCCTAAGGTGAAAGGGGAGCCGAGGGGATTACGCAGTATGGATTGCATCACAACCCCGGTAACTGCTAGGCCCGCACCGGCCATAATGGCTGTAATGACTTGCGGTAAACGGACATTCCATATGATGCTGCTCCAGGTTGTTGAGACTGTGTATCCGGCAAGTGTCCTCAAAACGTCCAGTGGTGGGATATCCACGGATCCTGTGGCTATTGAAAGCACACCTACCACAAGTAAGAGCACAATACCTGCCAGTATATATGTTCTTTTTTTGGCTGTATGCTCTTTATACCTGCCGGCTATGTCTCCTTCTTGAAGGCTCATTTCCTTTCACCATTCTTATTTTTTTGAGCCTCAGACTTCAAGCTTCGTGAATGCAGGAACCGAGAAGGCGTTGATCATTTTTTCATACACCTGGAGGCCTACTTCCTCATCACCCCTTCCAACCAGGAATGTATATATCTCGATGGTCTTGTTCTCCAGGTTCACATCCTCAAACCTCTCAGGATACAGGAGCTTGCCTGCAAAATAGGCATCAGCAAGCACAGATCCCTGGTTCTGTGTGTACCAGTTGTAGGGGAGCACTCCGTAAACCTCTCCTGTTTTTACTGCTGTGAGCTTCCTGTACGACACATCGTTCTGCAACTGGTACAGAGCGCTGGACTTGTCTTCTGACTGGGTTGTCGAGAGATCCACGAATATTATCTCAGGGTCCCATCCAAGTATGCTTTCCTTAGAAACCTCTGCTGTGGTGAGGTTCATAGGATCATATGCCACGTTCTTTGCATTGGTGAAGAGGAATGGCGGGTACGTTGGCTCTGTTGACTGGAAACCGTGCGGGCCTGAGCGGGCTATACCGCCAACATAACATGTGATCTTCTCTTCTTCGGGGACACCCGCAGTGCGCTCGTTCAGGTCTGCGATGGTGCTGTCAAAGAAGGCAATGAGCTCTTCGGCCCGATCCTCTTTACCCATTACCTCTCCCATTATGCGGAGTGAGTTGTACATGTCAGCCCTGTTGTTGACCATATCACCGTAGTTCAGGGCTATTACAGGGATACCGGTCTTTTTCTGCAGTTCTGCAGGATCGTATCCCGATGTGGAATACATTTTGAAGATTACCTGAGGCTGCGGGTCAAGTGCAAGTATCTTTTCAGGATCGTCATTACCTCTGAATTCCCCGAAAACGGGGTACTCCTTGAACCGGGGGTTTGCAAGTGCATAAGGCCTGGCATCGAATTTTGATCTCTCGGTTTCGATGCTGTCAACAGCAACTATCCTGTCCTGGACTTCCAGATACGTGAGATATCTAAGGGCACCGGAACCGGAGCATATGACATGCCCTGGAGATTTGGGCACTTCCACTGTTCTTCCAAGGGAATCTGTTACAGTGATAGTATCGTTATTATTCGATACGTTCTGGCTGGTCGATGAGTTGTCCATACAACCTGCACATAAAATAGAAACGATGACCAGTGAAGTAATTACAAATATATTATATGTGTCTTTAAATCTCATTTGTATTGCTCCTCTAGCATGAAGATGAATTGTTTACTCCTATTTAGTATTAATAATTTTGTGTTTTTTAATATCAATTAAAATGAAAAATCTTGTATATCTTAACTTTGAGGATAAACCTGATAAATGCTGGAGAGGCTCCATATGGAACAGAAATCGTACAGAGCTCCTTTTGGGCTCCCTGAATTTGAGAGCCTCATTGGATCAATGGGGATCCTTGCAGCATCAGGTATCAGAAAATGAAACAGGTTGAAGAATAGGCTCAACCTTTCTATATTTTTGAATCTGACATTACTTTACGTTTTCTAAATAAGCTTCACCTCTGGGTGAAAGATGATACTGTTCAGTGCCGTTAACGGCTATTTTTTCGATATAGAGCGCATTTTCCAGCATGTCAAGATGGAATCTGGCTTGCATCTTTTCAAGTTTAAAGCTGTTTTGTATGTCTTCAATCGTCCTGTCGGCCTCTGCGAGAAAAGATAAGATCTTCCTTCTGACAGGGTTCTGAAGTGTTTTCAGACCTATGTCATGGTCTTCCGTGGGATTACGCACTATACCCTTTTCTTTTTTTGTTTTCTCTATCCATTCTTTCCGACTACTCTTAAGAGGATCTTCTGACATGGGCATCAAACATAGTTATTGAAAATAGATAATACGTGTTTTGGTCCCATGAGCACATTAAATAGCAGAAGAATAGCTGGCAATGGACAATTGTTGTTTTTCATGGATATTGGTATTGTTTTCCTGGCGATCGGCACCTTGAAGAGCAATAATAAAATTCCTTGCATGTTCCGGCTTTTTGAATACCAGGCGAATCGTCCGGTTCTTGAAGAAGTAGAGCGTGACATCCTCGGTAAGATATGATTCTCCGGGATCTATATGGATTCCCCGGGCTTTGAGCGGCTCTGCTGAATGGATGACCACATCGAGCATCTTCAGCAGGCTTTCAACACATTTTGTTGAATCCTGCAGGTTCCCTGAGGCTTTTAGGTTGATCACAGTATCGTTCTTCACTTCGATCCGATCAGAAAAAAGCCTGTCCCCATTTAGAGGAATGAGTTTTTGACAATCTGCCTTTATACGCTTCAGAGCATTGTTATTGTTTTGCAGGTATGTACCCAGTACATACTCTGCTACCTGAAAAGCGTCGTATGCCGGCAATTTCTTTGCAAATTTGAAAACGTCCTCAAGATCTACAGGTAAAGGAGGATTTCCTATACTCTCAAGTAGAACGATCTGGTTAATGAACCGGTCGATCATAATATCAATTGGATCTGAAAGGTTAACAGTATCCGCAAATGGAAATAAGAACAAAGATTGCCTCTGGCTTACAGGAACCTCTACCTTGATCCTCTGGCAGATCTGCTCAAGCTTATCGCGTGCCTCTTTTTGAGCACATAGCAAAAGGTTGAGGGTATTGTTCTGCAAAGTATAGATATAATCCTTGGGTCCGTGATCGTGCATGCCTAATGTATCTTATTTATTCATTGTATTAATGCTTTTTTGATATCGGCATGCTTTTATGAAGATTATTGGATATTTATACTACCTTTTGTGAGAAGTATCACACACATTCTAACTATATAATATATTCAAAAAACTATAAATAGGATTATGCATCTACAAAAAATAGTGGATGGCAAAATTCTTTGTGTTGTGAAAACGATATTTTTAAAGAGGAATACGATATGAAAATAAGAGTTGTTAGTTCCAAGGAAGAGATCAATACTTTAAATCCGAACGAAGAGATGGTGCACCTTGCATTCAGGCCATCCAATACAGACATCTTAACGCTTATAATGAAATGTCCACAGATCAAAGCTCTGCATATTCCATCCTCTTACAGGAGAACTATTTCTAATTCAGTAACTATGTACCTTAAAATGAAGGGTATTGAACTACTGGAGGGAGATGTATGGGGACATCGCAAGGATATTAACGAATATTCTGAGGTTTCCCCAAGCGTTTATGATCGCATAGATCAGTATCAGAAGAACGGAATGTCAGAAAAGGACATAGTTGAAAAACTGGTAAGGGAAACCAGGCTTAGCCCGGATTTCATTTCATTCCTCGTCAAAAACAGAAACTGATACAACGCCTGTCTATATGACCAGCTCTTTTTTATTTATGCCTGTATCAAACCGCTCCCAACTACTCTCTGCAAAGAACATCGTTGAACATGTAACAACATTACATGACTTGGGAGCAAGCCTTCAAAAATTCAAGATCGATAAAAGAACCTTAATGGAAACTGATGGGGTGATTTCTTCGCATGTGGCCACACAGTTCATCTTGATGAACCTAAAAAGTATCTAAGAACCGTTGCCAAATTCTTTGGTGAGGTACAAGAATATAAAGATACTGAATAAAATAAAGAAAACAAAAAAGAACATGCCTTTTGGCATAAAATCTTTCTTGTTTGCAGATCGTTACACGCCATTGGATCGATCATGAACCGGCCTGGATACGATAGAGTACATTTGTTTTGTCTCCTGTTACATAGATGGTGCCAGATGGACCCACAGCCACGCCATTGAATATGAATGTGGGAGGCAGACCTGGAATAACTGATGCACCAACTTCCAGATCATTGGCTATGGCACTTATCTCTCCGGTCCTGAGATCTATCTTTGATAGACTTCCGATACCGGTCTCAACGACCAGCAGGTTCCCGTCCATATCCACAGCAAGTCCCTCAGGGAATGACAAATTGAATGCCACTGGAATTGGTTCTGCAAGAGTTTCGCCATCTTTTACCAGCTGCACTACCATTCCCAAGTACCAGTCGCTTACCCAGAGATCATTCTCGGTTGCAGCAAGCCCGGCAGGCACTGCAAGACCAGTGACAAGCGGTATACGGGCAGTATCGTTCACTCTTAGAACTTGTGCTGCACCTTCTTCCATACCCAGTTCAGCCACAACCAGATCTCCCTGGAATGCAATTGCATTCATGGGTACGGAAAAGTTAAGATATTCCTTTACTAACCTATGCTCAGCTGGATCCCATACCTGCACTATGTCATAGACCCACGATGAGATGACAAGGTTCTTTCCGTCAGATGAGACCGTTATAGGTGAAGTGATCTTCCCGGCTCCGGTTCCGTTATAGTTGCTGATATCTCCCATGAGATGTCTTTCGACATATATTTCCTGACCGGTCTGCCCGTCCAGCTCGCGCAGGTAAGCAAGGTCAGCAATGAATACAGAATCATTTCCAGGATCAGGATCTGATTGAACAGCCACTCCTCCGGGGCCTATCATGCCCCCTTTGAGCACTTCCCTTGTGGTTCCGTCAGTTAGTACCTCATAGATGGTTCCATCTTCCGCAGAAATGAAAAGCCGGTCATTGGAATCAAAAGCTATACTATCCATCCTTTCAAGACCACTGGCTATAACCACTGTTGTACTGTTATTAAGGTAAATACGAGAAATCTCTCCTTTGTCATAATCAGCAACGTACAGATCTCCCGAAGAGTCAAATTTAATACTTGAAGGAATACCAAAACCCTTTGCAACAGTAGTGATGTTACCGGAATCCACATCAATGCGTACAACCTCGCCTTTTGTCCATATGGGACCGTACAGATATCCATCAGGACCCCAGTCCATGCCATTAAGCCAGCCCAGGTCTTTAGCGATAAGACGTGGTTCCCTAGAAAATACAGGGTCCAACTCGTAGAGTCCATCACCCATGAAATCCAATGCAACGAAAAGACGCCCGTCATCTGAGAAGGTAATGGAATTGACACCGGGTGCAATGGACTGGTTTGAAGTGACCCCTTCAGGGGACAAACGTCCCACTTCCCCGACAATAAGATTAGTGCAATAAAGAGAGCCATCCGGTCCGAAGATCAGATCATCGGGACATTTTACTCCACTCTCAATACCCAGCCTGTTCGTGATCTCACCAGTATCGGGATCAAGGACGATAATTTCCCCTCCATAGACACTGGTAACATATAATTTGTCATTGCTGTCAAATAATATACCATTTGCATTGCGGACCTGTGCTCCATTTGCAATGATCTCAACCGTATACTTATCTTTGTTATCCGATAATTTAGTATATCCGGAAAAAAGAACTGCAGTAATCAACACAAGTAAAGCTATGTACCATATTAATTTCATAAAACCACCATTTTTTTATATGCTGTTGTTGGGAAATAAGTATAACTGATTATATTATTCAAATGTATAATTAAAAAGAGATCTGGTAAAAAAGGAAAGATGAGATCATAGTCTGCATCCTGCCAATAATTCTGGGAAGAGGAATACCTTTATTCACCGAGCAGGATGACATAAAACTGGAGCTGACCAAGGTCAGTTCGTATGAAAAGGGATTGGTGCAGATCCATTACAATGCTATTGGACAGAATTGATAAGAGGAGGGATCATAATGATAGAGTCAAGATGTGGTCTTTTATGCAGTGAATGTGAATATAGGGAACCAATGAAATGTGGTGGCTGTATGCAAATTACAAAGCCATTCTGGGGAGAGCAGTGTCCTGTCAAGTCATGCTGTGAAAGCAAGAAACTTGAACATTGTGGAAAATGTGATATTTTTCCATGTGACATCCTTATACAATTTGCCTACGACAAGGATCAAGGAGACAATGGTAGAAGGATAGAACAGTGTAAGAAATGGGCGTGAAAATTGCTCATGAAAGTTAATACTGTATTAAAGAATATTGCATCAAATAAACAAGTATAAAAAATCTAATAATCGTATGCCTTCCCGGCATACGATCTTACTTCTCTACAAATCTCTTGTACAACCGTGCCTGGAAGCCGTGGTACTTGGCAAAGCCCTCGGCGTCCTTCTGGTCGATGGAAGAGGTATCGAAGGATACGAGGTCCTCGGAGTACAGGGCATATGCTGATGTACGTGCCAGCATTGTGACACTGCCCTTGTAGAGTTTCACGGTGACAGTACCTGTGACCCGCTCCTGGGTCTTGTCGATAAAGGCGTTCAGGTCGTGGTACAGTGGCTCGTCCACAAGGCCGGAATATGCAAGCTCGGACCATTGTTCGTCCACGATCTTCTTGAACTTGAGCTCAAGCCTGGTAAGCACCAGCTTCTCCAGGTCCCTGTGGGCTGCGAGCAGTACGGTGGCTGCGGGGTGTTCATAGTTCTCCCTTGCTTTAAGTCCCAGCACACGGTCCTCGATCATATCAGTGCGTCCCACTCCATGGGAACCTGCGATCTTGTTAAGCTGCTCGATAAGCTCCACACCGCCAAGCTTGTTGCCGTCAAGGGACACAGGCACGCCCTCTTCAAAGCCGATCACAATGGTCTGAGCCTCCGGTGCCTTCTCAGGGGATACCGTCCACTGGTAGATCTCCTCCGGAGGGATGAATCCGGGATCTTCAAGCTTACCGCCTTCGATACTGCGGCTCCAGATGTTCTCGTCAACGCTCCAGGGCTTGGCGCTGGTAGCTGCTACCGGGATACCGTGCTTCTTGGCATAATCGATCTCCCACTCACGGGTGAGGTTCATATCCCTCATGGGTGCCACAACGTCCAGACTGGTGAGCCTGAACACAGCCTCGAACCTCAGCTGGTCGTTACCCTTGCCGGTACAGCCGTGAGCAAGTGCCACTGCACCCTCTTTCTCCGCAACTTCCACGACCTTCCTGGCAATCAGCGGACGGGCCACGGAAGTGCCCATCACATAACCCTCATAGTCACCATTGGCCTTGATAAGGGGGAAGATGTAATCCTCCACGAACTCATCCCTGGCGTCGATGGTATAGTGTCCGTCACTGATCTTCTTTGCCTTCTGTTCAGCCTCCAGCACTTCCTGCTTTGGCTGTCCGACATCCACGGACACGGTAATGACCTTATCGTAACCGTATTCTTCCTTAAGTATAGGGATGCATACTGAAGTATCCAATCCCCCTGAATAAGCGAGCACTACTTTCTTTGACATGATATCCTTCCTCAGAATATAACTGAACTTAAGACCAGAAATGTAAAAAAGGGTATCCTTAATTAAGGATCTCCCTGTGGTATTCGTTGATGGACTTAGTGATCATTTCACCGGCCTTCATGGCCTCAATGGCCCTGGCTGCAGCGATCGCAGCCTGGATGGTAGTGATGTACGGTATCTTGAAGTCAACAGCAGCCCTGCGTATCCTGTAACCGTCCTTGCGGGCCTGCTTGTTGATAGGCGTGTTGATGACCAGGGATACCTCGTTCCTGCGCATCATATCGATGACATTGGGGCTTCCCTCACGCACCTTCTTGATTATATCCATCTTTATCCCGTGTTCTGCAAGGTATTCCGCAGTGCCGTCTGTGCCTATGAGCTCTATGCCGGCATTCTTCAGTATGCGGGCAACTTCCACAAGCTGTTCCCTGTCGGCTCCCCGGATGGACATAAAGACCTTGCCAGTAAGGGGTAATAAGTTATCCGCACTGAGCTGCGCCTTGAAGAAAGCACGTCCGTAGTCATAATCTATGCCCATTACCTCGCCGGTACTCTTCATCTCAGGACCCAGTACCGGATCTGCACCCGGCAGCTTATCGAAGGGCAACAGCACTTCCTTGACAGATACATGTTTCACCTGTGGCTCTTTATCAAGACAGTAACCCATGTCCTTCAGGGAATGACCCATGATGACCTTTGCAGCGATCTTCGCAAGCGGAAGTCCGACAGCCTTGGAAACGAAGGGCACTGTCCTGCTTGAACGCGGATTCGCTTCCAGCACATACACGATACCATTCTGTTTTGCCATCTGGATGTTCAGCAACCCCTTCACGTTCAATGCCAGTGCGATCTTACGTGTGTAGTCCCTGACCGTTTCCAGGGTCTCTTCATTAAAGGATTGAGGCGGTATCACACAGGCAGAGTCCCCGGAATGCACACCAGCTTCCTCAATGTGTTCCATTATAGCGCCTATGAGCACATCCTTGCCGTCACATACAGCATCCACATCGATCTCTAAAGCGCTCTCCAGGAAATCATCAATAAGGATAGGGTGCTGTGGAGAGACCCTGACGGCCTCACGCATGTACCTTTCCAGATCGTTCTGATCGTACACGATCTCCATGGCCCTGCCTCCAAGTACGTATGAAGGCCTCACAAGCACAGGATATCCTATGCGTGCAGCTACCTCAAAAGCGCCTTTCTGAGACGTGGCATAACCCGCTTCAGGCTGGTTGATACCCAGCTGCTTCATCATGATGTTGAACTTCTCCCTGTCCTCTGCAACATCCATGTCCGCCGGGGAAGTGCCCATGATTACAGTTGGGAGATCCGTGCGCCTCCTCAGTTCCTTTTCCAGGGGTATTGCCAGGTTCACAGAGGTCTGGCCGCCGAACTGCACCAGCACTCCATCCGGCTTTTCCCTCTCGATGACATTCATGACATCCTCGAGTGTCAGAGGCTCAAAAAAGAGCTTGTCAGAAGTGTCATAGTCAGTAGATACTGTTTCCGGGTTGTTGTTAATGATGTGGGCTTCTATGCCCCCTTCTCTGATAGCTGTAACAGCGTGCACGGTACAGTAGTCAAACTCAATACCCTGGCCGATCCTGATGGGACCTGCGCCCAGGATGAGTACCTTCTTCCTGTCAGAGGGATTGGTCTCGCACATCTGCTCGTAGCATGAATAATAATACGGGGTCTCAGCCGCGAACTCTGCAGCACAGGTATCCACCATCTTGTAAGTGGCAACAATACCTGCATTGCGCCTCATGTCATTGATCTCTGCACGGGTCCTGCCAGTAAGCTCGCCAATGCGCTCATCAGTGAAGCCCATACGCTTGCTTTTCCTGAGCAGGTCCGTCGGCAGATCACCCTTTGAAGCAGCTTCCTTAAGAGCGTTCTCCATATCGATGATATTGCTTATTTTCCTGAGGAAGAAAGGATCGATAGAGGTAAGCTCGGCGACCTCCCCTATTGAGAAACCTGTGGCAAGGGCTTTGTAGATAGCGAACAGCCTCTCGCTCGTCGGAGTTTTCAGAAGTGCACGGATCTCATTCTCGTTCCATTCCCCTTTGCCGAAGCACATATCAATGTCCAGGGATCTTATTGCCTTGAGCATTGACTCCTCAATGGTCCTGCCGATGGCCATTACCTCTCCTGTGCTCTTCATGGCAGTGGTCAAGGTCTTATCTGCTGTCACGAACTTGTCGAATGGCCAGCGTGGGATCTTTGTAACAATGTAGTCAATGGTGGGTTCAAAGGAGGCAGGTGTCTTCTTGGTGACATCGTTGAGGATCTCATCCAACGCCATGCCTATTGCTATCTTTGCAGTGACCCTTGCTATCGGATACCCTGTGGCCTTGGATGCCAGGGCCGATGAACGGGATACACGCGGATTGACCTCTACTATTCTGTATTCCCCATCCTTCACAGCGAACTGGATATTACAGCCGCCTTCAATTCCCAATGCACGGATGATCTTAATGGCCGCAGTTCTGAGCATCTGGTGATCTTCATCGTTAAGTGTCTGGGAAGGTGTGACCACGATGGACTCGCCTGTGTGGATACCCATGGGGTCGATGTTCTCCATATTACATATCACGATGCATGTATCGTTGGCATCCCTCATGACCTCGTACTCGAACTCCTTCCAGCCCAATACGCTTTCCTCTATAAGCACCTGGCTGATACGGCTGCGTCGAAGTCCCCTTTCAGTTATTTCCAGAAGTTCCTCACGGGAACGAGCTATACCTCCACCGGCACCTCCCAATGTGTAGGCCGGCCTTATGATAAGAGGCAATCCCAGCTCATCAATGAGCCCTTCTGCTTCTGCCAGTGTGGACACTGCCTTGCTGCGTGGCACCTTTTCACCGATGCTCTCCATGGTCTCCTTGAAGAGTTCACGGTCCTCGGTGTTCTTAATGGCCTGGAGCGGCGTGCCCAGCAGTTTTACGCCGAACTTCTCGAAGACGCCCATCTCAGCAAGCTCGCTGGTGATGTTAAGACCGGTCTGGCCACCTATGCCTGCAATGATACCATCGGGCCTCTCTTTTTCAATGATCTTAGCCACGGTCCTGGGGTCAAGAGGCTCTATATAGACAGCATCTGCCATTTCAGGATCTGTCATAATGGTGGCAGGGTTGGAGTTGACGAGCACCACCTGTAACCCCTCTTCCTTGAGGGACCTGCATGCCTGGCTGCCTGAAAAGTCGAACTCTGCTGCCTGGCCGATGGTGATCGGACCTGAACCTATGAGCAATACTTTCTTAATATCTGTCCTCTTGGGCATTACTGCTCACCTTCCAGGAGCTTGAGCACTTTACCGAAGAATATCTTCTCCGTATCCATGGGACCCGGGTGTGCATCGGGATGGTACTGCACACTGAACATGTCAAGATACTTGTGAGCTATACCTTCAACTGTCTTATCATTCGTATTGACCTGGGTTACAACCACATCCTCGGATCCGAATGAATTACCGTCCACCGCAAAACCATGGTTCTGAGAAGTTATGTGTACTATGCCTGTTTCGAAGTCCTTGACCGGCTGGTTCGCTCCCCTGTGCCCGAACTTAAGTTTGTAGGTTTCCGCACCCAGCGCCAGGGACAATATCTGATGTCCCAGACATATGCCCACAATGGGCATCGTTCCGGCAAACGTCTTTACTGCCTCGACCGCGTTCCTTGCCTGCTTTGGGTCTCCCGGACCGTTGGAAAGGAAAAGCATATCAGGCTCGTATGATCCTATCATTGAGGTGCTTGCATTTGCAGGCACCACCGTGATATCAATGCCCCTCTTGAGCAGGCTTGTGGTGATGCTGCGCTTCATACCCATATCCATGAGTACAACGTGCTTTGGGTTGTAAGGGTCCCGCAAGGGGCTTTCCAGCCTGTAAGGTTCCTTGCAGGTTACCATCGATATGTAATCCAATTCGGATATGTGCGGCTGTTTCCTGGCAAGCCTCACAGCCTCTTCCCCATCGTCGCTGCCGTTGATAAGGGCTGCACGCAGTGTACCATGTTCACGCGTCTTGATAGTCAGCATGCGCGTATCGACCCCGGCTATACCGGGTTTCCCCTCGTCCTCCATAAGCTGGAAGATAGTACGCTTTGATCTATGGTGGGAAGGCTCCGGGCAGGCTTCCCTTACCACAAGGCCTTCCGCCTTGACCCCGTCAGATTCGAAACAATTGTTGCTAACACCGTAATTACCGATAAGCGGATAAGTGAACATCAGGATCTGCCCTTTATACGAAGGGTCAGAAAGTGCCTCCTCATAACCTGTATATTGAGTAGTAAAAACCAGTTCTCCAGAAACTATGCCTTCAGCACCGAACCCGGTGCCTTGAATAATCGTTCCATCTTCTAATCCTAATACTGCATTCATCGTAAGAACCTGGGTATACATGAAATGAATAGGCTATAAGTATTGCGATGGTAACGTAACCTTCGGTAGATACTAGTATATATACTCTTTTATTGTGGACTTTCAAGAGTTCACTGGATCAAACAAAACCGACCTTTTTCAGGAACTTGCGGATCATGAGGATCACAAATACAAGTACCACCATACCGGCAGCGCTGATCACAAGCCCAGGCTTTTCAGTCAATAACTGATCTAGCGGAGATGATCCATTTTCATCCTGTATAACTATTTCTTCCTGTTCTGTGTACTCAGATATCGATAGACCATCTTCAAGGGTCATCACCCGGATGTTGAACTCACCGCTGGCATCAGATACGTAAGCTATCCTTTTTCCATCCGGACTCCAGGCGGGACCTTTTTGGATACCGCTATCTGACGTAAGCTGTAAAGCACCTTTTCCGTCAGCATTTGTCAGCCAGATATCCTGATCACCGCTTCTGGTGGATACAAAAGCCATCCAGGTCCCATCCGGACTTACTTCCGGATCAGTGTTCTGGAAAGTATCGTTCGTAAGCTTGAGAGTGCTTCCGGTTGCAACATCTGTTTTGAAAATATTACCCTGAAGTGAATAGACGATGTATTTGCCGTCCGGACTCCAGGAAGGGTCTTTTTCATTTCCTTTTCCATCGGTAAGCCTTATCTTTGAAGTACCGTCGGTTGCCATTACCCATATATCATAATCATTGCCGATCCTGGAAATGTAAGCAATGCGACCACCATCAGGACTTCGGGCAGGTTCACGGGAATGAGCGTTAGTTGTAAGCTGTCTGCGCCCCGTACCGTCAATACCGATCCTGTGTATGCTGATAAATTTGGAAGAAAAAGCATCTACCTGCTCCGAAGCAAATAAAATGGAATTACTGTCATAGAAAACAGGATCACCATCCCATGACATGCTACCATATAATTTTCGAGACCCGGAACCATCTGCATTGGCTATCCAGATATCCTGGTCCGATGCATACACAAGTTTTTTCCCATCCATGCTCCATGCAGGACTGTCCTCGTTCACACCATTTGTAACCTGTATATCTGCCAACACCGGTGAGCCGGCTGCAGTACTACAAAAGAATAGAAATAAGAAGATGAAGGAGAAAAGCAGGCAAACTGCTAGATTATTTTTACAAATGGTTTTTTTATTTAACATTAATTGAATTATATACTTAAGAATTTATTAATCTTTTGTTTGAGCAGTTCGCTCAATATTTTCCCATCGACCTTGCCCCTGAACTCAGCCATCACTACCCCCATAAGAGGACCAACGGCACCCGGACCTTTTTCTTTCACAAAGTCCTGCCTTTCATGGATCATGGAATCAATGAATTTCTCGATCTCGGCAGTATCACTGCCCGAAAGGCCAGCTTCTGCAGCAGCCTTCTCCGCAGACAATCCCGGTTTCTGTGCAAGTATCCTAAGCACAGGGTCGATGCCTTCTCTTGAAAATGCAGCCTGTTCCACGAGAGAGAACACCTGTCTGAAATGCTCATCACAGAGTCTGTCGATGTCCACTCCATCACGTTTCAGCTCAGGCAGCATACCCGTAAGAGTACGGGAGATGAGAGTAGGTGTCACGATCTTCCCATCATGGAAACGTGCGACCAGTTCCTCGAACAAGGGAAGATATGGCGAATACACTATCATATCTGCAAGCTCACTGCTTAAGCCCAGCTCAGCACTGAACCTTTTTGACTTGTCTGTAAGCAGTTCAGGCACCTGGATGCTCTCGAAATGGTCCTTTGATATGTCCGCCTGGGGTACATCGGTCTCAGGGTACATCCTGGCAGCTCCCGGCAGTGGCCGCAGGTAGGAACTATTACCATCCGAAAGTGCCTTGCGTGTCTCTTCCGGCACACCCATAAGAGCTTCCTTTGCTCTTTTTATCACACTTTCCATAGCGCCCCTGGCACGCTTCTCCACATCGGCCACCATTATGACCGCATCTCCGTCCTTTGCACCCACGGCCTGGCGCAGTGCAAGCACTTCTGCCTCTGTAATGCCATAGTTCGGAAGTTCATCGGTGTGGAATATCCCACCAACTCCCGATGTCTTGGCACGGTCAGAGAACTCTGTGCCAAGCCTTCTGCCAGGCTGGACTTCCCTGCCCACGAACCCGGCAAATCCCGGAAGCAGTATGGCAAGCACCTTGCCTTTCTTCAGGGACTTCTGTATGACCTTGGATGTGGTCCTTTCAAAGACACCGGTCACATCGAATATCTTATCATACACAGAAGCGTCTTTTGCCAGCAGTTCATCCCTGATGTCCAGCAGGTTCGCCTGACGCTCAACTTCCCTCTCCACAAGCATTTCCAGAATATCCAGTGCCTGTACTCCCTTAAGTTCCACCCTTGCACCTTTTGCGATAGAGATGTTCACATCCTGACGGATAGTACCAATGCCGCGTTTCACCTTGCCTGTGGAACGCAGCAGCATGCCTATCTGCTGTGCCGTTTCTTTTGCATGGGCAGGTGATATGATATCCGGTGCAGTGCCTATTTCCACAAGAGGTATGCCCAGCCTGTCCAGGGAATATATCACCACATCTCCCTGATCCTCTATTTTCTGACACGCTTCCTCTTCAAGACACAGCACATCTACACCCACATGTCCCTGGGAAGTTTCCAGATAACCGCCCTTTGCAAGGAAAGCAGTGCGCTGGAAACCGCTGGTGTTGGAACCGTCCACCACGATCTTACGCATTACGTGCATCTGGTCAACGGGCTGCATATGCAGCAGTTTGGTGATCACAAGAGCAATGTCCAGAGCTTCCGGGTTGACCTCAGTGGGGGGCTCATCATCATTTTCCACAAGGCACGTGGAATCGTAGGCTTTGTAGCAGTATTTACGGTTAAGCTTGGACTGTTCCAGAGCCGCCCTGTCGGTCTCACCCATCTCACTGGCTGTGGGACGCAGGAACCTGAAGAACTCCGAAGTTGATTCCTTAATATCCCGTATGATCGTGGGGCACCTGCAGAACAGTTTCTGCTTTGAGTCCAGTTGCTGGTGGATCTCAAGCCCGCATTTCAAACCAAGAGCTCTGTAATCTAATTTATCAGCCATGTTATCAGCCATGAGAATTGATCCCCTTCAGGAATTCGGTCTTGTCTACAACTTTCTGACCGTATAGTAAGGCAAGTATTAATGATTGTTCCTTATTGTCCTTTCTTAAGTATCTGTTCCCTTATGCGAGCCCTCAGAGGCTCGACATCTTCGGATCTTTCCAGCATCCTGCGGATAGAAGTGCTGCTCAATGCCGGTGTGACCTTTTCAAGCCTCGCTCTTGCAAGTGCCAGGAGATTACCGTCTATGCTGGGAGGTTCAACTTCCACATGTTCTCTGGGCGGTTCCGGCTCCACTTCCAGGGTACGGGATACATCGGGAAGATTACGTTTTCCTGTAACCATGGAGTCAATGGCATCTTTCCACTGGTTCGCCCAGGGACTGTCCGGTATCTCGGTATGATGTACTACATGCCGGTCCACACGCATCACATCCTTAGGACAGGCATTCACGCAGGCACCGCAATAAGTACACATATCCTCTTGAATAGCGATCTTGCCATCTTTGGACACATACCACAGATGTGACGGACAGACATTGAAACACCCATGACAGCCCTGAGGGTCGCATTTGCTCACGTTGGGAGCTATAAGCGTGATCTTACCTTCAATGGGTTTCTTAATGTCCATTGCATCATACGGGCATACTATCTGGCACCAGGTACAACGGGTGCATTTCATATCATCTATCAGCACCCTTCCTGCCACAGGCGGGGCTTCGCCTCTTTTTTCACCGACCACACGAATGGCATCTTCAGGACATAGGTCCTGGCAAAGGGTACAGTAATCGCATTTATCCTCATCCACCAGCAGCTGCTCGAAAGGTTTGACATCCGTGGGTGTCTTTTCTCTTTCGATGAGCAGGAATGCATCACAGAACCGAGCACATAGCCCACAAAGGTTGCATTTCTCCGTGTCTATCTCTATCTGCCCTTCCATGCCTTCCTTAAAAGGCGAGACTTCAGCTTTGGTCGGCATGTCCAGTTCAAGCACAATGGCATCTTCAGGGCATGCTGCCTCGCATAGAGCACATGGGAGACACTTGTCATTGGTCCGCACAAAGTCATCGTACTGGGGGAACCTTTCCTGTAAAGGAAAATCACCCTCCTCGGTCATAGAATAAGCATGCATGGGACAGAACTGTACACACATGGAACAGAAAGTACACTTGTCCAGATCCATGGTCACCGGGGGAACATCCAACCCCATGGAGATCTCCTTCATAGGGCCAAGTTCCAGAGCCTTTGTGGAACAGAGACCTACGCATATGCCACAGCCGATGCATCTTTTGTAATCATAGTCCAGTACTTTCCTGGACCTGTCGCTGATCTGCCTATAGATGAAGTGTGTACCATCCACATCCATTTCCTTTTCCAGGGACATGGATGTTTCATCGCGATCATCCGTCATTGTGCCCCTCCAGCAGCTCAGAACCTATGGGTCCTATCTCCTTGAGCTCATCCACAAAGCTTTCAATGGACCTGGCAAATCTTTCGCCTTCAGCTGCCGATATCCACTCCACTTTCAGGCGATGGGGATCGATACCGATGTCCTCGAGCACTCCCTGCAGCACTTCCATCCTCTTTTTGGCACTGTAATTGGCAAAGATGTAATGGCATTCGCCGAGCCGGCATCCTGCAACCAGCACACCGTCTGCCCCGCCCTTAAAGGCCTCCAGCACGAACTCCGGGTCCACGCGACCTGCACACATGACCCGTATAACTCTGATATTTGTAGGGTACTGGATCCTTGAAACGCCTGCAAGGTCAGCACAGGTATAACTGCACCAGTTGCAGAGGAATGCTACAATAAGAGGGAACTCTGATTTCATTTCGGTGGCCGCCCGCACCTGGGCCAGGATCTGCTTGTCGGTGCTGTTATGCATCAAGATGGCATCAGTAGGACATGAGGCACTGCATGCACCGCATCCGTAGCATGATACCTCATCCACGGTTGCCTTGCCATTGCTGACCTTGATCTTCCCGAACTGGCACACATCCTCGCATATCCTGCACCCTATGCATTTCTCCTCGTCCACATGGGCACTCTGCGGATCGGTTTCCAGTTCACCCCAGGAGAGTAATTGCATGGTCTTGGCCGAGGCTGCTATCCCCTGGGCAATAGCCGTTTGTATCTCCTTCGGACCTGAAGCACAGCCTGCAACGTAAATACCCTTTACATGGGAATCCACAGGTCTCATCTTGGGATGGGCAATGGCAAAGAAGCGGTCCGTACGGCGGGAAAGATTAAGGACCCTGGAGATCTTATCAGCATCATCTGGAGCTTCCAGCCCGGTGGAAAGTACCACAAGGTCATAGTGTTCTTCCCTTACCTCGGAACTTAATGTGTCCTCGAACCTCAGGAACAGCTTGTTATAGATATCCTGCTGTACCTCAGCCACTTTCCCCCGTATGAAATCAATTCCCATTGACTGGGAACGGATGTAATACTCTTCATACATCTCTCCGGCAGCCCGTATATCGATATAGTGGATGACTATCTCGATATCATGATAACGTTCCTTGAGCAGCTGGGCATTCTTCATGGCGGACATGCAGCATACCCGAGAACAGTAAGGATTGCCCACGGTCTCATCCCTTGAACCCACACACTGTATGAATGCCACTTTCTTTGGTATTTGCCTGGTGGAAGGCACCAGCACTTTCCCCCGTGTGGGTCCGGAAGCATTGAGCAGGCGTTCCAGCTCCATGTTGGTTATGACATCCGGGTAAACACCATATCCGTATTCTTCCTTGCGGGCTGCGTCAAATAGCTTGTAGCCGCTGGCAAGGATGATAGCACCCACTTTGATAGATATGGTTTCTTCTTTCATGTTGTAGTCAATGGCATCTGCAGGGCAGGCCTGCAGGCACAATCCGCAGCCGACACAATAATCGTTATCAATGTAAGCGATCTGAGGCACAGCCTGGGGAATGGGCATGTTTATCGCCTTGGTCCTGCCCATACCCATATCAAAACGGTTGGGGATCTCCACAGGACATACTCTTGAACATTCGTCCACGCATCCCTTGCATCTGTCCTCGATGACATACCTGGGTTTCTTTGTTATCATTACCTGAAAATTACCTGCAAAGCCTCTTACCTCGGAAACCTCGGCCATGGTCATAAGATCGATAGACGGATGCTGCTGCACATCGGTCATCTTGGGTGCAAGCACGCAGATGGAGCAGTCGTTGGTCGGGAACACCTCGTTGAGCAGTGCCATTTTCCCGCCGATCGTGGGCTCCTTTTCCACCATGTGCACATGATACCCGCTGTCAGCAAGGGTAAGGGCAGCCTCGATGCCGGCGACCCCCCCGCCTATGATCAGTACCCCCTTATTGGCAGGAACTTTTTTTATCTGGAGCGGATCCAGTAATTTAAGGCGTGCGAGACCCATACGTATGAGGTCAAAGGCTTTCTGGGTGGCAAGCTGCGGTTCTCCCATGTGCACCCAGGAGCATTGTTCCCGGATATTCACCATTTCCAGCATGTATTTGTTGAGCCCTGCCTTCTGCAGCACTCTTCTGAAAGTAGGTTCATGCAGCTTAGGGGAGCAGGCTGCCACAAGGATGTGATCAAGATCATGTGCCTTTATGTCCTCAGCTATGGAATCCTGGCCAGAGTCCGAGCACATGAACTGCAGATCCTTCACAAGCACCACATCCTTTAGCTTGCTGACCTTCTCCTGCAGGCTATGCACGTTGATCACATGTGCGATGTTCAGTCCGCAATGACAAATATAGACCCCTATGCGCATCTTGACGGCTCCGCTAAGACTTGATGATCTGAGTAAAGATATAGTTTTGGATGTTAGGGTTTGCAGAGGAACTATTTT
>AMWB02139050.1_pt2 | contig 18995 bp, 16 predicted proteins | sample 200311 | NCBI WGS metagenome assembly AMWB02 (sample SAMN02737377, study PRJNA173069) | bioreactor metagenome | biome: anode biofilm in microbial fuel cells | place: USA: California | collected 2010-12-16 | reverse complement strand
AATCCTTTACCGCCGTTAAAAATCCCCTCGTAAGCTTAGGAGATGAAGATAATTTTATTTCAATAGTTGCGAATGTCTGATTCCCTTCTACCAGGATTAAATCGGCCTCGGTCCCGTCCTGGGTCCTGTAATAATAGTAATCAAACCGTTCACCAAGACTGGAAATGATCTGCTCAATCACATAACCTTCCCAGGATGAACCTACTACAGGATGCCCCAGCAATTCGTTATAATTCTTTATTTTAAGCAGATAATGCAATAACCCGCTATCCCTCATGTAGACTTTTGGTGATTTCACCAGTCTTTTCCCAATATTAAAATGCCAGGAAGGTAATTCGCGGATCAAAAATGCATTTCTGAAATAATCAAGATAATTATTGATGGTTAATTGATTGAGCGATAATGATTTTGAAAGCATGCTCTTATTCAGGACATTGCCGTGAATATGCGCCAGCATCGAAAAAAAGCGGGATAAATTAGACGGAAGTGCCCCTAATCCAAGTATTCTGAAATCTCTTTCAATGTAAGTTAAGAAAAAGGACCGGTACCATTCATACCTAAAATTTTCATCATCAATTAGAAACGGCTCTGGAAATCCCCCGTGCAGCCAATGCTCGTTAAGGGCTTTGAAGTTTTTGATTTCATCAAACAAAAAGGGTGTCAGTTCTGTATATATAATTCTTCCTGTAAGTGTTTCACTGCTCATAAATAATAACTCGGGACTTGCAGAACCAAGTAAAATATATCTTCCGGGGCGTCTGTCCTGGTCAATCACAGTACGTAAAATGGGAAATAAGTCCGGCCTGCGCTGAATTTCATCGATAATAACGCATTTGTCCGTATTAACCTGAAGAAATTTGAAAGGTTCAGTTAATAATGCCTGGTCATCCGGGTTTTCCAGGTCCAGGTAAAATGAATCTCCCGGAAGACGATCCTTGATCATTTTAGCAAGTGTCGTTTTACCTGCCTGTCTGGGCCCTAAGATTGCAGCCGCCGGAAAGTTCTTTAATCCCAATATGATCCTGCTTTCCAGGATTCGATTAATCATCTGTCGCTTTATTATTCCTGCAAATATAATAATAAACCATTTAATTTGCAGGAATTATTTTTTAAGAATGATCATCACGCCATCTCTAACCGACAATAACACATTCTCCACCCGGTCATCCTCCTGAACCATCATATTAAATTCAACAATTCCCATGGTCTCCCCATCTCCTTGTCCCCCATCAAGCACCTTCCCATCCCATAAAGTATTGTCAGCCAGGATAAATCCGCCCTTTTTAACTTTATCGAAAATAAGGTTGTAATAATCGACATAATGCTCTTTGGCCGCATCGATAAAGACGAGATCAAATCTTTCATCCAGTGAAGGAATGATTTGAAGTGCATCGCCTTCATGAAGTATGATCTTCTCCGTCAACCCGGCTTTTTCGAAATATTCACGGGCAATTTCCGCATATGATCCTTCCGCTTCAATGGTATGCAGGATGCCTTCTTTCGACAGCCCCTGTGCAAGGCAGATGGCTGAATAGCCGGTAAACGTTCCAATCTCCAATATTTTTGCAGGGCTGACCATCCGGCTGATCATGGCCAGGAAACGTCCCTGTACCGGGCCCGACAGCATCCTCGGATAGGGCGTATGAAGAAATGTTTTCCGGCGAAGGGCGTAGAGCAGTTCATCTTCAGGGGAGGTGTGATGCTCTATATATTCCTCAATTTCAGGATCAATCATCGCCATTGTTATTGTTATTGGAATTGAACACCAGCTGGCTCATCATATTTGGATCAAATATCTCTTTCGCCGTTTCCATGATCTGCATGGCCGTAATTGCCCCGATCTTCTTCCTGATCTCTTCGGGTTCGTCGAGCCGGTTGTCGTGCAAAAAAGCCTTGCTGGCTGCCAGCATGTAATTCAGGTTTGATTCGTTGGCAATTTCAAGCTGACCGATCAGTTGCTTCTTTGCCTGGCTAAGTTGAAGTGTGCCAAGTTTTGCCGAGCAGAGCTTATCCATTTCTTTCCGGATCAGGTTCAACGATTTTTCAAGATTTTCATTATCGGTACCAAAGTAAATGCTGAAAATGCCGGCATCAGTATAAGGGAGGAAAGCCGATTCAACGGTGTACGCATAGCCATGACGCTCTCTTACGGCAAGGTTAAGCCGAGAATTCATCGCCGGGCCGCCCAGGATGTTATTGAGCAAAAACAACGGAAACCGCCTTGGATCTTTCCGGTCATAAGCCACATTAGCGATCATGCAGTGGGTCTGGAAAGTCGTTCGGGGTAATTTCAGATTGAAAGGCTTATAAGAAGAGAAAATCTGCCTTTCCGTTCCGGGCTTATCAGCCTTAAATACCTCAAAAAATTTCTCCACCTGGTGGCTAATCTTATCGAAATTCAGATCGCCAATTGTACAAACCACCATCTTTCCAGCTGAATAATGGTTTTGAATGAAATGAAGCACATCATCCCTTGTGAAATTCAGGATATGTTCCGGCTTTCCTAAAATATTTTTACCCAGCGCATGTCCGTGAAAAACATTATCCTCCAGGAGATCATAAATTTCTTCCGCAGGATTATCTTTATAGGAATTGATTTCGTCAAGAATGACATCCTTCTCTTTTTTTAATTCTTTTTCAGGAAAGGTAGGATTACTAATGATGTCGGATACCAATTCAAGGGCCCGGTGGAAATGTTCAATGAGAAAAGTGGCGAAAATGCAGGTCTCTTCCTTGGTGGTGAATGCATTCAGCTCCCCTCCCACACTTTCAAGCCGGGTCAAAATATGGAATGCTTTCCTTTTGACCGTGCCCTTGAATATCGTGTGTTCGATAAAATGAGCCATGCCGTTCTGGTTCTCTGCTTCGTCACGCGTACCCACATTGATATAGACCGCCAGATGGGCAACAGGTCCACCGGAAGGAATATGTAGAAAACGGATGCCGTTTTGAAAAGCCGCTAATTTGAAATCCATTACTCAGGAAATGAGGCGCAAAGATAGGTAAGAAATCTTCACTCAGCAGGAAAACCATCATCCAGCGATACCCAGAAAAGCAACTGGTTAAACCTGGCCCCGGCAATTTCTTTTTCGATGACAGGCCCGATCGCTACGATCTTTTTATCCATTTCCAGGGATTTCGGGTCCCACGTCCATTCTTCCATAAATCTGATCTTAGTGATATCATGGTAGGAAATCGAATTGACGATCATTGTATCGTATTCTTCATAAGGCGGCACTGCTCGCAGAAGGGTCTGGTAAACGGTATCCGTTCCCGAATATTTGACCTGGTCCGGCGTCATGGGTTTGTTAAAATAATCATAGACCCTGACGTCCCCGTTTTCAGCCGCTTCCATGATCCGTTTCAGAAATGGCTCACGTTTCGAGCCTTCGATGTTGTTGATCCACCAGTCGATCTGAGGATCATTGTTATTCACCGGAACATCATATTGGATCTTGTTGGTAAGGACTTCATGCCGGGCAAGCTTATTTGTGGAACAGGAAATCGTCATAACTACAATAAAAAATAGGATAGAAAAAGAAAATAAACATGCAGGATTTTTCATAATTGAATTGATTTCAGGCAAAGTTCAGAATATTTCACCAGAAAAGTTGAGCATATATATTATCAGATGATTTTTTTCCGAAATTTGGAGAACCTTAACACCTGTTTGACAAGCTTACTGAAATTCAACACGAAATTATCACGCTAAAATCATGACACTATGAAAAAGAACATGGGATCTGTTGATAAAGTGATCCGGCTCATCCTGGCCGCATTTTTTATCTTTTTATTCGTTTTTAATATGGTAGGATTATTCCTGGGATATATCCTGCTCGTTCTGGCACTGATCTTTATTATCACAGCCCTGGTCGGTTGGTGTCCGATTTACGCACTGCTAAAAATCAGGACCTGCAAGGCAAAGTAATCATCTTTTATAGATCACGCCCAGGTTCTTTTTTCCGTCGATTTCAACAAGAACAGGTGATTCAAAACGGATATGCCGGATGTACTCATCTTCATAGACAGCCGGTTGTTTGTTGAGATAATCCAGGTCGTAGAATCCGTCGTTCACGTAAGGATTGATTGTGAAATATCCCACCCTGAATGAGGTCAGGTTCTGGAAAAAATGAGTCCCCTGGCTCGGATCGATGCGGTAATTCTCCAGTCCTGATTCTACAATCAGCCTTGCAGCCGATATTTGCGGCCATTTGACCGGGATTCCAAGCCAAGGATCCTGCGAACCCCAGCGGCCCGGACCGATTAATATGTAATTTTTCTGGTCGTTCCTGAACTGATCGTTGATGCGGCTGATCCGCCCGACGATTTCGGTATTTTTAGCCGGGTTGAACGATTCGGGTTTCACATAGACCAGGTCTGAGAGATCGGCAATCGCACCGTTGCCTAATGCTGATTTTGAATAGATGATCGTATTTTCCTTCGGAACCTTCTCCAGATCGGTTGAAACACTTTCCTTGTTATCGACGATCGGCCTGATCTGCAGGCAATAAAAAATCTTGGGATCATTGGCCGGGCGGTTGAGGTCGACAGCAAATTCAATCTCGACCGGTTTACCCATCTCCTTCTGCCCGATTTCCAGGATTGTCTGCAGGATTTCAGCCAGTGGGAAGACATTATGCTTTAGAATGTTGGAAAATGTGACCAGTTTTTTTCCTTCATAATTTACCCCGTCACGCAACGTGCCATTCTGCAGGTCGTACGTCGAAGCCAGCCATTTGAGCGAACCATCAATCTCGGCTTCTTTAATGGGCAGTTTGAGGATATTGATCCCGTCGTCGATATTCGGCCGGAAATTTTCCGGGTGCATATCCAAGGCGTAGAAGTATTTCTGGGTTTCGCGCAGGGCAGCTTCCGGCGAATAAGTCTGCAACACCCTTTTGGGGTATTTAGGGGAAAAATGAAGGGCCAGGCCACCGTCGACGATATATTTTCCAAGCCCGAGCGCTACACTGGCCACACCATCTTCGGGTGTTTCCGGTTCTAGCGGGTAAAAGTTAATCGAGCGGGCTACGCCTGAAAAAGAAGGATAGAAACGGTTGCCATATTTGGTGCCCGCAACGGTCTGCATCACAATCCCCATCTTTTCTTCGTCGATAATGTTGGAAGTGGCGGTCATGTATGCTTTACTGGCTTTGAAATACGTGGAGGCATACACGCTTTTGATGGCATTGCTGAGCATTTCCATCATCACCCGTTCGTTATCCACCACGTAAGGCACCATATAAGTCGAGTAGATGCCAGCAAAGGGTTGGTAATGCGAGTCTTCCAGCAGGCTCGATGACCTGACCGCGATTGGGTTTCGCACATAGGAGATCAAGGTGTACAGATCTTCGTGGATGCGGAATGGCAGGCGTGCCTGCACAAATTCTTTCAGGATCTCTTCATCGCTTCGGTCCGAAAGGGCGACTTCGTAAAGGTTGTTATCTTCCATGAATTCATTGAAGATATCCGTACAAAGTACTGTGGTACGCGGGATTGTAATGTAGACGCCTTTCCATTTCTCCAGGCTCCTGTTGCGTTTGATGAGCATATCGAGGAAGGCCAGGCCACGGGCTTTTCCACCGATGGAACCCTCACCGATGCGCGTAAACGTGAGGTATTCGTCGAACCGCTCGCGGCGGAACTGGGCGATGACGCCCCTGGATTTGCTGATCCTGAAGCTGGCGATGGAATCAAAGAGGTAGCGGCGCACTTCATCAAGGTCGCTAAAATCGTCCAGGGTAATATCGACGAGCATTTCGGCCAGGGGGAAAAGGGCCCTGGCGCGGAGCCACTTGGATAGCTGGTTGCGGCTGAGCTGATAGCGTAAAGCGTCGTCAGGTACCTGGAACAGCAGCTCCTGTATACTCTTGAGATCGGTCGCACGGGCAATTTCTTCCCCGGTTTCCGGGTCGCTGAACACAAAATCGCCAAAGGCGAAATATTCCCGGATAAAGTTCTTCAGCTCAACCGAAATGGTCTTGGAGTTTTTATTGATAAAACCGACCTTCAGTTTTTTCGCCAGGTCCTCCCCTTCTTTATCGGAAGATTGAAGCAGGATGGGCATGAACGGATCGTCGCGCTGGACCTTCTCGCAGAATTTCACCCCGGCGTATTTTTCCTGCTGGCCATGGCGAGGGTAGCTCATATCGGTGATAATGCCCAGCAGGTTGCGCTTGTATTTTTCATAAAGCCCGAGGGCTTCTTCATAAGTGGTCGCCAGCAGGATCTTTGGCCTTCCCCTCATTCTGAGCATCATCTGGTGCTCATTCAGTCCTTCCGTCATAAAATCCTTCGACTGCTTGAAAATGATTTTATACATATTGGGAAGATAACTGGAATAAAAGCGGATGGAGTCCTCCACCAATAAAATGGCCTGGACGCCGACCTCTTTGATATCATGGTCGACATTCATTTTATCTTCGATCAGTTTAATAATGGCCAGGAGAAGGTCGGCATTGCCCAGCCAGCTAAACACATAATCGATGACGCTTTTGCTGGAGTCGTTCAGTTTCAGGGTCACCTCGCGTGAAAATGGCGTCAGGACCACGATGGGGATGGTCGGATTCTTGCCCTTGATCTTCTCCGCAAGGCTGAACGTGTCCACTTCTTCCGAACTAAGCATAACAACGACAAGGTCAATCTTTTCATCATGAAGTATTTCGAAAGCTTTTTTCTCGGAAGAAGCCAGGATGAATTGGGGAGGATACCGTAAGCTCAGCGAAACGTATTCGATAAAGATCTGCTCGTCGATACGGCCATCGTCTTCCAGAACAAATGCGTCATAGGCGCTTGAAATGAGTAAGACATGATAGATACGCCGGCGCATAAGTTTCTGGAAGGATGTGTCGCTGAAGTAATATTTCGGCGCGCGGTAGGCTATGTTGGAAAAGGGCATAAATGACGGAATTTATTAAAGCAAATTTAGGAAAAAAAGGGACTCCATCCCTGGGGATGGAGTCCCTTGGGACAGAGGTATTCTTTGCGAAACTTTGCGACTACTTTGCGCAACTCTGCGTAATAGCCAATAACTTTTTGCTAAACAAATCCATTTAATGGTTGTTAACATTAAAAAATCAGACCTATTGAAAAATATTCTTCTGACATCAGTATTCAGTATTATTGTCCTTGTGAGTGCAGGACAGGAAGCCGATGCCTTCCTCACGAAATTCTTTGCCGTTCAGGTCGATGAGTCGGTGTTGATCCGATGGACTATGAGTGCCGGAAGTACATGTTCAGACACGCAGATCGAACGGTCGGACGATGGTATTAATTATGAAAAGATCGGCCTGATTGGCGGCATCTGCGGCAGTCCCGACGAAGAAATGACCTTTGAATTCACCGATACCTTGCCCCTGGTGAATCAAACTGCTTATTACCGGTTGCTGCTGGGATATTTTGGATATACATCTCCTGAAATACTGGAATTTGTGTGGCTAAATGAGCAGGGCTATTTTTTGGGCCCTAATCCATTTAATGAATACGTCCGGATTGCTTTCGATAATGAGGACAAGGAAGAATACAATCTGACCATCGTTGATATGTTTGGCCGGCAGGTATTGAAGATGTGGACTGGAGACGACGAGTTCCTGATTCTGAGAAAAGATTTGAATGCTGGCTCTTATACCATCATGCTAAAGAAAGATGGTAAAATGCTTTTCACTGATAAAATTATTGCTTACTAGCAGATAAGTTACGCAGAGTCACGCAGAGGATTCGCAGAGTTACGCGAAGGGTTTCTTTGCGCAACTTTCCGATTCATTTGCGATCTTTGCGAAATAATCAGATCAATAATGGAACACAAACCGAAATACAGAATAGAACAAACCACCACCGACTGGCTCTTAGAAATATCCGGATGGGCTGCACTAGCCTTTATCTGGATCATTACTTTGTTCTATTTTCGGAAACTTCCCGACACAATCCCTACCCATTTTACGATTAGTGGCAAAGCTGACGACTTTGGATCCAGGTGGACCATCTTTCTATCACCTGCGATAGGGACTGTCCTATTCACCGGCATGACAATCCTGAACAAGTACCCGCATATCTTCAACTACCCGGTAAAGATCACCCCGGAAAACATGCTGCGGCATTACACTATGGCCACGCGCATGGTCCGTGTACTGAAGCTTTCTGTCGTCATAATTTTTATAATCATTGCCTGGACTAGCTGTATTGCGGCCATCGACCAGACGAACAAGCTCGTTTTCTGGTTCATGCCGATGATCCTTGTGATCGTTTTCGTCCCGCTGGGTTATTATATCTATAAATCGTTCAACAATAAATAGATAGATTTTTTTGCCACAAAAACACTAAAACACGAAAATTCACGAAAGGAATTCCGTGTTTCTTTTTTGTCTCCGTGTCACCGAGGCATATATGATTAATTTTTTCTATCTTTCGGAAAATTAATCATTATGGAAAACCTGATGTTAACCGAATCCGCCATTTTCTCGTTACAAACGATCAGAAAATGGGCAAAGTTTATTTCAATTGTCATGTTCGTCATGATCGGAATGATGGTCATTGCCGGCTTTTTCATGGGATTTGCCTTTAGTATGCTTGACACAATGTCGTACAAGCAGACCATGCCATTTCCCAACATTTTCTTTACCATTATTTACCTTGTGATTGCTGTGATCTATTTCTTTCCGGTGCTTTATCTATACCGGTTTTCTCAGCACCTTGGGAATGCATTCATGATGGGATCGTCAGACGAACTGACCACCTCATTCCAGTTTTTAAGCAAACATTACAATTTTGTCGGGGTACTCATGATCATCGGTTTGATCTTAACAGGGTTGATGATCATTATCGCGATTATCGCAGGGATCTTTGGATTTACTGCAATGAACCATGCAGGGCAGTTTTCGATGCTATATTAAACGCTGACAGGTCCTCCTTCGTCGGACGCTTTTAGGTGTATAATATTCCCGAATTTAAAAATTAAAATTTAAAACTTAAAATTAGTTCTCTCTGAGAACGTACTCATCATATTCCAGCTCGAACCGAAGCTTGTGCCGTGATTCTTCCATCGCCAGGGTCTCAAAAATGCTTTTAAGTTCGTCGTTGGGAGCCCGTTCAGCCAGGTTAGTGTATAGTTTGAACGCTGATTTCTCGCGCTTCATGGCCAATACCAACGCTTCTTCGTAACTGAGCTTCCCACTGGCTTTGACTTCGACCATGTAATCGCCAATCTTCAGGTCGGCTACAACCTGTTTGGGCATGGTGAAAACGCCTTCTTCACGAATGCGGGTCAGGCGTTGTTTGTGCCTGATCTCTTCCCCGGCAAATTCAAGAAAAACTTTCTTCATTTCTTCCGAAACGGCTTCTTTCGCCAGGGCCGTATAGAAATCAACGGCCTTCTGCTCCTGCTCTATCGCAAAAGCAAGTATTTCGTCTACATTCCTAAACTCTTTCATACATTTCCATTTTTACGTTCTCAAAAGCTCTTGCAAATTCTTCGTCAAAACGCTTGACGATATAATCACAGCCGTGCTCATACATCCGGTGCGGGTTGTCTTCGCCCATCAGCGTAAAATTATACTTAACCGGTTCGTTGTTAGTTGGTAAAAGCGACATGATCTCAGCCAGTACGTCATGATGATCGTCACTTTGCTCAACGCTCATCGCCCTAATCAAATCAGCCAATTGCTCCAGATTAGTTTTTTCAGCCACAGGTTTGAAATGCGCTTCAAATCCCTGGATCACCTTTTGTGTATTGGTAAAGCTTCCGCCCGATTCAACCGGGAATGAAGCAGGCAGGATCAGATGGGCGTGCTGTGCGGTTTCGGTCATGAAATAATCCTGGACGACGATGAAGTTGGCAATGCTCAGCCAGCCGGCCGTCTGCACCTTGTGATGGGTGCATCCCAGCGGATCTTCGCCAAAAATGAACAGGTTTTTGAGGTGCCCATCTTCAAGACCGGTGTAAATATCGGTCGGATTGATCTGCGGGAATTCCTTCATCTTCCAGGCCTTCTGAATTCTTAACCTCAACTCATCAACCTTCAATGAAACACCTCCAACGCCATAATTCCGGCAAATGCCCATATCCAGCAACCCCTGGCTATTGTTCTTCTCTTTCAGTGATATCAATCCGCTGCCGGTCTTGCCCAGTTTGCCTGTGATCATCGCCAGGTGGAACAAAGCCATGCACGCATTCGACGACAGCTCCTTCTCCGAATAGACGATAACCGCATGTGGCTCGTTGTTGTACCGTTTGGCAAATTCAATGATGTCGTCCATGCGGTCAGCGCCGGCTTTCTGCACCAGGTCAACGAAGTTTTCCTTCATCAGCTCAGCCTTATATTCTTCAAAACCGGTACAATGATCGCGGATGAATAAGCCATTCTGGAAATTGTTGGCGACCAGGTAGAAGTTGACCGCCCGGATGAAATGATAGACCGACTTAATGAGCATGATCTCATCCACTTTGCGTGCCATTGAACTGTCGGTCTTCGTGGTGATCAGTTCCACCGGGATTCCTTTTTTCACCTGTGCATTCTGGATCATAAATCCCGCTACGGCATTGTCGTTATTGATCTCTGAACCGATCAGGTAGATTTTGCCGGCATCCTTTATCTGGCTGAAAGGCATGCTGGCCGTGGCATTGTTGCGATAACCGCCGCTACCGCCGCGCTTCATGTAATGGAAGCTAGTAATGTTGTTGGTCCCGGCACCTGCCCTGGCCAGTTTCTGGACCAGGTACATTTCCTCATTCGACAGCCTTGCTCCGGCAAAGAACACGTTTTCATCCGGTTTGACCGCTTTGATATGTTTAATGATCTCTTCGAAAGCCTTACTGAACGAAATTTCCTCGAACCTACCGTTGATCTTCATTAAAGGCTTGGTGATCCGGGATTTGTCGTTCATATAATGGTAACCGAATTTCGGGTAACGGCAGAGGTTTCCATCGGTATTGACCATGCCTTCCACTCCCGACACATGCATCACAAACTGGCTCTTATGATCAAGCGAAATGGAGCACCCGACGGAACAATAATTACAAATTGTTTCGGCTGATTGCAATTTAACCGGTCCTGGTTTAAACGGTACGTTTTCGCTGATAGCGCCGGTTGGGCAGGTTGAGATGCACATTCCGCATGATTCGCATGGAGTATCCTGCAAAGCATGGCCCATACTGGGTGCAACATAGGTTTTAAAGCCCCTGTTTACGAGTCCGAGAGCATCGGCGCCCACCACCTCGCGGCAAATACGGATACAGCGGCTGCAAAGGATGCATTTGTTGTTGTCGATTTCAATAAATGGATGCCTGAAATCCACCTGGTATTCCCTGAATTCCCCGGCCATGGCTTTCTGGTCTGCGCCATACTGGCTCGAATATTTCTTCAGGTCGCAGGTAAAAAGAGCCGTGCAGCCGCATTCAAGGCAGCGTTGGGTTTCCTGGTAAGCCACTTCCTCATTTTCATACCCCAGTTCAACTTCTTTGAAATTTTTACGGTCACGGGGATCCAACGTCGGCATCTCATGCCTCTTCCTCTCTGTGTATAATCCGTGATACTCCGTGTTAATCTGTGGCTTAAAAACATCTTTGGATGAGAAAAATTCTTTCTTCATCGGCACCACCGGAAGGCCTTTCAGGTAAAGATCGCAACTATGTGAAGCTTTCCTTCCTTGAGCAATAGCCTGGATAAGCGTTGCAGGGCCGGTAACGCCGTCTCCGGCAGCAAATACCGATGGAATTCCTGTCTGTAGCGTATCGGGATTGGCTTCCAGGTCGCCCCAACGGTTCGCCTTTACCTCACCATTGTCGGCATGGGCTTTGATGTCTTCCAGGAAATCTGCCACCGTCTTCTGCCCGATGGCTGCAAGAATATAATCCACTTCCACGTCGAACTCCGATCCTGGCACCGGCACCGGACGACGACGCCCGGAAGCGTCAGGCTCCCCAAGCTCCATTTTCACACAAGTTATACTCTTCACTTTTCCCTGATCACTCTTCACCACTTTCACCGGAAGTGTCAGAAACATGTATTCCACGCCTTCCAGTTTGGATTCATGGATCTCAATCGGGTTGGCCGGCATTTCCTTTTCCGTACGCCGGTAAATCACATAAACTTTTTCGGCATCGCAGCGCATCGAGGTACGGCAACAATCCATGGCCGTGTTTCCACCTCCGACAACCGCCACCTTCTTTCCCTTGAAATCAAAGCGTTTCCCGGTGATCTCCATCTCTTTCAGGAAGTCAATACCGGAGAAAACACCCTCGGCATCTTCACCATCGCAACCAATCAGCGTACCCTTCTGGGAGCCAATCGTGAGGATCGTCGCGTCATATTGTTTCTTTAATTCTTTGTAAGAAATGTCTTTTCCGAACTTTCTATTGTAAAAAATATTGACACCCAGCTCAGTTATATTGTCCACTTCTTTCTGAAGCAAGTCATTCGGAAGTCGATATTCGGGGATACCATAGCGTAACCATCCGCCGGCTTTCGGGCTGGCTTCGAAAATATCAACCTGGTGGCCTTCTTTGCGCAGGAAGAAACCTGCAGAAAGCCCGGCCGGGCCGGCGCCGATGACGGCTACTTTTTTCCCCGTGTCGGGTTTCAACGCCGGTTTCCATTTGTCGGGCGATTCGAGGTCGATATCGGATGCGAAGCGCTTCAGGTAGTCGATACCAACGGCAGCGCCTTCGTCGAGCAGGTTACGGCGGCAGGCGACCTCGCAGGGGCGCACGCACACACGGCCGCAGATGGCCGGTAGCGGGTTGGTTTCCTTAATCAGTGCAACAGCATCATGGTATTTACCCTTCTCGATCAGCGAGATATAGCCCTGTACGTCGACGCCGGCGGGGCAGGTCTGTTTGCATGGACCGATGCAGTCGGCATAGTGGTTGCTTACCAGCAGGTCGAGCGCCGTTTTGCGGGCCTTGTGAATTTTCTCATTATCGGTCTCGATACGCATCCCTTCGTTGATCCTGGTGCTGCAGGATGGCTGCAGTCCGCGGAGGCCTTCCACTTCCACCACGCAGACAAAGCAGGATGTAAAAGGCTCAAGGCGCGGGTCATTGCAAAGGGTGGGTATTTCGATCCCGTGTCGTTTGGCCAGTTCCAGGATCGTTTCACCCCGGAAACCTTCAACGATATTGCCGTTCAGGATAATATTGACTTTTTCGCTCATTGGATAGTTAAGATAGTTTGATCGCTTCGAACTTACATTTCGTATAACACATGCCGCATTTGATGCAGTCGATCTGGCGGATGAAATGAACCTGCTTGCGTTCGCCGTCGATGGCATTTACCGGGCAGTTTTTGGCACAGACCGTACACCCGGTGCACTTATCGGCGATGACCTCGTAGGTCAGCAACGACTTGCAGGCTTTGGCCGGGCATTTTTTATCCCGGATATGGGCTTCATATTCATGGCGGAAATAACGGATCGTGGTCAGAACAGGGTTTGGCGCGGTTTGTCCGAGGCCGCACAACGAGTTGTCTTTGATCGCATAGGCCAGGTCCTCCAGTTTCTCGATATCGCCATCTTCCCCTTTACCTTCCGAGATCCGTTCCAGGATTTCAAGCATTCGCTTGGTGCCAACACGGCAGAAGGTGCATTTTCCGCAGCTTTCCTCCTGGGTGAAGTTGAGGAAGAACTTGGCTACGTCTACCATGCAGGTATCTTCGTCCATGACCACCATACCGCCCGAGCCCATGATGGCACCGGTTGCGTTAACGGAGTCATAGTCGACGATCGTGTCGGCCATGTATTCCGGGATACAACCGCCGGAAGGGCCGCCCATCTGAACCGCCTTGAATTTACGGTCGTTCTGGATGCCGCCGCCGAGCTTAAAGATGATATCGCGGATGCTGATGCCCATGGGGACTTCCACCAGGCCCGAGCGCTTGATCTTGCCGGCCAGGGCGAACACCTTGGTGCCTTTACTCTTTTCGGTCCCGTATTTTGAATATTCGCCGGCGCCGTTGAGGATGATCCAGGGAATGTTGGCGTAGGTCTCTACGTTGTTGATATTGGTCGGACGGCGCCACAGGCCCGATGCGGCCGGGAACGGCGGGCGTTTGCGTGGCATGCCGCGTTCACCCTCAACGGAGGCGATCAGCGCTGTTTCTTCACCGCAGACAAAAGCTCCGGCGCCTTCTTTGATGATGATGTCAAAATTAAAGCCGTCCATGCCCAGGATATTGCTGCCGAGGTAACCTTTGGCTCTAGCCTGGTCAAGGGCAATATTGAGCCGTTTGATGGCCAGCGGGTACTCGGCGCGGCAATAAATCACCCCGCCGGTAGCTTCGATGGCATAGGCCGCGATGATCATCCCTTCGATGACCGAGTGAGGATCGCCTTCCAAAACGGATCTGTCCATGAATGCACCCGGGTCGCCCTCGTCGGCATTGCAGATGATGTATTTTTCCGGCGCTTTGTTATCGTTGGCGAACTTCCACTTGAGTCCGGTAGGGAAACCACCGCCACCACGTCCACGGATGCCTGAGCTAAGCACATTCTGGATCACGTCGTAGCGCGAGATGCGCTGTCCCGCGATCTTTTTGATCGCGCGGTAGCCCTGGCGGGCTTCGTACTCATCGATATTTTCCGGGTCAATATAGCCGCAATTACGCAGCACGATCTTCACCTGCGATTCGATGAAGGATTTGTCGGGAGTTTCTAACAGGTCGGATTGCACCAGGTAGTCGATCACCGGGCTATGCTGGTTGACATGTTTTTCGATCAGTTCCACGGCCCGTTCTTCGTTGATACCACCGTAGAGGTATTTGCCAGACTCATCGACGATCTCCACCAGCGGTTCGCGGTAGCACATCCCGACGCAGGATGTCTTCTTCAGCTCGAAGTCGAGGTTTTCGGCCTGTTGCAGCGACTTGATCTTATCATAGACCTTGCCAGCGCCCGCAGCCACTCCGCAACTTCCCAAACCGACGATTACTTTAGTTTTTTCCATTATAGTGATATAGATATATTTTCCTTAAAGCTTTTTCTGCCACCAAGGCACCAAGACACCAATGGACATCAGAACGTGAGATGGTGATTTTCATCTTTCCCCAACTTTCCGTGATTCTCCGTGTCTCCGTGCCTCCGTGGCATATATCTTCAATTTTTATTTCCTGATTCCGAAACCCAGGAACATAGGAACCCAGGAACTTAGGAATCGGAAACCATTTAGTTCGCGTTCTTGATCTCTTCCATCCGGATATTCTTGACTATGCGAACTGCCTCGGTACCAGTAAGTTTTCCATAGGTATTTTCGCCGATCATCATCACCGGGGCGAGGGAGCAGCAGCCCAGGCAGGCGACCGACTCGAGGGTAAACATACCGTCGTCGGTAGTTTCCCCGTCTTTGATCTTCAGCGACTCTTCGAGTGCGTCGGAGATTGTGTTGGCGTTTTGCACGTGGCAGGCGGTGCCGTGGCACACTTTGATGATGTGTTTTCCAACGGGTTTAAGCCGGAACTGGGCGTAGAAGGTAGCTACCCCGAACATATCGGAAAGTTCCAGTCCCGTTTCCCGGGCGATTTTCTCGAACGCCGGCCGCGGCAGGAATCCGAAGAGCGCCTGGGTGCCTTGCAGGAGCGGGATAAGATTTCCTTTTTTATTCTTATATTTTTCTATCAAAGGGTCGAGCCGGTTGAGATCGACTTCGTCGAACACATCAGTAGCGGCTGCGCGGGACATTCTTTCGATGCGCATAGGAAAAGAGGATTTTAGCGGGGCTAAATTATAGATTCTTCTGCTAACTATTTGTGGTTTGAGCTAATTTGGAGGGAGTCTAAAGATAGTTTAAAGTTCAAAATTCAAAATTCAAAATTAAAAGCACGATAAAACCACTTTCTGACCACATTATGACCACTTTCTGACCACTTTCTGACCACATTATGACCACATTATGACAACCTTATGACCACAACTTAGGTTCATGTTCCGTTTTGCGTTTTTCATGTTGCATTTTTCATTTCATGGAACATTTGGCATGGGAGGGGATTAAGGGGAGGGAAGGAGATGAGTCTTGAGTGTTGAGTTATGAGTTTTAGACTGGTAGTTGCAATCTTCCTTTTTGCAGTTTGCTTATTCCTCTTTGCGGTTGCTTTATTCCTTTTTACCTCTGCTTATTTCCTTTATGATGTTTCTTATTTCCTTTATAAAGTTGATTTTTTCCTTTATGCAATGGTTTATTTCCTGAGTGGAGTTGCTTTATTCATGGTTGAAGGGAAGGGTAAAGAAAAGGAAGATGGCTTAAATGGTCCAAAAAAAGGCATTACCTTAAGACATATACTTAAAGATTAAGACTTTAAATCAATTATTCCCTGGTCAGCAATTCGGGTGAAACATTCCAGTACCCTTCGCTGCCAATTTTTACAGAGACAGTTTTCTGATTCAACCTGATAACAATGCCGGTTCTCTTTACCGAATCGCTACCAATCCACGAAACCCGGTCGCCAATATGGAGATTTGACATATACATCAATGTTCCGGCTTTTCGAATCAAATGCATCCGATTTACAACCATTTCATTCAATATACTCAAATCATAATAGCTTAGCTCATCTATCAAAGGTTCGAATTTTTTTCGCAGCATTTCTGAATGATCGGGGTGTTCCATCGCTTTAATATTTTTTGTTCCTCATTTCATCTGTCTTTTTTTTGACCAGTTGCCACAAATCAGCAGCCATAGACGGATCAATACCAGCCTGGGTGGCAAGCTTGTCAATATCAACCTCTTTTCCCTGGTTATAAAATGGAAGGGCCAAACCAAGGAAAGCATTGATACCGCTCAAATCCGGATTCTTTTCAGCTCCTTCATTCTCTGAAGAAAAATATTGTGAATAGGGACTTAAAACGATTTTCCTGTTGAGGATCTTTTCTGCTGTATAGAGCATGACCGGAGATACCACGATATCAGCTTCAGTTGATAAATGAATGCCTTTTTTTGCGAGCGCCGCTGTCAGCATGCTGAAACCATGCTGTGTCATGGACGTCCGCAGGAGCTCCCCTGTTTTTTGGTTATAGTAAGCCTCGGCAAAATGCGGAAATGCATGCAGTTTTTTAAAACTTAACCGGTAAACATCGATTTTCTTAGTAACCTCAAAACTGGCCCCCAGCTTTTCAACCTGTAAATCCGGAATAATGTCGGTTGACTGACAGGTCAACGTCACATATCCCCGTGATGTGATCCTGGGTTTATTTGAAGCCGCAGCCAGCATGAAAAAAGGAATCGGATTCCGCTCAACTTCGGCCATAAGCATTTCTTCACCATCTATTTTTGGATTTAATTCGGTGGCGAAGAAAAAAATATCATCCGAAGAAAAAGCCAGGAATGGGATCATGAGCCCGAAAGTTTGCCAGCACAGGCCGTTAAAGCTGATCAGGTTAAACCAGAGCAAAGGTTTATACTCTGATAACGTGGTTTGCATTCCTGGTGAATAAAGAAGATATTCTTCACCGGTCATGACATCTTCCATCCTGAAAAAAGAATCATCCGGGTTGGAAGTGATCACGGCAAAACTGAACCGCCAGGGATTTTCGGAATTATACCTCAGAAATTCGATCTGGTCTTGTTGCAGAACCTGAAGGGCAGAATGCTTCAGAAATTTATGGATCAGTCCGTCTTTCCTGAAAATCCGGTGTGCAATATATTCAGCCCGCAAATGATTGAGATTAGCGGTTCCAATATCTGCAGCAGCGTATTTGTACCTTTTTATGGTTGTCTCCATTCCAGGCACAAGATGGGCTTTATCTGCCGCATAGTGGATCAGGAATTCGTCGATCACTGCTGCGCTGATGTTCCTGTTTTTTTCGCAGTGTTTTTTTAGATCATCGAATGGTTGCATCTTTTTCGATTAAAAGTTTCCGGATAATCCCGGTTCGTATTCTGATCAAAAATAATTTTATTTGTCATACTACCGATGATCTGATTAAAATGCGCGTGAAGTAAAAAACAAAGGCGCACGAGGCCGTTGAATGTCAACTTGTGTCCTTTGTGCGCCTTTGTGAAATCCTTCGTGTTCCTGTGTGGTTAAGTCTTTTTGAGGAATAGAAATATAATGAACCAGGCGGAACACTATTATGCTTTGACAGCCCTGAACGCCAGTTTGGATACTTGTTTATACTGCTGGCTGGTAGCACCGAAGACCGACTTGATATAAGTTTTGGTATCTGCAGCGATATCGACCAGCCCGGTATTGGTTTTATAGAGGACCTCGTTGCGGGCGATGCGGGTGTTGCTCAAGGGAACGGCGGCTGTTACGACCGCTGCGTTTTTGGCGGCCAGGTCCGAGTAGAGGGCTGTGAGCGCCGATACCTTTAAATCCGTTTCATTCGGGGTGTACAGTGAAACACTGGCCAGCAGTTTGATCAGTTTATCGAAGTTATCCAGGCGGCTTTCGTAGCTCAGTTGTGACGAAGAGATTTCGGTGATAGCCTGTCCGGCGGCGGCGGCGGCCTGTTTTTCCTCTTCGGTCATTTTCGGCGTGGCTCTTTTGCCCTGGATCTTGCGCACCAGGGTTCGGGCCGATTCATCCACCTGCTCGGTGGTATCGGTGGCTTTGAGGGCGTTGATGACCCTGGTGGTGAGTTTGTTAAGCGGGGCGAAGGCGGCGTCGCGGGCGGCGATGGCATTGTTATATTCCGGCAGGGCGCCATTTACGGCATTGATGGCGGTTTTGGCACTGGCTGAGAGCGTTTGCAAAGCCGGAAGCTGGATGGAGGCTTTTGTAGGGTTGTACGCGGATCCGTACGCGGTGACGAATGAAATCAATTCATCGAAGTTGGCCACATTTTTGGCGTGGCCCGTTTCACTAGTGCTTGCCATAACTTTATTAAATTTTTGGTTAATAAAATAAGTGGGAACTCAGTGGAAGGTGGTGAGTCAAAGATAAGAAAATTCCAAATTCCAAATTCCAAGCACCGAATTCCAAACAAATTCTAAATTCAAAATTCAAAACTTCAAAACTTCAATATGCTAAATTGTTAAACTGTTAATTGTTAAACTGTTAAATTGTTAAACTGTT
>AMWB02072968.1_pt1 | contig 18995 bp, 8 predicted proteins | sample 200311 | NCBI WGS metagenome assembly AMWB02 (sample SAMN02737377, study PRJNA173069) | bioreactor metagenome | biome: anode biofilm in microbial fuel cells | place: USA: California | collected 2010-12-16 | reverse complement strand
AAAAATCGTTGGATAAAGAGCAGGCGGCTCTGTGCGGCGGGTTGCGCGTATCCGGCTTGCCTGCCGGCGAATCGTGTGTGAAAAAAGTTTTTTCACCGAAGATTTCCGTTTTTTGGGAAGCCGCGCGGCTTTTTGCCGCAGCCGTGAAGAAGGCCGCGCTGGGCAAACAGATACTGGTCCTTTTTGCCGCTACTGAGGTTTGTGTTATCGGCGCACTGCTTGGCCAGGTGCGTATCAATATTTTGGAGAAGGATATCATCAATGCATTTGCCAGCCACGATATGGCGGTGTTTCTTGCGCAAGCGGGTATTTTTCTGGTGTCTTTTTTAATGTTGCTGAGGCTGCAGGTTATCGAGAATTGGTTTAAGGAAACGCTTAAACTGCGTGTCCGCGAAACGGTGTCTCGTTATTTTATCGATGCATGGCAGGCTAATGGCCGTGCGTATCATTTGAGGAGAATAAGCGCGCTTGGAGTCAATCCCGACCAGCGGATGGAGGCGGATATTAGAGAGTGCGTGACGAGCGGTTTTGGGATCTTTTTTACGGTCTCCTGGTCGGTGATGATGATGGGGGTCTTTTATAGTGTTTTGTGGGCACTTTCGGCGGGAGCAGTTTTAGATGTTTTCGGGCTTTTTTCGATCTCCAGATATATTTTCTGGTGTGCTGTTGTTTTGCCGGTGATAAGTTCATTTTTCGGGTGGGTTATCGGTAGACCGCTTAAGGGCTTTAGGGATGCTTTTTTTGAGCGTACGGCAGATTGGCGGGGCGGGCTTATTCAGGTTAATGAACATGCAGAGGATATTTGCCGTCAGGGAAAAGAATGTAATGAGAAGAAGGCCCTGACGAGTTATTTGAAGAATGTTATTTCAGCGGCATGCCGTGTAATTGGTGCCGAATCGCGGTTGGAAATTGTTAAATCCGGGTATGGCCGTTTTATGTCCATTATTCCTTATGCGGTGGTTGTTTTTGCTTATTTGAACGGCACTATGGGAATCGGAGAATTTTTTCAAGCCGCGCTCGCATTTAGAATTGTTCAGGATTCATTCCACACTTTATTTGACCAGTTTCCCAATATGTTTAATTTTTCGGCTGTCCTGCGCAGGATTGTGCTGTTTCACAAGGCGTTGGCTGATATCAAGATTGACGCCGCGAAAGAAGCCGTTGGTATGCCTCAGCGGAGGAAAATCAAATCGGTTCATGATCGGCAGCCCAGGGCTATTGAAGAGGGTGTAAGCCAGTTGAACAAGGAAGAGCGGCAAAAAAAGTCTTATGAGCGTTCATTTAAGTGGTTATCTGTGATAGCGGGTTTGGGGGCGATTACTCTGTTTGTTTTCGCCGGATTACATGTGTATTGTCTTTTTTTCAATGAGGTATGGCTCGCGGGAACGGCTGGTTTTTGTGCTGTGCTGCGGGGTGAAAGTTATAACGTTCTTTTATTTATCGCGGTGATCGTGAGTACAGGCATGTTCGCGTATTTACTGAAGGCATATATGATTCCTGAATCGGAGGCGAGAATAAGGAAGTGGAGATATGCGTTAAAAGGCGTTCGGTTAGCGGCGAACACGTTGGGGCAGGCCGCTGGAAAGGATGCGCTGGCTACAGGCCGGGATGCCGGACAGCTTTCGGGTTTTTTCTTCGGTGATTTACGCGCGGCTGGCCGGCTCTTTTTTGATTGCGCCAAGAAGAAGGTTTCTTTGCGGACACAGCTTGTACTTCTCGGTATCGGTTTCGCGTCCATCGTTGTCGCAACCACCGTGGGTGCTGTATGCCTCAACTATTGGATAAAGGTCTTTGTGGATGCCGTTGAAGCCCGCGAGCTGGTGAAGTCTATCTATTGGATAGCGTCATTCTCCGGAGGTTTTTGTTTATTACTCGCGGTGTCGGATGCCGTGAAACGGTGGTTGAACAGTACGATCAAATTGCGCCTGACGGAGATGATTAACCGTTATCTTATTGATGCATGGTTGTTGCCAATGCGCCCTATCCGGCTGCGGAGCGTATATGGTTCAAATTTTAATCCTGATCAGCGGATACAGGAAAGTGTTATGAATTTCGCGAATCTTTCCGTTGACCTATCTTTGGGTTTTTTACAAAATGCAATGATGTTTGTGAGTTTCGTCGGTATCCTGTGGGCTATCGCGGGTGGCTCTATCGTTATCTGCGCTATTCTTTTCCCGGCGTTAGGGGCTTTTTTGACCTGGTGGATCGGCCGTCCGCTCGTTTCAATTAACGGTGAATGTTTTTCCGGAGATGCCGAACAGCGGACGGCGCTCAAGCGGGCAAATGAGCCGGCGAGCCAGGCGGGGTTGCGTGGCGGTGAAAAACATCAAAGAGAAGTTCTTCATGCCACGGTGACGAATGTCGTCGCGGTCAACAACCGCAGGATTACCGCAGAAACACGGACCAATTGGGTTATTTGCGGGTACGGATGGTTTTCATTTATTATCCCGCTTCTCCTCGGAGTCCCTTTGTATTTCAGCCAGGCTTTACAGGTGGGGGTTTTGACGCAGATGAGAGACGCGTTCGGCCATGTGCAGGCGTCCCTGGGGTTCTTTATTTCAAATTATCAGAGCATCGCGATATGGCGGGCGGCATTGCACCGTATTATCGCGTTGCAGGAGGCGTTGAGCCAGATGGATGCAGGCGCCGCTACGCATGGTCAGCAGGTTATGGGTAAGCTTGAGGACAGGCCTGCTGTTTCCAGTTCACCGATACTTTCTAAGTACGGCATTATCAGCAGGCTCAGAGGATATTGGGTAGTATCTCGAGAAATGTTTTCATTAGCCGCAGATAAGAAGCTTCGCCGCATTAAGGTAATCTTTGGCGCTAAAGTTCAAAAAGGAATTATTTTTTCTTCAAAATCAGCTATGGCTGAATATCTTGCCGGTTTAAGCGGTAAAGAATATGGGGGGGCAAGCAGAGGATATTATAAAAAGGGCGCAAATAACAACTGGTGGCTATTTTTCTCGGATGAAGATGTTCTGAACGCTTCTGTTGAGAACCAGGAAGATGCATTTGGCTTCTGGCATCTTTATCCCGGACAACCAGGTGCTGCTAATATAGAAAACCTGCCTTCTTTAACGGATTTCATCATCGTTTTGAAAGGTAAGAAAGAGCATATGATTGCTCTTAACTCTCAAGAGGTGATCGTTCTTACGTATCATCCTAGGGAAGAAGAAGGCCTGAGAAGTAAGTTTTTGGGTTTTTATGAGAAGGCTCAGAAAACAGCTGAAGAGAAATACCGCGCATTTCATTCCGGATTTCCTGTCAGCAGCTGGACCGATGAGGATTTTTATTCTTTACTCCAAGAAAGCTGCTCTAATGATTTTCCGGGAGATTACTTCGCCCGGCTCAGAAAAGAAGGTTATCTGGAAAATAATTGGACAGGGCTTGTTACATATTTGGGGTTGGGGATAAAGAGATATAACAGAACTTCATCGCCGCTGTCATTTGCTGGTAAACAAATTTCAAGAAAGAAGGAGGACAGGCATGTTGTGTCTATCTCGCCGGTTGGCCAGGAAAGTTCATTGCAGGGGCCGTTAGTATTTTTACCTTTTTTAATGGGTTCCGAGGCGTTGAGAACAGAGTTGTCGGATGCGGTAGCTGGCAATGACGGAAAAATTATTTATTGGATGCATCCTTTGTTTTTGGAGACTTTGCTGGATGGTTATATTGCGTGGAATTTTAGGGGCCTTGTTCCAGGAGAATTGCGGGGAATCAGGGAGAATGTTCTCTCGGGATATAACGCGTATATCGAAAAGACACTGGGATATGTGAAGGGTAGTGGCATGCCCCTCTTTGTCGGTATCGGCGTAAAGTTTCCTTCCGGGAAAAATACCGGTTCGTATGTTGCTGAAAATCATTTGGAGCGAATCAAAGAGTTTTTGGCGCGCCATTCCCTCAAGGTTGTCGGGGTGCCGACTTCTTTTGCCGATCCGGAACCGGTATGGGGTGCTCCGGGTGTTGGTGGAAACATGATTGACGGCTGGACGCATTTTAAAGATGCATTGAAAGAACTAGGGGTCAAAAAGGTTGATTTGATTGGTGAGATGAATGAGTTATGTGTCGGGAATTCGCGGATTGGCTGTGTGCCGGAAGCTCGGTATAACATGACGGAGTTTGATGTTATGGTTGATGAGAGATATACCTTCCCTGTCGGCACCCTCTATGGCGCCAGCTCGCCGGTACTTAGTAAAGATGAGGCCCTTGATGTCATGGAACAGGCTTTTGAGGCGGGACTAGGGCGTTTTACCGGGGAGATTGCTTTGATGTGGCAAGAAAGTGGCCGAAGTTTTAACTTTGGCGATATTTTAGCTTACTTTGCCTCTGAAGGGTTATTAACTTTCAGGGAAAGCTTTACCTTGAGGGTACTTTGGCAAAAAGGGGGCTTGGATATGGAGCGTTTTTTCTCATTTCTAAAGGCTATGCTTAGGGTTAAGCCTACCGGGTTATGCGATATCGTGAGCCCGGAGATTGTTAACATTCTAAGTGAACGCGGTTTGTTCGCTTATGTTCTGGAAGGCAAGATAAAATTTTGTCAAGAATGGCGTTTTCATCATGTTGCCGGATGTTGTTTGGATGGGGATGTTGTTATCTTGGATAGGACGATTAAACAATTTTTTCCGGATGTAGCGTGGTTTTATGGCTCGTTAGAAGAGTACAGGGAATGGACGCATTTTGAACCTTATCGTCAGTCGCAGAAGAATATAGAAAAGCTTCTTGCGGCATCGTCCAGTTTTCAGATGAAAAATGATAGTGGCCCTATTCTTTCCAGCTCACCGGTGGGCGTGCCAAGAGTTGAGGCGGATTTAGAAATTGTGCCGGGAGATGGCGAGTTCGAGCTTCATGCAGTACATCTTATATTTGTTTTTCAGCTGGCACAGCGTTTTAAATCTAAAATAACACTATCTGGTAACGGAGTATTTCTTGACGCTCAGGATATGCTATCTGTGATAGCGGCCGGAGTGCAGTTGTGCAATGCGCAGTCTGTAAGGTTTATTGCTGAAGGAGAGGACGCGTCAGCAGCGCTGAGGGCTTTTAGGCTATACTTCAGTGAATATTTAAGCGCGGCTAAAGAACGGCTTAGTGTCGATGCTCTCCTTCAAGAAGCTCTTGTTTTTTCCTCTTCCGGCGTCAATCATTTACCGGCACAAGTTGTTTCATCTCCGGTGGGCCACCTTGACGGCAGTGTCGGTCTTATTTTAAGCGATTATTTATTATGCGATCATCAGTATAGAAGCAGAACAGGAGAGTTTGAATGGGAGCGCAAGCAGTCTTTGGCGGCGTATCTTATTTTGTTGCCCGAGCGTTTGGCGTCTCAAATTCTTGAGAAATTACGCAGCTCCGGAGCCCGCGGCTTATATATTGATCCTGTTATCAAGCCGGTAGATTTGGAAAAGTTTTTTTACACGGATTACTCTGATTTATACCTGAATTTGTTTCGTGAAACGCTGGAGATCAAGTCTTATGATTTTCTGAAATCAATGGCCCACTACGCGATTGCGCACGCAGATACGCTGTCCCCGGATAATCCTCGAGGCGCTGAATGTATCTGTGCTGTTCAGGAAGGCTTAACGTGCCCTCATTCTGAAATCCGGAATTTAAGTGCAGACGCGATTAATAAACATCCGCGTATAACATCATTTTTTAAGTCCATATCAGAGATAGAGCTTCACGCTGTTTCCTTGGACCAAACCACTGTTTTTCAGGTTAAGCTTTTATTACAGCTGGGAAGGCTGATATTGCATGAAATGCAGCAGCGTCTCACAGTTGTATCTATAGCGTGGTATTATTTATTCGAAGCAGCGACGAGTTTCCAGGGGCCAGCTATGATCGAAAAGATTGCCAAGGGCCGAAAGGATTTCCTTAATTGGGTTAACTTTCTTCGGGAATCCCTGCATGGCGAGCACCAGCAATTCTTTGAGCGTCAGTTGTTTGCCGTGAAACTGTTGGGAAGCTACAAACAGAAAACTGAGGAATTGGTTCAAACGTTGCAAGGTTTGGGCCAGGAGGATCTCCGGCGTCTTCAGGCGCACAGCCTTCATCCGTCTATGCCTGATATGATTGCATCAGCCTGTGAAAGCTTGCGCGAAGCAGGAAAGATTATTTCCGTTTATATGGGGGAAGCGGAGATTCAGAGCGTTGATGTGGGCGCGATACTTAAAAGCTTGCATCTTCATTTTAGAAGTATCGCCGGTTTAACGCTGAGGCTTGAAAAGCATGCACCCCTCCCGAAGCTGATCGCAGACCCGGTTGAAATAAGCGAGATATTTTATAATCTTCTCTTTAATGCCGTGCAGGCTACTGAAGGAAGAGATGCAAGGATTGTTGAGGTGAAAGCAGGATGGGATGCCAAGTCAGAAAATATTGTGGTTACGGTCAGCGATAACGGAAGCGGGATCTCCGTTGAGAACAAAGAAAGGGTTTTTGAGGAGTATTTTACTACCAAGGAAACAGGCACAGGTCTGGGTTTATCCATCGTAAAAAGAATCGTTGAATCTCTTGGCGGATCCATTTGGGTTGAAAGCCGGGAGGGCGAGGGGACAGTCTTTACGGTTGTGCTTCCTGTTGTTGCGGGCAAGGATTCTTCCGAGCCAACCCCGAGGGCCGGTTCTACCGTTAAGGATGAAATCGAGTCTTTGAAATCCAGGGCCAGCTCGCCGGTGTTAAATATAGAAAGTAATTTTATCAGTGGACAATTTCATAAAGTGAGAGATAATATTGTTAAGTTCTATTATGCCAGTATGTTAGGTGTTAAATGGATTCCCGCCGGACTAAGGTTAGGGCCCTAAAGAAAGGTTTTTTTGCGAAGTGTAAACTGGATATGGAAAAGCGTTGATTAGTTAGATAATATCAGACAATAGTAGAAAGGCGTATAAATGCAGGAACACAGGCGATATGTACGATATCAGGTAAAACAGCAAGGCAGGCTTAAACTGGAACAGGTTTCCGAGGAGTTGTTCTGCCAAATTAAGGATATTAGTTATAAGGGGGCGAAAATTGCTTTAAATGCGAAACTCCCGGAAAATACTGCGCTTAGCATAAATCTACGGCTTCATGAGGATTGCGCTATAGATGCTGAAGCCTGGATTGCTTGGCACGAGGTGTTTAATGGGGTAAACCATTATGGAATTTATTTTGATAAGGTTCGGGATGTTGATAAGGATAAGATCTATAGTTTTTTGAACAAATATTGCTATAATGAAATGAAAGGGAAATGGTGGCCGGATGAAACAGGATTTGAGGAAGGAGGTGGCAATATGAATGACCATAGGATTTTTGAAAGGTTCCCTGTGGACATTGTTGCCCGGTATTTTAATCCAGATACAGGAAAGGAGGGCTTAGCTAAGATTCAGGATGTCAGCGCCAAGGGTTTAGGCCTAACAGCCGGTGAGGAATTGAGGCTGAATGCCGCTTTAGAAATTTGGCTGGAAATGAAGAATCAGGAGTCTCTATATACCAGGGGTAAGGTGGTTTGGGGTAAGCCGGAAGGGATAAATAATTATAAATTAGGAGTAGAGTTAGAGAGGGCGGATTTAATGGGTATTTCCCGGGTCCTTAGATCATGATTCTTTAAAACAAAAGAACTTGACCTATTGGCTAAAATATGTTAAATTTTAACATTACGTCTTTTATAATCTATTCCTAGGGTAAAATCTCCCACGACTAACGGAAGGAGTATGAGGATGTTGTTTAAGAACGTGCTTTTGGGTATTTTTGTATTATTTTCAGTATTAGGTTGTTCCGAGCAAAAATTAAATTCAAAGCCCACCATTAATATCTGGCACTGGATGACTGACCGTGACCCTGCCTTCCAGGAACTGGCAAAAAAATATGAATCTTTAACCGGGGTAAAAGTTAACTTTGAGCTTTACGCCCCCTCCGACGCCTATTCGCAAAAGATACGCGCCGCCGCGCAAGGCATAAACCTTCCGGATGTTTTTGGGATCCTGGGAGAAAAAAGGGACTTTGCATCTTTTATCAAGGCCGGGCATATCTTAGATATCACTTCCTATATGGAAGCGGATAATGAAAACTGGAAAAGCAGATTTTTCCCCAAGGCCCTGGCGGTAAATGAATTTGGCCCGGAGAATAGCTATGGCATAAAACCCGGCATATTCGCCGTACCTATAGACATCATGACTATCCAGATGGTTTACAATAAAAAGCTTTTTAGCCAGCTGGGGTTGAATCCTAACAAGCCGCCTAAAACTTTTCAGGAGCTTTTGGATATAGGCGCTAAGATCAAGGCTGCCGGAATGCAAGGTTTAGTTTCCGGATGGGGTGAGGTTTGGATGATTGATTGCCTGGCGAATAATTATGCCTTTAATATTATGGGCAAAGATAAGGTTTTAGCTACAATCAAAGGCGAGGTTGCCTATACTGACCCGGATTGGATTAGGGTGTTGTCAATCTTTAGGCAGATGCAGGATTCCGGGGTCCTGGCAAAAGGCTTAGTAACCATGATTAATAAATCCGCAGAGCAGCTTTTTGCCAATGAAAAGGCAGTGTTTGCTTTTAACGGCTCCTGGTGCGTGAATGTTTATAAAGGGATGAACCCCGCCCTTGAATATGGGGCAATGCTTCCGCCGGAAGCATCTAATCAGCACCCTATGGCTATTTGGGGCGGAGCCGGGTCTTCATTCATGGTTAATGGCCGTTCTAAAAATAAGGAAGCAGCGGTAAAGTTTTTAATTTGGCTGACTGACCAGGATCAGCAGGTTTATTTGGCTCAGGCTACCAACAATCTACCCGCAAATAAAAATAGTTTATCCAAGATTCCGGAGATACTCTCCCAGTTTGCCCGGGGCATGGATTATGCCACCCATCCTAATGTATGGGGTGTTTCGGAGTTTTCTTTGGTAATTGAAGCTTTTGACCGGGGGATCCAGTCAATTATCATCGGAGAGAAGTCTCCTGAGCAGGTAGCCGCTGAAGTGCAAAAGATCAAAGACCGTGAAATGGCCAAGAAAAGAGCAAAATGAAAATAAAGGATACATTAGAAAATTATACCTTTATATTGCCGGCAGTGACCATATTTTCCGTATTTTATATCATTCCCTTTATTTGGGTTTTTCAACTGGGGCTCTTTGACTGGGACGGCATTTCTTTTACCAAAGTATTCGTGGGCCTTGAGAATTTTAAAGAGATATTTCTTCAGGATAGGAACTGGTGGCAGTCAATGTGGAATGCCTCCTATATTACTTTAATCGCGCTTACCTTTCAGAATATCCTGGCCTTTATGCTTGCCCTGGCATGCGACCGTGAAATAAGGATGAAGAATTTCTACCGGGTAATCTTTTTTATCCCCCCGGTTTTATCAGAGGTAGTTGTAGGCATGGCCTGGCGTTTTATTATTAATGATATTGATGGGGCAAACATTATTAACCGTATGCTTATCGGCATGGGGTTTGGTAATCTTGCGCATAACTGGCTGTCGGATCCGAATACCGCGCTTACTACTGTTGCTTTAGTGCATTGCTGGAAAGGGTTTGGCTGGGGTTTCCTTATTTTTCTTGCAGGGCTCCAGACTATCCCGCGCGAGCTTTATGAGGCGGCCCGTGTTGACGGAGCCAGTGCCTGGCAGTCATTTAAAAAAATAACCATTCCTTTGATGATACCGGTCATGGTTTTAGTCGCTATTCTTACCGTTCTGGGCACAATGCAGGTATTTGTCTTGATTGTCAGTCTTGTGGGAGGCGAATTTGCCGGACACACATCAGTGCCGGTTTTAAGGATCCTGGCTTCTATGCGCGGCTCATCGCGTTTTGGCTATGCCTGCGCGCAGGGGATTACTTTTGGTATGGTGCTGGTTGCGATCTCATTTATTCAATACCGTTTTTCCAAGAAAGGCCATTAACCTAAGATGAAACACGCGCTTTATTATAAGAGCAAAAAAGTTGCCATAAATACGCTGATACATATTTTTCTGATCAGTGTCTCCGTTACCTGCCTCTATCCGCTGCTTTGGATGATTGTCTCAAGCCTTAAAACCCAAGATATGATTTTCAAGGATATTTCTTTAATCCCGCATCAGTTCCGCCTGGAGAATTATGTCCTGGCCTGGAAAGAGGGGGGCTTCGGCCGCAATTTCTTCAACAGTATTATTTACACCGCATCGGTAGTCTTCGGCATAGTAATTATCTCTTCCATGGCTGCTTATGCCTTTAGCCGCCTGAAATTTGTGGGCAGCAAGTTTTTATTTATTATGTTCATGGCGGCAATGATGATCCCTATCCCGGGTAGTTTTGTCGCCCTCTATGTTTTATTAAATAAGCTGCATTTAAGGAACACCCCCGTAGGTTACATATTGTGCATGATTAATGTGGGCCTTTCCACAAGCATATTTTTGCTCAAGACATTCTTCGACAAGATGCCCAAGGAATTGGAAGATGCCGCGCGCATTGACGGCTGTTCAAAAATCGGGATCTGGTGGCATGTTGCCCTGCCGCTGGCCAAACCTGTATTGGCGGTGGTTATTGTGTTTAATGCCCTGGCAGTATGGAATGAATATATCCTAGCTTTGATTATTTTTGATAACCGGAAATTTATGCCGCTTCAGGTGGCTTTACAGACTTTCCAGGGCGAGTTTGTCACCAATTATCCGTTATTAATGGCAGGTTTGACTATTACTGCTTTACCTATTATTTTGATTTATCTATTAATGCAGAAATATATTGTTAAAGGAGTTACCCAGGGGGCAGTAGTAGGCTAATGCGTAAGTGCTTGTTTATAATTATTTCCTTAATCTTGAGCGCGGGGTTTGCTTCTGCCGGGGATAAGCCTGCCTCCGGAGACCTGACTACTAAAGCCTGGATTGCCCACGGTAAAAAAGACATCGAGGCTACTTTTAAATATACGCAGGAGTGTATTGACCTGTACAGGCAGCAGGCGGATAAAGAACAGGCTTCTTTGACCAGCCTGCCTAAAAACAAGAAAGAGATTGAGGCGGTGCAGGCTTTAAATGATGTAACCACTTGCTATTTTATCCAGGCGGAAAGCCTGATGCGCCAGCAAAAAACAGATGAAGCTAAGAAAATATTCAAGTTGATCATGGATAAATATTCTTATGGCCAGGCCTGGGACCCCCGCGGATGGTTCTGGTCAATAAGGCTGGCCGCGGAGCAGAGCATAAAAAAGATAGAGACCGGTTCCATCGAGGTGGAGCAAAAGAAAAAGGTCAGCCAGCTTGCGACCAAGCTGGTTTTGTTTGACCCCGGCAAAGAGGATTTTGTGGATTATGCAAAATACGGAGAGTTTAAGAATATCGGGACCAAAGATTATCAATATGCGGTTGTAGACCAGGTGGGCCTGATGGCTGCGGTAGGAGAGGGTGTTTATCCGAATAGCAGCTCGATAAGGAAGGACCCGATTTTTAAACAGGTAATCAAGGATAAGCGCCTGGAAGGCGATGCCTGGGATTTTCTTTATTCCCCCGATTTGCAGGCGGCATTCGTAAAATGGACAACCTCAAGCGAACCGCAGGGGGTGCGATTATTTTGCACCGGGCTGATCCTTGAACGCGCAGGGCTTATTACCCAGGCGATAAAATGCTATTATTCTATTGTCGTGCATTTTCCGGCAAGTTACGGCTGGACTTATTGGCATACCCCCTGGTATGTAGGCGCGGCTGCGATTGCCAAGATAAATTTTCTCTTAAGGCGCAACCCGCAGTTAGGCTATAGGCTGGAAGGCGCCGAGATTAAAATGCTCAATGGTTTTGATAATGATATTTTAAATGATATCGCGGTAGTCAACCCGGGAAAATTTGTCAGGGTTGATCTGGCCAAGGAGGCCGCTAAAATTAAGCCTACGGCTGAATCTTCGGGAATAAAAAAGAAGGTTGGCAAGGGGAAGGTGCGCCTGGTGCAGTATAATAATGATGATTGGCAATTGCTGGTAGAAGATAAGCCGTATATTATTAAAGGGATCACTTATGCGCCGACCAAGGTAGGGCAGTCTCCGGATGAAGGCACTCTTGGCAACTGGATGGAGGAGGATTTTAATAAGAATGGCAGGATTGACGGGCCATATGACGCTTTTGTGGACAAAAATAGAAATAATCTGCAGGATGCTGATGAACCGGCAGTCGGGGATTTTAAACTAATGCAGGATATGGGGGTAAATACTATCCGTCTTTATCATCACCCGCTTAAAATAAATAAAGAGTTGATGCGCGATCTTTATAAAACTTACGGCATCCGGGTAATCGTGGGGGATTTTCTCGGTAAGTACGCCATCGGCTCGGGCGCCCAATGGAACCCGGGTACGGATTATAATAATCCGCTGCACAAAAAGAACATGATCGAGTCGGTAAAAAACATGGTCAATGAATTTAAGAATGAGCCTTATGTTTTGTTCTGGCTACTGGGCAATGAAAATGTTTATGGTTATGCCTGTAATGCCAATGAAGAGCCGGAGGCATTCTTTAAATTCGCTAATGAGGTGGCCAGGATAATTAAATCTATTGATCCGGAGCATCCGGTAGCCATATGCAGCGGAGATATTTTATTCCTGGATAAGTTCGGTAAATGTACCCCGGACATAGATATATTTGGCACTAATGCTTACCGCGGGGATTATGGATTTGGCGCTTTCTGGAAACAGGTTAAAGAAGAAGCGGGAAAGCCGGCATTTATCACTGAATTTGGCTGTCCGGCTTACGCGGAAGGAAAAAATACCGATGAATCCGAAGAGCTGCAGGCGCAATACCATTTAGGCTCTTGGGAGGATATCCAGAATAATACGGCATTTTCTCCTGGCTCTGGTAATGCCTTTGGGGGATACTCCTCGGGCAATGCCCTGGGAGGAGTGGTTTTTGAATGGCTGGATGAATGGTGGAAGGCTTATGAGCCGGCTATCCATGATTCTAAAGGTTTATGGGCCGGTCCGTTTCCCGATGGGTATATGCATGAAGAATGGCTGGGCATGGCCGGCCAGGGTGACGGGAAATCAAGCCCGTTCTTAAGGCAATTACGCAAGTCTTATCATATGTATCAAAAAAAGTGGAAATGAAAAAGATGGGAAAGGAGGCGTTAAAATAAACATAAAAATAAATATTACAAAGAAGTTATCAGGACTTAAAAATATAAGAAACATGGTTAGAATAAAAACAGGAGGTGTGGAAATGAGAAAATTATTGGTGGTGACCTTAGCCTTGATCCTCGCGGCTCCCATAGTTGCTATGGCTCAAGATAAGGCTGTCAGCCCCAAGGAATTTGTGGTTTTCTTGGACAGGAATGCCAAAGATAACCATTATATTCCTTCCGGCTGGATGGGTGATTACGGCGATATCAAAATGAATGACCAGGCGGCAGAGAATCCGCATAGCGGCACAACCAGCATTCAGTTTGTTTACAGCGCCAAGAAATCACAAACTCAGGGCTGGGCCGGAGTTTATTGGCAGAATCCTGCGAATAACTGGGGAAACAAAAAAGGCGGGTTTGACCTGACCGGAATGACCAAGCTTACTTTCTGGGCGCGTGGCGCAAAAGGCGGCGAGGTAATCCAGAAAATAATGATTGGCGGGATCAAAGGGACATACCCTGATTCTGCGGCAGTTGAGATGGGCCCTATTGAATTAACCGACACCTGGAAACAGTACGCGGTTAACCTGGTAGGCAAGGACCTCTCTTACATCAATGGCGCTTTTGGCTGGACAACTACCGCTGATTTAAATCCTGAGGGGGCCACATTTTATATTGATGATATAAAATTTGAGGCTGATCCGAATTTAAAGCCTGAAGGCAGGAAACAGCAGGTTATGCCATTCTATGTTTATGCCGACCGTTCATCCTTAGCCAACCACTTTATTCCTTCCGGCTGGATGGGTGATTATGGCGACATAAAGTATGATGGTTCTTCAAAAGAGGATGCCTATTTAGGGGATACCTGTATTAAAATAATCTACAGCGGTAAAGCCACGCAAGGCGCACGCTGGGCAGGTATCTTTTGGCAGAATCCCGCGAACAACTGGGGTAGTATTGATGCCGGATTTGATCTTTCCAAAGCTGCCAAGCTTACCTTCTGGGCGCGCGGTGTAAATGGTGCGGAGCGCATTGAAGAGTTCAAGGTTGGGGGCATCATGGGAGAGTTTTCGGATTCAGATAGCGCGACTATCGGGCCGGTTATCTTGAACAAGGAATGGACGCAATATACCGTTGACTTAAAAGGCAAGGATATGTCATATATTATCGGAGGTTTTGCCTGGTCAACTAATGTGGATAATAACCCGGAAGGCGCTACATTCTATCTGGATGAGATCAAGTTTGAATAAGAAGAAACGTATTGTAATTACAGCTACAGGTTGCAGGCATTTCTTGCTTGCAGCCTGTAGTTTTTTGTTTTTATTTATTTTATCCGCCTGTGGGGGGAGGCAGGATGTTTATATCCAGAAATTAAAGAATCAACACTACCGGCTTATGGTAAAAGGTGCGCCATATATCGTAAAAGGTGTTTGTTATAACCCTATTCCCACGGGGCTTAATCATGAATATGATTGGTGGGGGGATAAGGCTAAACCCTGGCTGGTAGATGGCAAGCTCATGAAGGCAATGGGAGTAAATACTATTCGCCTTTATCAGGCAGGAGAAGATCCTCAGAAGGTAAAGCAGGTAATAAGTGATTTATATAAATTATACGGGATACGCACGATTATGGGGGATTGGCTGGGGTTCTGGGAATATCCCTGTCCTTTTTACGGTGATAAAAACTTTCAAGATGAAGTCATGCATCAGGTATTGGAGATGGTCCGTATTTATAAAGATGAGCCCGGGATCCTGGGCTGGATTTTAGGAAATGAAAATAATTATTCCTGCCTGGGCCACGTAAATCCCTGGTCAAACCCCGAGGTAGATAGCGAGCCGGATCCGCAGAAACAGAAATTGATGCGGGCACGGATCTATTATTCGTTCGTTAACGAGATTTCCAAAGAAATCCATAAAATAGATGACCGCCATCCGGTGGGTTTAGGCAACGGTGAGCTGGTGGGCCTGGATTCCGCTAATAAATTTTGCCAGGATGTTGATTTTGTGGCCTGTATTATTTACCGGGGTAAGACCTTCGGAAATCTTTTTAAATCCCTGAGGATGACCTTTGACAAGCCGCTGCTTTTGGCGGAGTTTGGCGCGGATAGTTATGATGCTTATTTGAAAAAGGAAGACCAGAATATGCAGGCCTTCTTTTTGCAGTCGCAGTGGAGCCAGATCTATGAGAACCTGGCTAATAATAAAACCGGCGAGGGCAATTGCCTGGGCGGTACTGTATTTGAATGGACTGATGAATGGTGGAAGCACAGCCAGGATAATTCTGAAAGCTGGAGCCTGCAGNNTACCGAAAGCAGCTGGTCTAACGGCAGTTATTACACGGATATCCGTGCGGTAGGTAATAAAAATATGAATGAAGAGTGGTTCGGAATCGTGGTTTTAAGCCCGGAATTGGAAAACGGCATAAATAAACGTATACCGCGCAAAGCTTATTATGTGATCCGGGAATTCTGGAAGAATCCGGTAGTTAAAAAGAACGCGCGTAAGAAAAATCCGTAAAATTTAATGGTCAAAATAAATTTTTTAGGAGGTAAGGCTATGGGCATTACTTTAAAGAACGCGATATTGATCTTGTGCGTGGTTTTGGGTCTGCCGGCGGTAATTTTAGCGGAAAACGCAGTGCCGGAAAGAAAAAGTTCCTGCTGTCCGGCGCTGGAGGCGTCTCAGGCGGAGTATCTGGCATCCAACCGGTATAATGAATTCTTTGACCTGCTCAATAAATCCAAGGATAAAACAACTCAAGCCTGCCGGGATTATTATAAGGCCAATACGCGTTATCTGCAGCTTAAGTATTTGGAAGAAAAACAGTCTTGGGATGATTATTTTGCCAATGGCAATACTTATCGTGATCAGCTGGTGGGCAATGCTCAGAAAGCTGTAACCGAGTCTGAAAATTCCAGCTGCCTGAGGGTTAAAAGCCGGCTTTTACTTTGGCAATTCCATCGTGACCAGCAGGATGCTTTTGCCGAGAAAGCGCTGGCCGATCTGTCCGCAGATGCGCAAAGTTACGCTACCGGAGCCGGTGAGCTGAATTTGCTGCGGGAAGTAGCGGATAAGCTTTTAGCTTATGATGAAAAAGCCGCGGCGCGCCAGGTCTATAAACTTTATGTAGATGGGTTTGTCGGTCAGAAAATGACTGAATCCGCAATCAAGAATACCGCGGCAAGCTTCTATAAGCAAGGCAACCTGGAGCTGGCAGAATCCATTTATGATATTTACATAGAAAAAATTTCCCAGAGTACGGAGGTGGAAAAATTTATCCCGGATCTGTTTGAGATTGCCAACCTTTTTGTTTATAAACAAGCCGGGCTGCATGACATGGGTTACGCGGAAAAAATTTATTCCCGGATCGAAGAGCTGGGTACACAGAGCGCATTTAGCCCGGAAGCAATCTATCTGCGCGCCTTTAATTTAGAAAAAATGAGCGCCTATGAACAAGCGCTTAAATTCTATCAGCAGGCCACCAGGGTCTATCCTTTTAAACGTTTTGAAGAGGCGACCTATAAGATCGGCATGATCTATGCCTATGCGCTGGCGAATGTCGCTGAGGCCAGAAGGTCCTTTGAGGTTTTAGCGGTGCAATCTGAAGTTAGCCCGTATGTGCTCTCCAGTATTTATCAGTTGGGGCTTTTAGCGCAATGGCAGGGGGATTTAGTGAAAGCCACCAGTCATTATGATGCATTGATCCACAAAGCCGAAGGTAATTATGCGGTGCTGGTAGCCCGGACCAAGGAACGGCTTAAAGAAATCCAGGATAACCAGCCGGTAAGCTATAACTTAAAAATGTTTCTGGATATCGCTTTGAAAAATGATGCCAGGCTCTTAGAAATGAATAAGTCGGAATTAAGGTCCGCTAAATATATCCTGGATAAAAACCAGAACAATATAGTTTCGGCTTCAGTGAATATGCCGCAAAGCGGTTGTACTCAGGTAGATCTGCAGTATCTTTGGAGCGGGGACCTTGGCGGGGCCAACCCCGGCGTAACTGAAAGTAATTTTGAAGGGGCTTACGCTGATGCCGGCACTAAAGAGGTAAATATCGTGATAATTTCACCTTCCGGGGCCATCGATCGTTATTTTACGATGCTGGATGTTTACTAGCTTCTTTTAGCCTTGCCGGGCCGGCCTCTTAAATCAGGATAGAAAAAAACTAAGCAAGCTTCATTTGGGTTAGCGGACAAAACTGCCAAAATCACCGATTCTCTTGAAAATACTTGACTTAAGGCTCCTTTAGTAGTATAAATAAGATTAATATTCTATTCGAATTTTCATCTTTTACGGTGGAAATGCGAATTTTGTTTATTTTTCCGACGATAAAAATTGTTTAATTATGCGCATACCGGATCTGCAAAAAGAGAACTTTACCGAAAAAGAAAAACGTAATATCGAGATATTAAGTATACTCAGGCGTCAAGGCCCGGTAAGCCGTTCCGATATTTCCCAGGAGATGGGGATCAATGTCGTCAGTATTTCCAATTATATTGACGATTTTATCAAAAATAATTTAGTTTACGAAAAAGAACTGGATGTTTCCGAAGGCGGCCGCCGCCCGGTATTATTAGATTTAAATGCGCGCGCCGGATATGCTATCGGGGTGGGCTTGAACCTGATGAACATGGTCGGGCTCCTGGTGGATTTAAAAGGTAATATTATCACTAAGACCCAAATCGCCCGCCCGCAGGCTTCGGTGAAGGAAGTTTCCGAATGCCTTTTGGAGATCGTCCGTGAGATCTTAAGGCGCTCCAAAGGATATGTGGAAAATATCAAAGGTATCGGCGTAGGTATTGCCGGTTTGATCAACAAAAAGGACGGTTCCATTCATTGGCCGCAAAAGATGGACCATTATTATACTTATGCCTCAGTGGACCTGCCTTTGCGGGGATTAATGGAGAGAGAGTTCAATCTGCCGACCTTGATCGAAAATGACGCTACCAGCGCCTGTTTTGGCGAACACTGGTTTGATTTAAAAGAAAATTATAAAAACGTTCTATATATGTTTTCCGGGGTGGGCTGCGGATTGATCATTAACGGCGAGCTTTACCGCGGAGCGCAAGGGTACGCCGGAGAAGTTTCCGTTTACAATTATAAAGAACAGGATCTTTTTGCCTGTGAAAGCGGCAACCCCTGTTTTGTCAAGCGTTGGGAATTGGATTTAGGGATTGTGCAGGAGGTTAAGGATATCCTGCACAAAGACAAGGATAAAGCGCGGGATTTTTTAGGCGCAGTTTCCGTTAATCCCGAGAATTTGGATTTAAAAAATGTTTTTAACGCCGCCCGCTTAAAAAACCCTGTAGCCCTGGCGGTTTTGGAAAAGGCAGCTAAAAGACTGGGGATCAAGGTCGCTTATCTAGTAAATCTGCTTAACCCGCAAGTAGTAGTTATCGGCGGAGGTTTTGAGGATGCCGGGGAGGATTTTCTGAATGCGGTCAGGTCGACAGTGGCAAATTGGGCTTTTCGTGAATCTACGAATAACTTAAAGATAGTTTATTCTCAATTAAGGGAAAATGCCGTAGCCATGGGCGCGGCCAGCTTAGTTCTAGAGAAAGTGTTCGCCCAATTATAAGCCGCAAGGCAATGGTTTTTTGCCTTGGGTAAGGCAAAGCCATAATAAGGGGGGATTATGGAACAAAAAACTAAATTTATCATTATCGGTTTGGCCGGTTTCTGTCTGGTGTGCCTTTTTCTTTTCTTGCAGGCTTTTAGCCAACAGCAAAGGCTGCTCAGAGAGAGCAACGACTTAAAAACTGAGAATGCCGCCCTCCAAAGTAAAGCCAACAAACTGGAAACTGATTTAAAAGATACTCAGAGTAAACTGAGTTCTTTGAAGGCCGAGAGGGATAAAGGCATCGAAGAGCTTAATGACCTGCAAAGAAAATTAGAGTCGGTAACCAAAGCCAGGGATGAACTAATCGAGAAATTAAAACAGAGAAGCCAGGCGCCGGCAGCTGCGCC
>AMWB02070521.1_pt1 | contig 19004 bp, 16 predicted proteins | sample 200311 | NCBI WGS metagenome assembly AMWB02 (sample SAMN02737377, study PRJNA173069) | bioreactor metagenome | biome: anode biofilm in microbial fuel cells | place: USA: California | collected 2010-12-16 | reverse complement strand
GTTGTTCCCGTCCACGGGGATGGGGGTTAGTGCCGACATCCCCGACACTACGCAACTGGTTGCGTTACAAAAGAGGAAAAACACTGGATGAGGGTCTGGATAATTATCTATTCGGCTCAACAGACGAGCTGGACCAAAACACATACCTGCCCGTAAAAAAATATCCTCCACCTAAGAATTGCCAGATAATGCGGGGATTAGCCTCAAAAATCAACGTATCCCATGCCTATTGCATTGACCTAAAGGAAAATCTCTGGGAGTTCCGCATCTGGGGCTGGCTGCCCATCAACGATGAGGTGATGCCGGATGAAGACATGCAGCATTTTTTGCTGGCCTGTTTGCAGCAGGAAATGTGCTCCTCGGCTTTTATTGATTACATATCCGGTGATTGGGGCAATCATGAGGTAGCAGATCGGGAATGGCTCAGTTGTGAGTCTGAAGACGGCCTAAATTACCTGGAAACTCTTCTGCAAGAGAAAGAGGGGGCATCAATATGATGAAATATGATTATTTCGCCGAATACACATTTTTTTCAAAAAGAGAGGAACAGCAGGAAAAGTTTCAGGAAGAGATTGTTGACTTATTGGCTTGCGGTAATGGAAGAAGAGATCCAACGATAGACAAATTTCGGGATATATCTGACTCATTCGCGCGGGTACAGTTACTTGCTCAGACGAATGCAAATACCCAAAAAAAGCAAGAAGATAATAGGAAAGAAAACAAGGACGGAAGGGCAAAAAAAAAGGTTAGAGAATGCCTTCCTCGTCTATACAAGAATATCTTCTCCGAGAGTTTTTTTGCCGCCAGGAAAAATCTAATTAAAGATTTAGGTCTTGAACCAGCTTCACCACCCTCGGAACGCATCCCCAGCCAGTCATGGCCGCTCTGTCTGACTTTCAAGCTCAAAAAAAACTATCTGAGCAAGGATGACTCTGACTTTTACCCTGTCGACAATCCGGTCAGAAAGGAATGGGTTTTCAAGGTACCCTATATTGCCGCAAGCCAGTGGAAGGGGAATTTGCGGTCGGTGGTAATCCGGGAACTGGTGGCCGATCTGCAGGATGGCAAGCTGAGTGAAGCACAATTTTTCGCTAAACGCCAAAGTCTCTGGCGGCTTTTTGGCAATGAAAAGGATGGCTCCGGCGATTTTCTCAACAGAGCCTTGGCCATATTCCGAATCGAAACGGCGTCGTCGGATGAAAGTCAATACAAAGAATGGAGCGAGGGCATCGGGAATGAGGCAAAAAAAATCGGCGAGGATTTCCTGCATCAGCTCGAAGGTGAAAATTTGCGAAATAAAGATATCGATGGATATCAAGGCTGCCTCTATTTTTACCCCACCTACTTTAACAGGATCGGCCTTGAAGCCATCAACCCCCACAGCCGGTTAACCGGTGCAGGCACGCACCCCATTTACCTGGAATGCGTCCCCAAGGACACAGAAGGAACCTTCAACTTGCTGTATGCCCCCTTTGGCGGCACCACCCCGGAAAGCCGCATGACTGATTTCGACACCGTGACTGATGGGGTCTGGGCCATGATGACAACACATGGATTCGGAGCCAAAACCAGCAGCGGTTACGGGTTGGCAAACATCTTAGACCCGAGTACAGGCAAGCCTTTCGCCTTGCTCGATGGATTCAAAGAGTTCTGCAGGTCCCAATATCCAATTGACAAAGAAGCCGGAGATTCAGCGACTTTTGACGAGGAACAGCGAAATGGCAGCCACACCTGACAACGCACAGAATTTTATACGCATGATCGGATCACATAGGGAGGGTATCCTACTTGCCTTGGCAGGGGCGCTCCTCCACAACCTGGGCAAGGTGAGTTCCCATTTTATTGAAGATATTCTGTCCGGCAAACCAAAAACATTTCTTTTCCAGCATATAATTGGATTAGTCAGTTGCGATCTGGCGGCGACTCCCTCGACAATGGAGGAACTTTGGGAAGAGAAACACCGCAACGTCATGCCCACTTCCGTTATCTTGACCGATGAAACGATAGAGGCACTGGCCGGTAACTGCTTCGCGTTACCCTTCCCCTTTGATGATCGTCTTTACCGTCCTGGGGATTTAATAGAATATCTCGGGCAGGGGAAACCGGAAAGCCAATTGTACGCCATCCCAACAGGAGGGCCTTACGGCATTGAAAAAATTTTCTCCAAGGGGTCCCGCCTCACCCATCTCATGAACCGCGCCCATCGCGCCGCCTCCGGTGGAGAGAAAGAAGGTATTCTCAAGGACCCACAAAAAGACCCCAAAAACCTCTGGCAGGCCACCCCCTTCGGGTGGGAACGGAGAATAAAGGACTGTTCAGATCCCAACGGCACACCGCAAATAGATGAACTGAAGCTGGAAGTTGAAGGGATTATCCAGAAATATTTGCTGAACAGGGCGACCCCATTCCCATTTACACTTTTCGCCGGGGAGCTGCAAAAGCCCCTGTCGCAGGCCATCGCCGATACCAACCGGCCCATCAATGACGTGTCTGTCTGGGATATCGGCCACGCCGGAACCGCCTTTCTGCTGGCCTTTGCCAACGGCCTGATCTACCGGAACCAAGCGATTTCTCACCGGTTTTTTGATAATGACGCCTCTCCAAACAGCCTGACGTGGCGGATATTGCGGGTCAGCGTTGATGGGCTGACCTATTTGAGCCAGGCCGCCAAAATGGCGGACATCAGGGTGCGCCAAAAGCTTCTTCATGAATCCCTTGAAGGTGTCAGGCGCAATCTGGAGGATATCCCTCTGGCCATGGAGGTGTACCGGGATGAAAATGGTTCGGCCTTTGTGTTCCCCGATGTCCCGAAGGACTCCGGGTTGTACATGACAACCCGGGAGATAATAGACGCAGCCTTCGAGAAGGTAGACGTAAAACCCGAGATCATCCTTTCCGGTCATTTCACCTCATGGCCGATTCGAGGAGAAAACGAAAGAAAGCAAATCGACCGCGCCATTAAGTCTTTTCACCATGGTGATCCCGCGCTTGAAGTGAACATAAAAGAGATGGAGGAGGCCTGGGCCAATCAGCAACATGCCCCCCGTCAGATTTGCACTGCCTGCGGGCTCCGGCCCCAAGGCTATGGCGCCCATAAGGTTGACGGCTACCGGCATAACCCTGACTATTATCGTGACAAGGCCGCATCCCGGCATATCTGCTGCATCTGCATGGACCGAAGACGTGGCATCGCCGAAGAATGGGCCACAGAAAAGCTTGGCGAGTTTACGGTCTGGACGGATGAGGTTGCCGATCGCAACGAACGCCTTGCCCTTATAACGGGCTCATTTGATCTGCACCATTTTCTCGACAATCACTTCTATCCCTCTCAAGTTGAAAACCGAAAAAACTGTGCCGACAGTTTTCAGAAAGGTGCCCGCTCGCAATCCTTTGCCCGCTTGCGCCGGGTTTGGGAGGTGACACGCCAATTCTGGCGGGAGATCACTGACAGCATCGAAAAAGTTACTCTCCGTAAAGGCCCGCGCCTACAAATCATGGGAAAGCTTGAAGCGGGGAAAGAAGACACAAATCAAATGCCGGGGAAATTTCATGCCTATGAGCTTCTTCTGAAAGGTGTCATAAAGATGAATGTTGTCTGGGATCCTATTCATAACAATGGTCAAGGTCGCTTCATCAGCGCGGACAATCTTGAATATCTCGCAAATCAATTAAAAGAGTCTTCCATTGAGGAATTCCTTCGCAACAAAACCATACCTATTTATGAACCCAGCGGGTACGGAGGTAAAGATAAGGAGTGGGGTTTAATCACGATACGGGCAACCGAACAAGTCGCAGATTCTGAATATATCCCCGCCATTCCCATTCTCCGCGAGCCCCAGCATTTCATGGCCCTTGTCCCTGGCGATAAGGGCTGGGAGATTGCCCGCCGCATCAAGGAAAAATACGAGCGGGAAATGGGCAAGGTGCTCAACCGGCTGCCCATCCATCTTGGCATTGTGTTTGCTCAGCATCGCACACCGCTCCGGGCGATCCTCAATGCCGGCGTCAGAATGCTCACGCAGAAAAGGTCCATGCCGGACAGATGGGTGGTTGAGGAATTAAAGCACATTACTGATGATCTTCCCGATGAGAAACAATTTCTGCGCTGTGATAATGACCATTTTGCCGAAGTATGCGTCGTTGCGCTGCGCAACGAAAACCATGGCAAAACCATCATGTGGCATGTGCCCGCCTGCATGGGCGATGGCGAGACAAAAGACGCGTGGTATCCGCATGTCAAGCTGGCAGCCTCTGAAGAGACCGACAGCGGCAGGCCGGGGGACTGGAAAGTTACCCGACAGGACAAAGATACGGAAAAGGACAACGTTGTGACCATGCGTCATGTCGAATCCCTTCAGGCGGGTGACAAGATCTTCTTTGCCCCCTCCACCCTGGACTGGGTATGGCTCGACACCGCGGCCCGTCGTTTCGAGATCGGTTATGGGGAGGATGGCTGCCGGCTCAACCCGGAACAGCGGCACCGCCCCTACCTGCTTGATGAGATGGAAAAAATTGACTCCATCCGGCGGACGCTTTTCAGTTGCCTGACGACCAATCAGATCTACGGACTGCACAGTATCATCGAGGCAAAGTTATCGACATGGGAAAAATCGGATGCCGGACTTCGCAATGAGCTTGAACAATTTTTTCGAGATTGCCTGGCCAAGCTCGACTGGAAGGACAAAAACAAAAACCCGTGTAAGCACTGGGGAGCCGATCCGGATAAGGATGCGTGGCTTGCGCAATGGGCGCATTTTGCTGCAAGCGGGCTGCTGACCGATACCATCGAACTTTACATGCAGGTGCAAAAGGAACGCCCTGAAACTGAAAAGAAGGAGCAAGACGATGAGTGATCCGTTGAATGTAACTTATGGAAATCAGATCATTTTAATGACCATTGACCCGGTGCATGTCGGCACCGGAGGCATGCGGTTGGGAAGGGTGGACAATACCATTGTCCGGGAGCCGGGCACCCGGCTGCCGAAGATCCCCGGCACAAGTCTCAGCGGCGCCATTCGCCAATATGCCGCCAGGCGTTTCAATAAGATGAAATGCGCCGGCCAGACAGGCCATTGCGGCCAGCCGACCTGCCCGATCTGCTATACCTTCGGGTTTGTCAACAGCCCCAACACCGGCAAGTCGTCCGCCGGGGTGGTTTCCCTCTCCGATGCCAGAATCCTGCTGTTTCCGGTCTATTCCATGACCGGTCCGGTATGGGTGACCTGCCCTTCGGCGCTGCGGGACATGGGTATAACCGGCATTCCATCACTATCCGATAAGTCCAAAGCCATATGGAAATCTGAGGTTACTCAGAAGAACTGCATCAATCTTGGCTGGCTGATGCTGGAGAAAGAAGGGGGCAACAAAACACTTCCCCCTGTTAACGGAAACATTCCCACGGATATTCAGAACAGAATGGTCATTGTGAGCGATGGGGTCTTCCCCCAGATCGTCAACTCCAATCTTGAGGTGCGTACCTCGGTGAGTATTGATCCGGAAACCGGCGCCGCAAGCGACGGCGCACTCTTTACCTACGAGGCCATCCCCCGAGCCACCATTCTCTGGATGGATGTCGTGCAGGATGATTTCCGTAAAGAATTCCCCTCAATGACGAAACTTTCCGGGTGGCAGGCGCTGTTAAACAAATCGGATGAGGAAGGAAAGAAGGAACAAATCCCACTTCTGATTAATTGGAACTTATTGAAGAAAAATGAACAAAATGATGAGAAAGTTTTTGGAAAGGCTATGGAAGAGTCAAGGAAATGGTTTGATGATGATTGCCTACGATACTATGACATGAAGGCTGCAACTGATGGTAGATGGGGTAACGGCTCTGAATCTGATGACACTGCCATGGATGTGGTGTTTGCCGGTCTTGACCTGGCGGAGTATTTCGGCATCGGCGGCATGGGCACCAGAGGCTTTGGCCGGATTCGACGCTTGCCAGCTCCACCTCAACCAGCAGCAGGCAAGGAGGTCGCCAATGGCTAATCCTGTAAATCTTGACCAGATAGCGGCGGTCCATGCGCAACAAATGGTCGCGAATGTGAAGAAGGATGCCACCGATAGGAAAAAAGCAATCGAGACGCTGGAACGGCTGGCGACCAAATCCCTCGGCGTTCTTCAGGAACAGGGGGTCTACGCCTTGCTTCTTTTTCTTTTCTCGCGCAGCAGTGAAGAGGAAAAACTGGCGCCGATCATCCGCTGCCAGTTATGCCAGGCCCTGAGTTTCTTTCCCAGTCTTGCAATCGGCTCCATGCCAGACACGAATAACCCTCAAAAACTCTTGGATTTTTTCAGCACCCAGGTTGCCGAAAACCTGGACACCCTCTTTCTCGTGCGTGATCTCTACGAGCAAACCCTCATCTATGCCCGGTTCGGGGCAAAAGCCGCTAAGGAGTAGGCCATGGGCTGGACAGCATATACCCTCGCGTTTCGGCTTCATTCTCCCCTGCACATCGGGCTTGCGAAAACAGGCAATCTCAAACAATGCCGGGAATACGTGCCTGGCCGGATCCTCTGGGCCGCCTTGACCGCCAGATTAACCAGGGATTTCCTGCGCAAGGGCGCCGACAGTCAGGCGTATCTTGACACAGGGGAGAAAGTACGGGCGTGCTTTCGTTTCTGCTATCTGTATCCCGCGGTCCCCAAAACACACAACAATGAAATCACCTCTGCGGTTGACCTGTGCGGGCCGGCCTATCGCTGGAAACATGCCAACTTTGATTACCAGTTTGTCGGCAGTTATGCCAGCACGGCTCTGGATTATTCCGGGCAGACCGCCGAGGACGGAAGCCTGCATGAAACCGAGCACCTGTTGCCTTATTCCAGGCCTGTTCAGGGCTCAGCGACCCAACCGGTTTTTCTCCGTGGCACTGTCTATGTTGATGATCAGGCGGAAACAGACCCGGTTCTGAAAAACTGGAAAGCAGCCATGAAGGATCTGCAATTAGGTGCGGAACGGAAATATGGCTGGGGCAGGGTTTCCCTTGTTGCCTTGCCTGCCTCGGGGGAGAAAAAAGAGGAAGCCAAAATTTCCTTGACCAAGGATGGTGTACTCACCGCGCATGCCGTCGCTGTTTCGAAAAACGGTCTTGGGGCTGTGGCCAACATTCGAGGCCCCGTGGAGCCGCTTGTCGGCTGGGAATATGCCGCTGACCCGGCGGGAAAATCGAAATGGAAGCTGACCAGGGAGCCTCTGCTCTGTTATGCGCCAGGCGCAAAAATCGACCTGGGCGACCAGGATATTATGGAATTGAACATAGATCCCTATGGATTGCTTTACACATAACCTGTAGAAATCCCTTGAAAGGTTCCGCCACTCATGCACTTCGAAAACGATATTCTTGGCCAGTTACGCAACCGCCGCCGGGTAATTCTCGAAATCATTCTGTTGGCTCTTTTTCTTGGGGTATTGCTGAATCTTTTTTCCAGCGCATTCTATGAGGTTATTAACGACACGGCAGATCGCAGCTTAAAGTATCCTTTCCGCTACTGGGGAATTATCTTCTTTTCGGTCATTTGTTTTGTCCTCTTTATTTTCATGCGAGAAAAAGGCGCACGGTCGCTGAATTTCCGAGTTGTTTTCCCTGTTGTCGCGCAAGGAGGTCATCCTCACCTTGCGGAAATACCGGGTTATGCGCCAACCCGGCTGGCGGATGGCATCCTGCAGCAATGCATGGTCTTCCATCCAGAAGAAAAGGAAAGAATGCTTTCGCAACTTGGTCTGCAAGGATCCACGCGCGGACCTGGCAATAAATATTTTTTCCAGTCCGTCAGCGAGGTCATCATCGTCTTGCTGGTGAAGATGCTCAAGTTGCACGGCGAGCATACGCAGACACCTCTTGGCAAATATCATCTCGACTATGCGGATATCCATAACAAACTGGAAACAGCCTCTTTGGAATTAAACTCCGAGGAAATGATCGGGCATGGACTCCCCGGCTTGCCGCGGCGAATCAAATTGCCAAAAGGAATCACGCTGTCTTTTGGCACGGGAACAACCCCGACTGACAAAATCGTTCTCCAATCAACATACGCCACCCTTGAGATTGTAATTCAGCCGTACTGGACGGTCATTGCGCCGGAAAAGGCAATAAAAACCTATAAAATAGCAACCAGATCGTTGCAACAACATGAAAAAATCGCCTTGCTGGCAATTCCGGTGTCGGTGGCGGTGAAAGTGCATATCTGGGCGTTATTGAAGCTCAGGAAAACAGACAACTACTGCAATTGGTTGGATTTTCTACTCACCGAAACACGCCGTTGGTTTTCCTGGGAATACTTCCAGGAAGGTGACCATGAACGGCTTCTCGTGGAGCTTTATGAAATGGTCACCCAAAAAACCCGGCAAACAGAAACCGGTGAGGCGGAAAATGACAACAAATAGTCTGGTCGATCACGCGGCCCTCCTCGCTGCCTTCGAAGCGGTACGGGACAACCACGGCTGCGCCGGGGTGGACGGGGTGACCATCGGCATGTTTGAGAAGGACCTGTCCGTCAATCTCGCCGGGCTGCGGTCAGAGTTGAATAATGGGACCTATTTCCCTCTGCCGCTCATGAAAATTCAGGTGGCGAAGAAGAACGGCGAGCCGCGCGGTCTGTGCATCCCCACGGTGCGGGACCGGGTGGCCCAGACCGCGGTGCTGCATCGCATCAATCCGCTTTTGGAGAGAGAGTTTGAGGAATGCAGTTTCGCCTACCGCAAGGGCCGCTCTGTCCGGCAGGCGGTCATGCGGATCAAGGCGTTTCATGAACAGGGGGTACCGGTGGGTGGTTGAGGCCGATATCGACGCCTTTTTTGATACGGTTGACCACGGCCTGATGCTGGAAAAATGCCGCCGGATCATGGCGGACCGGCGGATTCTCGGACTCATTGCAATGTGGCTCAGGGCCGAGGTCTGGGACGGAACCGCCGTGTCGGTCCTGGGCAAAGGGCTGCCGCAGGGCTCGCCGGTTTCCCCGGTGCTGGCCAATCTCTTTCTTGATGAACTCGATGAGGCGATGCTGGGCAAGGGCTATAAATTCATCCGCTATGCCGATGATTATGTGGTGCTCTGCAGGACCAGGCAGGAGGCGGGCGAGGCCCTGGAACTGTCGGAACAGGTTCTGGAAAAACTCTTGCTGGCGCTTGACGAAAAGGATATTGTCAGTTTTGAACAGGGCTTTACCTATCTCGGGGTCACCTTTGCCGGCGGTTTGATCATGACCCCCTTTGACCGGCCGAAGAAGAACCACGGGGTCCTCTTTTATCCTGATCCTTTTGACATGGAGGCATATCTCCGGCAGAAAATGAAAGATCTCGCCGGACAAGGCAACGATTTGCCCCTGGATGCGGATTGATTGATTTTAACATATTGAATTTATGTCTGTTTGGCTATTTTTTCAAACAGGGGTAAAATATGGGGCGGTTACAGGAAATTTGTAACTTTTTGTTATTTTTCAGGAAAACGCTTATAAAACTACGGAATCAAAGGAGGTGGCGCTTGTAATATGAGACGAAAAAAAGGGGTTACAGGAAATTGCCTTGTAAGTATCTGGATGCACAGTCAAAAAATGGGGTACTGTTGGCGACATTGACCTGATTACGAAGGGATTGAGACACTGCCGAACTTGGCCAACGAATACCGGCAATACCGTTGGCGACATTGACCTGATTACGAAGGGATTGAGACGCAACTATCGAACCATCTGGCCCTATCCGGTGATAGAGTTGGCGACATTGACCTGATTACGAAGGGATTGAGACGGCTTCTCGCCCAGGTCGTCCAGTTCGCCCATGTAGTTGGCGACATTGACCTGATTACGAAGGGATTGAGACCCGAGACAAAGCTTGCGGCTGACAGCGGTTTCCACGTTGGCGACATTGACCTGATTACGAAGGGATTGAGACCGAGACGATCCGTCCGCCGCATGATGCCACGTTTCCTCGTTGGCGACATTGACCTGATTACGAAGGGATTGAGACTTTGCAAGACAAAAGGGGTGTAAGGGGAATCATGCGTTGGCGACATTGACCTGATTACGAAGGGATTGAGACTATGTATTTGTTCCAGTCAAGATTGATACAGATAGTTGGCGACATTGACCTGATTACGAAGGGATTGAGACTTTACAGGGTCAATATGATGGCAATGGAGTTCTTTGTTGGCGACATTGACCTGATTACGAAGGGATTGAGACTGATCAAACTGGCGCCGCCCCTTTCCCGTGTCGATGTTGGCGACATTGACCTGATTACGAAGGGATTGAGACTCCAGGAAAGAAGAGATGGGTCAACCATGATTTTCCTGTGTTGGCGACATTGACCTGATTACGAAGGGATTGAGACCCTTATTTAATCCCGACGTACTCGCCCTCGGTCTTCCCCGTTGGCGACATTGACCTGATTACGAAGGGATTGAGACGGGGACAATCGCTGGGAACATCATATAAGCCGTCGCTGCGTTGGCGACATTGACCTGATTACGAAGGGATTGAGACACGGCAACTGGGGCAGGGCTCGTTCGCCCAACTGTGGTTGGCGACATTGACCTGATTACGAAGGGATTGAGACCTTGGCCTTTGCGGATATTTATGCAATCTTCTTGCCACGTTGGCGACATTGACCTGATTACGAAGGGATTGAGACCTTTATTGCGTTGAATAGTATCATCTTTTCCCTCAGTTGGCGACATTGACCTGATTACGAAGGGATTGAGACTTATACTCCACCTGGTAGAGCTTGGTAAACGGGTCCGTTGGCGACATTGACCTGATTACGAAGGGATTGAGACACGGCAAGCGCGGGGTCAAGGGCGCGCATTTCTTCGTTGGCGACATTGACCTGATTACGAAGGGATTGAGACAACCGTTGAAATCGCGCATTGGCGGAAAGTTCAGAGGCAGATTTGGTGGTGGCCAAGGATCTTGTCGAGCGAGGGCGCATCCGGCATGGACTATTTTTCGCGCAGGCTATCACGTGAAAAAATACTGAAGGCCCAAGCATGTCCAGCCTCGCTGGATATTGCCCCGCGCGCGGATAGTAAGAATGGCAGGCTGCGCAGCTGCAGGGCCTTTCATGTAAAGATCAACGCTCATGCCGTTAGGCAAATGAATAAGAATTTTACAGTACGCGATTCCCAATTACTGGAGCTTCGCCCATGGCCAACCTCTATTTGACCGAACAGAATTCCATCCTCCGCAAAACAGGGGATCGGCTCATCGTGCAGAAAAATGATGAAACCCTGCTTGACGTGCAATGCCACAAAATCGAAGCGGTGCTCATCTTCGGCAATGTCCAGTTCACCACCCAGGTGGTGCACGAACTGTTTACGCACGGCATCGAGATGGCCATCCTCACCCGGACCGGCAGGCTCGTCGGCCAGATCACCTCGCCCTTCACCAAGAATATCGCCCTGCGCATCGAGCAGTTCCGGAAATACGAGGATGAGGGTTTCCGGACACGGATTTCCAGGGAGATCGTAGCCGGCAAGATCGGCAATTGCCTGCGGATGTTGCGCAATTTTTCGTACAACCATCCGGATATTGATCTCGGGGAGTCGGCCGTGGACCTGAAGGCGAAGCTGGCGGCGGTTGCCGGGGCGGCGGACATCGAGCAATTGATGGGGATTGAAGGAGATGCGGCCAGGACCTATTTCCAGGGCTTCGGCCGGATGCTGCTGGGGGATTTCGGCTTTCCGGGGAGACGAAAACGACCGCCCACCGATCCGGTCAATGCCATGCTTTCGCTCAGCTATACCATGATCTTCAATGAAATATCCTCCCTGCTGGACGGACTGGGGTTTGATCCCTATCTCGGTTATTTCCACAGCGTCAGCTACGGCCGGCAGTCGCTGGCCGCTGATCTCATGGAGGAGTTCCGCGCCCCGGTGGCCGACCGGCTGACCCTGCGGCTGGTCAATGACCGGATTTTTTCACCTGATGATTTCCGGGCCAATCCCGGCGGCGATGGGGTTTATTTCAAGCGGGAGCCGATGAAGCGTTATTTCGCCGAGTACGAAAAGCTGGTTTCCGGCGAATTCACCTTGGGCGAGACCGGGGAGCGGACCACGCTACGCAAATGTTTCCGCCGGCAAGCGGAGAAGATGGCGGCCGTCATCCGGGACGACGCGGTTTACGCGCCGTTCAGGCCGGAGGGATAGGGATGCTCTATCTGGTTTCCTATGATATCCCCGATGACCGGCGGCGGACCAGACTTGCCAAGACCCTCAAGGATTTCGGCGACAGGGTGCAGTTCAGCGTCTTTGAGTGCCTGCTTGATGCCGCCCAGTCGGCAAAGATGAGGGACAGGATTCAGGACATTATCAGCGAGGCGGAGGACAGCGTGCGAATCTATTCCCTGTGCGGAGGCTGCGAACGGGCCATCGCCATCATCGGCCAGGGAGAGGTGACGAAAAACGAGGATGTCTATATCCTGTGACGTGTGAAGGCGCGTTGCCCGTTGCGCTGTAATCTTTTTGAGGGTTGGAAATTGTTGGTGGAACAAGATGTTGTATTATGTACGGAGGAATTTAGAGATATTCAGGGATAATATTCAGGGACGTTGAATATTCAGGGACGTTGTTACTTACGTTGTGAATATTCAGGGACGTTGTTACTTACGTTGTGAATATTCAGGGACGTTGTTACTTACGTTGCAAAACGCTTGACTCTGCCTTACTGGGTTGATAAAATCACCCCATGCCACGCCAAGCCAGATTAGACATTCCAGGCGCATTACATCATATTATGGTCCGGGGAATCGATAGGGCCAACATCTTCCGCGACACCGAAGATAAAGCCCGATTCCTTGTGCGCTTGGGGCAAACCGTTCAAGAGTCGCAAGGCGTCATCTATGCCTGGGTGCTGATGGACAACCACGTTCACCTTTTGTTGCGGAGCGGGCAAGTCGGCATCTCGGCTGTCATGAGAAAACTGCTTACCTGGTACGCACAATATTTCAATCGCAAGCATCTGAGAAAAGGCCACCTTTTTGAGAACAGGTATAAATCCATTCTCTGCGACGAAGACAACTATCTCCTTGCCCTTGTCCGATATATCCATCTGAATCCCCTTCGGGCAAATATCATCAAGACCATGGCAGAACTGGACACATTCCCCTGGAGTGGCCATCGGGCAATTATTGAAAAGGAGAAATTCCCGTGGATGGATACTGCAACGGTATGGACACAATTCGGAGACACGAAACGGAAAGCCATAGAAGAATACCGGCAGTTTATGCTGGAAGGCAGTGACCAGGGCCATGATCCACAGTTTTCTGGAGGCGGACTTGTCCGAAGTCTCGGGGGATGGTCAAACGTACTTTCCATGAGGCGCAAAGATCAGCAGGAAAAGGCCGATGAGCGGATCCTTGGCAGCGGCGATTTCGTGCATCACGTGACGCAGGAAGCAGAAAAAAAGTCTTTGCGGCAGATCAAATTCAACAGATCAGGTCTGACGCTTACAAAAATCATCGAGCAGGAATGCAAAAGGGTGAACGTTGGCCGCAACGAGTTGGAAAGTGGCAGTCGCAGATCGATGGTGAGCCGGACGCGGGCGGAGATCGCCCGGCGCGGAATGGAAGAGCTTGGTTTATCGGCGGCTGAAATCGCACGGCATCTCGGCGTAGCTACCTCAAGTATCACGCGGGCGGTCGCCAAGTCGCAGAAACAGGCTACAGCGCAACGTAAGTAACAACGTCCCCAAAAATGCAGTAATATATTCCCATACGCACGACATCATAATCCCATATTTCAGTTTACTGCCTCCCGATTATACGGTATTTTTTGACCATGGATAATACTCAAGTTCTCTACCCTCGCCTTCTTGAGACACGCATCGCCGAGGCAATGGCTGATACACCCGTTGTTTTAGTAGCCGGTCCTCGCCAAGCCGGCAAAACCACGCTTGTGCGGCAGATAGCAGCCCAAGAGATGCGCTACCTCACCCTGGACGATGAACTTACATTGCTGGCAGCAAAAGAGGATCCCGTGGGCTTGATCAGAAGTCTCGATCGTGCTGTGATTGATGAAATCCAGCGTGCCCCTCAATTGTTGCTCGCTATAAAAAAAACAGTCGATGAGGATCGACGCCCCGGCCGTTTTCTTCTGACGGGGTCCGCCAATTTGATGGCTCTGCCGATGGTGGCCGACTCGCTTGCCGGGCGGATGGAAACGTTGACTCTGCTGCCGCTGTCGCAAAGCGAAATTCACGGTAGCAACGCAAATTGGGTCGACAGCGCTTTTACCGGTCATCTTTTAACCGCGACACAACCATTTCTGGGCAATGACTTGATCGAGACTGTTTTGCGGGGAGGCTATCCCGAAGCTGTATTCCGCTCTTCAACCCGGCGCAGGACAGAATGGAGCAGGCAATACATCAACTCCATTATCCAACGTGATGTGCGTGATGTGGCGGATGTCGGAAAACTTGATCATCTGCCCAGATTTTTGCGGGCGCTGGCACAAGTTTCCGGACAGATGTGTAACTATTCCCAGCTTGGAGGGCAAGTCGGGCTGGATCACAAGACCGCTGCCCGCTACATTGGCGTGTTCGAACAGATGTATTTGCTGAGGCGCATTGAAGTCTGGGCGCAAAATAGACTGAATCGCATCGTTAAAACACCTAAAATACAGTTTGTCGATTCCGGTCTTTTATCTACGCTGGCGAATGTTACACCCACACTTGCACAAAAGAATCGTCATTGCTTTGGAAATGTTCTGGAGTGTTTTGTTTACGGTGAATTGCGCAAGCACATGGCCACAGCGGAGAGCAATTGTCAGCTTCTTTACTACCGCGATCACGACCAATACGAGGTCGATTTCATCATTGAGAATGCAGCAGGCAACCTGGTTGGAGTGGAGGTGAAGGCTGCTGCGACAGTGACGGTTGGCGACCTCAGAGGTCTGAAACGACTATCGAGTGCCGCTGGAGAACAGCTCAAGATGTGCGTAATTCTTTATGATGGCTCGGAGACCCTGCCCCTTGGAGACGGCTTTTGGGCGGCTCCGCTGTCATCTTTGTGGGGCCGGTGAGCATCGCAGTGGGGAATTCGGGGAACATGATACTAAATTCCAACAATAACATTCTGCGGTCAAGCCGCAGATGTTCGCGTTGAGCCTGTAGAAAAAGGTAAAAACATTGATAAAATACGGGCATTTCAGGCTGATTTATTGTAATCTTGCAACAGATGAAAGGAGTAAGACCGCGTAACTTCAGCACGAGGAATTGCAGTGGCCAAATACAAACCTTACTGCTATGCCCAGGGTCAGCTCATCCCGGTGATGTTTTCCAGACAGATCCAGCCCGGCACCTTCGAATTCACCTTGAATCACCTCATCGACCACGAGCTTGACCTTACCTGTTTTGACAGTCGGTTTACGAACGATGAAACCGGCGCCCCGGCCTTTGATCCCCGCATCCTGTTAAAAATCATCCGGTTCGCCTATTCCCGTGGCATCACCTCCAGCCGCAAGATCGCCCGCTGCTGCGAGGAGAACGTCGTCTTCATGGCGTTGTCCGCCAACAGTCGGCCCCATTTCACCACTATCTCCGATTTTATTTCCTCCATGGACAAGGAGGCCATTACCATCTTCCGGGAAGTGCTGCTGCTCTGTGATGAAATGGGCCTGATCGGCAAGGAGATGTTTGCCATCGACGGCTGCAAACCGCCGTCCAATGCCGCCAAGGAGTGGAGCGGTACCAAGGCGGACTTTAAGAAGAAGGCGGCCAAGATGGAAAAGGCCATTGAGTCGATGGTAAAAAACCACCATGTCAGCGACCGCAATCAGGGCGAGGGAGCACAGACCGGCCGTGATGAGCAGTATGTGGCCACCCTGCGCAACCGGCTTACGAAAATAAGAAAATGGCTGAATGGCAATGATGACAAACCGGGTAAAACCGGCAAGCCGCGTAAAAGCAACATCACGGATAATGATTCGGCCAAGATGAAAACCTCCAAGGGAGTTATCCAGGGTTATGACGGGGTGACGGCGGTGGACGGCAAGCACCAGATCATCGTCCATGCCGAGGCCTTTGGCCAGGGGCAGGAGCATGACTTGCTGGAACCGATGATTGACGGCACCCGCGAGAATTTCCAGGCCATCGGCAAGGAAGAGAACATTTTTGCCGAGACAAAGCTTGCGGCTGACAGCGGTTTCCACAGCGGCAAGAACATGGAAATGCTCTCTGAACAGGAAATTGACGCCTATGTGGCGGATACCGGCTTCCGGAAACGTGATCCCCGCTTTGCCGATGTGGATCGGTACAAAGAACGGACCAGGAAAGAAAGGGCAAGGCGGTCCGGGCATACCCGGCTCTTTACCATCGAAGACTTCACCTTTGCGGATGACCTGAGTTATTGTCTCTGCCCCGCCGGCAAGCGATTGTACCGAAGCGGCGGCAATGTTGTTACCAAGGGACTGCGCTCGGTGCGGTTCAAGGGCCCGAAATCAGCCTGCCTGCCCTGCGCGCTCAGAAGCCAATGCCTGCGTCATCCGGAAAGAACCGAGATCAGGCAGGTTGCCTCTTTTCAAGGCCGGACGGAAAAGGCCAAGGACTCATGCATCGAGAAGATGAAACGCAAGATCGACTCCGCAGCAGCAGGCCGGGCCATGTATGCCATGCGGTTGGCAATCGCGGAACCACCCTTTGCCCACATCTGCCGGGTAATGAGACTGAACCGGTTTACCCTGCGCGGCCGAGACAAGGTCAACAGCCAGTGGAACCTGTTCTGTATCGTGCATAATCTGAAAAAGATCCACCGCTACGGCGAAGGGTTCGCGTAGAAGCGGACATCAGGCAAAAGCAGCCCGGAACAGGGGAAAGAAACACCATGAAAGCAACATAAACGCGCCAAAAAGCTGAATAGCTGAGACAGAAAACTGGATCGAGGATGGCTGGAGATTTTTTAAAATAAAACTCTCCCGGCCACGCCGGTTTTCGCAAAAAACGGCTTTTTCTGCAGAATCGTTATGCCGCAGCCTCAAATGGGAACATCAGCATTATTTTTAAGAAGTCCTTTAGGCTTCGGGAGCGGATAGTTCGAGCGCGGCGTTTCCTGACTTCGATAAAAAGCAGGACAAGAAAACTGGATGCTGAAATTGTAGACCACCACTTCCTTACTCAAAACTGAGATTACGGAGACGAATAATGCCAAATTTTAGGCAAATAAAAAAAAACGGTATTCCGCGAATTGAATCACTGCGAGTCGAGAATTACCGGGCTCTAAAAAAAGTGGACCTCGACAAGCTCACCCCTATGACTGTGCTGCTTGGACCAAACGGTAGTGGCAAGTCGACGATTTTTGATGTGTTCAATTTTTTATCAGAATGTTTTCAATTTGGTCTGCGCTATGCGTGGGATCGGCGTGGACGTGGTAAGGAATTAAAAACACGTGGTGCGCTTGGGCCAATTGTGTTTGAGCTGAAATACCGTGAGCGGCCTAAAACCCCGGTCATTACCTATCACTTGGCTATCGATGAGGGCATCAAGGGACCGGAGATTGTCGAGGAATGGTTGCAGTGGCGGCGTGGTCAAACGGGACAGCCATTTAGGTTCTTAGAATTTCGTCGAGGTATTGGTAAGGCGGCCAGTGGTGAGGCGCCGGATTCTGAGGATGTGCGCATAGACACGAATCTACGCTCACCCGATTTGATCGCGGTGAATACATTAGGCCAGTTTACCGAGCATCCACGAGTTGCCGCGTTACGCGAGTTTATCACTGATTGGTATGTTTCTTACCTTTCTATTGATCAGGCCCGTAATCAGCCAGAAGCAGGGCCGCAAGAACGCTTGAGTAAAAGCGGAGAAAATCTTCCTAATGTGATTCAGTTTCTAAAGGAACGGCATCCCGAACGGTTGGAACAGATATTTTCCGTTCTTCGGAGGCGTATTCCACGGCTTGAACGTGTCGATGCTGATTTAATGCCTGATGGCCGCTTGTTGCTTCAAATCAAAGACGCACCTTTCGAGCAGCCCGTGCTTTCAAAATTTGCTTCCGATGGCACGATGAAAATGTTGGCATATCTGACGGTGCTATATGACCCAGAGCCACCTCGATTCATCGGTATTGAGGAGCCTGAGAATTTCCTGCATCCCCGCTTGTTGCCGGAACTTTCAGAAGAGTGTCGCGCAGCTTCTGAACGTTCACAACTTTTGATTACTAGCCACTCGCCGTTCCTTCTAAACGCGATGCGGGCTGAAGAAGTGCGTGTGCTATACCGTGACGAACTGGGATTTACCCAAGCGGTACGCGCTAGTGAGATTCAGGGCATTCCTGAATTCATCCAAGCGGGTGCTACGTTAGGGCATTTGTGGATGGAAGGACATTTTGGCATTGGCGATCCCTTGGTCAACCAAGGCGCACCACGTACTATTATGCGGGGGCGCGGCTGATGTTGGAAAAATTGATTGTTATCGTCGAAGAGCCTTCTATGGAAGCGGCTCTTGAGCATTTGCTGCCCAAGATACTGGGTAATGTAGATTTCGAAATCAGAAGATTTCAATGCAAGGACGAGTTGCTCAAAAAACTACCGGATCGTCTGTGCGCTTACAGCGCCTGGTTATCGCAAAGCTGGGCAATTTTAGTTTTGGTTGACCGAGATGACGATGACTGTCTGACATTGAAGCAGACCTTGGAAAGGATGGCGGTAAGAGCTGGGTTGATCAGTAAAACCAGAGCTGGTTATGGCAGGCCCTTTCAGGTGGCCAACCGTATTGCCATCGAAGAGTTGGAGGCGTGGTTTTTTGGTGATTGGCTAGCCGCACAAGCAGCTTATCCTCGTCTGCCACACAGTATTCCGCATAAAGCTGGGTATCGCATCCCGGATGCCATACTTGGCGGCACTTGGGAGGCTTTGGAAAGAGTACTAAAAAAAGGAGGCTATTTCTCTACAGGGCTACGAAAGATTGAGTGTGCACGAGCAGTGGCACATCACATGGTGCCGGAGAGAAACACTTCGAAAAGTTTTCAAGAATTCGACAAGGCGGTTTCTGCGGGCCTGTAAAGAATTTTGTGTAAATGG
>AMWB02168163.1_pt1 | contig 19025 bp, 20 predicted proteins | sample 200311 | NCBI WGS metagenome assembly AMWB02 (sample SAMN02737377, study PRJNA173069) | bioreactor metagenome | biome: anode biofilm in microbial fuel cells | place: USA: California | collected 2010-12-16 | reverse complement strand
CTGAGGAGAGAATCATCTCCTTCTTCTTTATGTATCCTGTGTCCTTCCATGGCAAGTGCAATCTTCAGACCATTGCCCCTCTGGGCATTGGTAAGACCCGTGGATAACTTTGCGAACTGCCTTCCCATGCAGTTGTCGCAGATCGGCCCTTCATGGATTATCATCTTAGCGGTATCGAATATGCTCATCTGATCACTCTGAATTTATGTCCTGGTCATCTAATGGCAAACCAAGATAAAACAGTTATCTTTGTATCTGATCGAACGCAACTCTATCTAGCTCATTGTGTATAAGGATTATGCAATGATCTGCATGTAATGATAACGGACCTACTGAGATAGTGCCTGCGGACAGCTCCATTACAAGTTTTTCCTCATCTTCCGTAAGCCCAAGATGATCCCCAAGGATAAAAACTCCGTCTTTGAGCCCCTCAGAGGTACTCCGTATATCTTCACCATCTTCCCTGAAGTAAAATATTTTGCGCCCGTCGCTGGAAAATTCACTCAGCATAGTACTTAGATCAGTTTCCCTTATCCAAACTCCCGGAGTCGAGCGGGTTTCAATGGAAGAGATGGCACCTATATCCAATGCTTTTTTGATCAATGCGCCTGCACTTCTTTCATCCGGATTTAGATATCTCAGTTTCTCGCCATTGAAACGTATAACTCTGGGAGGATTGGGCTCACCCAGAAGTAACAGGTGTGCCTGCACGTCCCGTCGCAGATCGTGAGACAGGAAAAAAACCGAATTTATACATCTGCAGAGGATATCCATCCTTCCTGCAGAGCCGGGCATATCATTAAGTGAAAAGCCTCCGGTTGTAACAGCCTTATGTCCAATTATAATGAAATCCTGCATGTTCTCATCCATTTAAAGAATAAACCTTCGCATATTACACACAAAGATCAGACACCAATATGACCATCAGTATCATTGATGCTGGAATATGATCTTGCGATCTTAACTGCTTGACAGGCAACCTCTTCAGCGCTTTTTCCGAAAAGCCTGATCATGGATTCCTTACCAAGACCACCTGTATCATATATAATATCAGGCACTTTTTTCAAACCAAATGAACTGAATTTCGCAATTGCATTGGTCACGCCCCCATCCATGGTACTGGCCATACTGGCCTGTGCCGGCTCATCCGCCCTGTCAAAAGAAGAAATAGAAAGCCCCATATCCTTACATATGAGAAGTACTTTTTCCGAGTAACTTAAATTGATAGCTGCCCTTACACAAGGATCAAATTCCATAGCTGCAAGAACCATTCTTCCAACATGTCCACTACCTCCGAGTTCCACAACACCTGCGATGTAGGGCTTGTCCCTTACACGGACTATACGTCCGCTAATTCCGGCCACATCTGCCACCACAGTGGCTGAAGGGATTGCCATGGCAATATTACATCCCACTTCGGGGATCAGTTGCCCGAACTCATCACATGCGACCAGAACCTCAGCAGCTGAAATAGTATTTTGAAGAGCTGAAAAGCGATGAGCATCCCTGAGAGTTGAACCCAGCTGGTTTACAGGTCCCACCCCATGCCCCACTTTCACACTGCTGATTATAGCTTTTTCAACAAAGGATTTTGCAAACGTGGCAGCTTCTATGATCGAATGTCCCTTGGATAGAAAAGCTGCAATGCATGCAGCATAAGTACATCCTGATCCGTGAGTGCCACCTTCCAGGAACTTACCCGGTACCACAGTGAATTTATCAGAAACAGCTTCATATACCACATCAGATGCATCCAGATGGCCACCTGTGACTATCACGACCTCTACACCAAACTCTGTGATCTTTTTTGCTGCTTTTTTCGCATCGTCCACATCCTTAATATCAATACCTGAGAGCGTACGTGCTTCATGGACATTGGGCGTTACTACCTTGCTGAATGGAAGCAGTTCCTCTTTAAGTGCCTTCACAGCATCTTTACGCAAAAGGTCCCCACCTGCTTCCGCTGCCATCACAGGATCCACCACAAGAGATAATTTATGAGAACGTGCCTCTTTTGCCACTAAACCAACTATCTCGACAGAAGAGAGCATGCCTGTCTTTGCCCATCTGACATCCATATCAGAACATACGGCATTTATCTGCGCACTTATTACATGAGGAGGCAGATCATAGGCGCTGAGCACACCCGTTGTATTTTGCGCCGTAACAGAAGTTATGGCACAGCTGCCGTGTACCCCCAAGGCTGCGAAAGTCTTTATATCAGCTTCAATACCTGCACCGCCACCTGAATCAGAACCTGCTATTGTCATTACCACGGGAATACCGGACATTATGTTCACCATCTGTGTTTCTGCAAAAAGGATTACGATAAGGATACGGGAAGAAATATGGACAATGTCCTAAATACATTATGGTCTGGGGTGATCTATACCCTGTTCTTCATGTCATCAATGTAACACCATGTTCGATAGTTTTATATCTGACTATACACAATGGTGACCAGTATAATGCTATCATTCCGTTGATACACATATCATTCCGGACTACTTTGATTTATTAAGGTGAGGGCGGCTTTAAATGGGAAACAGACCTCTTGATATACTGAACAATGCTTTGAATACACCTGTTATTGTGAGATTGAAAGGAGCCCGCGAGTTCAGAGGAAATTTGCAGGGTTACGATGTACACATGAACCTTGTTCTCGAGGAAGCTGAAGAGCTTAAGGAAGGAGAGGCTAGGAAACTGGGTACTGTAATAATAAGGGGTGACAACGTAGTATACGTATCCCCGTAACATATTTATCCTATGATACTGTCTGGGGTTCGCCTGATACATGGTTAACTAATTGATAGTAAATATAATGATAATTAAATAGAGAGACGAAATAGTAAAAAAGGTGAAGATAGATGTCAAAAGGTACTCCTTCGATGGGAAAAAGGCAAAAGCGCACACATGTAACATGTAGGCGCTGTGGTAGAGTGTCACTTAACATCCATACAAAACAGTGTACTGCATGTGGTTTTGGCAGGACACCACGTATGAGAAGTTATAAATGGGAACGTAAGTGCAAATTCTAAGCGTCATAAGATTTTCTCTTTTGGGGTATAGATGAAAGAGGAATGTGGTGTTGTTGGTGTTGTGATGCAGGATGGCGCATCCACAGACAACCCAACTGCTCTTCAGATATACTATGCCCTTTATGCCCTGCAACACAGAGGGCAGGAATCCACAGGTATCACTGTGCATGATGGACTGCATGGTAAATCCATTAAAGGTATGGGGCTGGTGCCCGAAGTTTATGTCAAGAAAGACCTTGTGGAACTAAAAGGCAACGTAGGTGTAGGCCATGTGCGGTACTCGACGACCGGGGACTCCAAAATAGAGAACTGCCAACCCCTGATAGTAAAGTACAAGAGCGGTACTATAGCGATCGCCCATAATGGAAACCTGGCAAACTACAGAGCCTTGAGAGACGAACTGGAATTGGAAGGTCGTATATTCATTACCAATTCCGATACAGAAGTGATCGCGCACCTTCTTGTAAAAGAACTATTGCGCCACGACCCGATCGGATCGATCTCAAATGTGATCAAAAGGCTAAAGGGTTCATATTCACTTGCCATACTCATAGATGATCAATTGTATGCGTTACGAGATCCCCTGGGTTTTAAACCATTATGCATAGGGGAACTCGATCGTGGCTTTATAGTTGCCTCCGAAAGTGTTGCTGTAGACACCCTCAATGGGACATTGATCAGGGAAGTAGAGCCCGGGGAATTGATCGTTTTTAAGAACGATACATTTGAAAGTTATCGCCTGGTTCAGGAGAAGTGTCATGCACATTGTGTGTTCGAATATGTGTATTTTGCACGTCCTGACTCTATCATTAATGGTAAGCTTGTGTATAATGTCCGGGAGAAGATAGGCAGAGAACTTGCCCGTGAACATCCGGTAAAAGCAGATATTGTATCACCTGTGCCTGATTCAGGAATAACTTCTGCAATTGGTTATTCATACGAAGCGAATATAAAGTATAGTGAAGGGCTCATGAAGAACCGGTATATTGGCAGGACATTCATTCTCCCTGGACAGGCAATGCGCGAAACAGCTGTGCGGCTCAAGATGAACACTATCTCCGAGAACATCAAAGACCAGCGGATAGTCCTTATAGATGACAGCATAGTACGCGGGACCACCTCCAGGCGTATAATTGATATGATAAGGCGTGCCGGTGCAAAAGAGATACATGCACGCATTGGCAGCCCTCCTATAATATCTCCATGCTATTTTGGAATAGATATGGGTACCAGAAATGAATTGATAGCAGCTCATAAAACAGTGGCGGGGGTCGAAGCTGTTATCAATGCAGACTCACTTGGATATTTAAGCATAGAGGGATTGGTCCGGGCAATAGGCATCGAAAAGGAAAACCTTTGCCTTGCATGCCTCACCAGTGAATACCCTTTGGATATACCGGGTGAATACTGCCCACGCAGACAACTGAAACTCAATGAGTTCTCCTAAGATTTTTTTGCAATTGGCCATATAATTTATAGTAAAATTGCTGAATACGAAGAACATTGAGTTAAGAAAATTATAGACTTTAAAACTTGAAATGTTTGAAAATGGGGCCGGGATCGAGAGTCGAACTCGAATCGTAGCCTCCACAGGGCCACAGGATAACCGCTACCCCACCCCGGCTCGAAGTAGGAATCACGCGCATTTAGCACGAGCATCCTATACATGTATCTCTCTTACATAAACTTTTCCTTCATGAGGCTCAGGGACCACATTAAGAATAGATGTCATCCGAGTCAGTTTAATATAAAATATATTGTGATCTTCAAGCCTTATTTAACCTGATCCAGAATCTGCTACCTTTGCCTTCAGGATTATCCTCCACACCCACTTCACCACCATGCAGTTCAGCTATCCTTTTAACTATGGCAAGACCAAGACCACTGCCTTTGACACCCTTCTTTGTGACCCGCTTGAACCTGTCAAAAACATAAGGCTTATCAGCATCGGAAATACCTTCACCCTGGTCACTGACAGCTACTTTCCACATATTGCCTTCATCAAATATATCAATGGATATAGATGTGTTCTCAGAGCTGTACTTCACTGCATTGGTGAGGAAGTTAGCAAATACTTCTTCAATTATGGGATTAACAGCTGAACTATGGGTTCCGGAGAAACGTATGACAACAGACATTTTCTTTTTTTCGACCATGGGCCGTAGGTTTTCAGCTACATAATGAATTACCTCACCAATATCCATTACAGAGAATTCGAGATCGTCCTGAGATTCAAGTTTAGCGAACTTGGCTGCAGTATCGATCATATCGATGAGCTTATCATCACTTTTCTGGATCTTCTCAAGTATTGACCTTTTCTGCTCATTGTTCTCGCTCTCGAGCAGTATTTCAGTGAATCCTTTGATAGTTCCTGCCGGGTTAAGCAGATCATGTCGCAGAATATCAGTGAACAACTCTTTCATTTCGTTTGAGCGCTGTAGTTTATCTGCATATTGTTTGAGATTTTCTTCAAACTGTTTACGTTGGGTTATATCCATAGCAGTTCCCGTTATTCTGCGGGGATTGCTTTGATTATCGAACTCTGTAGCCTTACCCCTTACAAGCAACCATTTAGATCCATGACCTATGGTATTGACCCTGAACTCTTCCTCAAAGAAAGGAGATGAGGGTCTAATGTTTTTGAGAACAGAGATTACTCTTTCCCTGTCCTGCTCATGGATCATTCCGGCTATCGTTGTAAAATTAGGAGGAAGATTGGCAGCCCTGTAGCCAAGCATTTCTGCCCAGCGTGCATTAAAAACAAGCTCATCGGTGGCCACATCCCAGTCCCACATGCCCAGATCAGCGCCATTGAGAGCCAGTTCAACCCTATCCCTCGTCTTTTGTAGCATGATCTCTCGTTCTTTGCGCTCAGTAATGTTCCTGGCAACAGCAAGGACATATCCACTGTCATCGTGTGCTATAAATGTAACATTGATCTCCACAGGTATCTTCTTTCCTGTTTTTGCCTTGAAACTGGAATCAACATCCAGATAGCGACTCCCACAAGTTTCAAAGAAAGTCCCATTCCAGAAATTGCCTACTGTATCCATCAAAAGATCTTTATCCATTGCCATGAACTCTGTTCTTGAATACTCTGTCTGAGTACAGAGCGTTTCATTGACATCCAGTACCTTGGAACTGTTGATATCTATTACGATAATATAATCATTAGACCTGTTTACAAGATTTTTGAATAAAGAGAGTTCATCTATGAACTTTTTCTGAACTATCGCTATCCTTAGTAGTTCTGATAAAAATATCAGATCTCCTGGTTCTTCTTCCAAAGAATCAGTTACTTTAGAATCCTCAACGGTTATGAAACCAAAGACTTCCCCTTCATTGACAAGTGGAATGGCAATGAATGAGACTTTTACCTGCGTCTGCAGCATTTTCAGATCGGGAGCGGCTTCATCAGCATATGCCGGAACATCCTTTATATACACTGTTTTTTTGCTGTTTATACTGCTAAATATAAAGGGGAACATTTTCATCCTGGAGTTATGGAATACATCCTTTCCGACATAATCTCCGTTCTTTACCCAGAGATATTTTCTTTTAGCTATCTTGACAGTACCTTGTATCTCATAGAAGGAACATCTTGTACAATCTGTCAATTTCCCAATATGGCCTAATATTTTATCGATACCTTCCACTGTTCCAGAAAGAAGAGAGAGAATAGACATTATTTCTGGGAACTCATATCTGAAACTATTAGGTGAATGATCAGGAACCAGGGACACAGGAGATCCATTAACTACCGGAACCTGAGAAAGGCATGTCCCATCATTTACAGGAATACGATCTTTAGAAACAGAAAGAGAATAGGTAACTGAAAGATAAAAAACAAAGATACAAACACAGAATATTAGGATCAATTGTATTTTGAATGTTACATTTTCATTTATTCCCGCGTAAGGCAGCAATGTTGATAAAATAAATACGACAAACATTGAAAAGAACGCCTTTGCCCATATGATCATCTTTTTCCATAGCTCCCGGATATATTGACAAAATAAAGATTAGATATATAATATATTAATAAAGATTATATTCTTTTTGCTACCCAGACTCACCTTGAATTAACAGTAAAAATTGGGCTCTGTAGAAATTCACTCTTTTCGAGGAACTGATCAAATCGATGTTTTTACAAAAACGCCAAAATATATAGCCCTATAACAGGCATTTTAGGCTAATGCTATTGATCCTAATAGGTTTTCTACAGACCCGGAAATAGCTGATAAGAAGAAGGGTAAGTTTAATATCTGTAAGTATCTTTATGTGCAATTAGAAAACGAATAGAGTTGAGAGCATAGTTCGATCAGTGCAACGCACCAACCATAAAAACAGCAGGGAAGATGAATTCGAACCGGCAGAATCGACGGCAGAACTTCTGGTTCTTGAGCCAATTGGATATCCCTTAAGTAGTGTACTTGATGATTATCCGGAAATAGAGGATGCTGGTGTGTTTGAATTTTATGCCAGAGAACAGTGGAATGGCTGCATCGCACGTAAAGGCGAATATCTATTTGACAGAAGGATGTATCCTGATTTTGCGTACAGGATAAAGGAAGTGCAGCCTCCTGAATCAGTTATTGGGATGGCGACCTTGATAATTGTTCATGAGGACAGCGCGACTACTACTACCGTGGAATTTCACAGTAACATTTGCTTTGACGATGTAATCGGACAAGATAATGCTAAGCAAAAATGTAAATTGATAGAGAAATATCTCAGACAACCTGAAAAATTTGGGAAATGGGCTCCCCGTAATGTACTATTCTTCGGGCCTTCAGGGACGGGCAAGACAATGCTTGCAAAAGCTCTCGCAAATAAAGCAAATGTACCTATAATCCCTGTAAAAGCAACACAGATGATAGGAGAATATGTAGGAGAAGGTGCAAGGCAGATCCATCAGTTATACGACAGAGCCGAAGATATGGCTCCCTGCATAATTTTCATTGATGAACTGGATGCTATTGCTCTGGACAGGCGTCACCAGGAGCTGAGAGGAGATGTCGCAGAGATAGTAAACGCTTTGCTCACGGAAATGGATGGAATAGTAGAGAGAGATGGTATTTGTACCATTGGCGCTACTAATCGTACGAACAGTCTTGACCCTGCAGTAAGAAGCAGATTCGAAGAAGAGATCGAGTTTTCATTGCCTTCCGAAGAAGAGAGGGTAAAGATACTTGAAACGAACATTGCCACGTTCCCAATGCCTGTTAAAGATGTAGATATAAAAAAGATCGCTGCGATGACAAAAGGATTCTCTGGAAGGGATCTCGTAGAGAAGGTCCTGAAAACAGCTTTACATCAGGCAATAATAGAAGACAAGGAAGAAGTTTCTGGAAAACACTTTGAAGAATCCATGGGTAAAGTGCTCCATAAGAATGGTACTGTCATGGATAACCGGATGTATTCCTGAAATGCCAGCTGTTCATTATATTGATACCGTAACTTGAGTGATTGTATGGAAGGGATCAGCGAATCAGACAGATTTGAATGCAGAGTAATAACTGTGATCAACAAGGGTGATTGGTATGGAGTCACAGTAGAGGAAATCGCTTCAGGTGGCAGAGTATATTTTGGAAGAACAAAACCTGAATTATTCAACTATGAGCCAGGAGATATACTTTACATCGGAGTGAAAACGTTAACTATCGAATTGGAAGATAGGACCATGGAAGTTTCTCTTTATGATGCGGATGATAACAAGCTTGACTGGACGATAATCTGACTGTTATGAACTTATTTACCCTTCAAAGGGATACATATTTCCATCAGGTCTTCTGCTATCATTACATTTTCAAATACTTCTTGTGCTTCCCTCAGAAGAGGAGAAGCATCATCAGTATATCTGGAGCTTATATGGGTGAGGACCAACCTGGCAACACCCGCTTCCTTTGCAAGAGTTGCTGCTTCAAATGCCGTAGAATGCTTGGATTCCTTTGCCCACTCTTCCTGATCACTGGCAAGAGTGCTGTCATGTATAAGCACGTCTGCATTCCTGCTGGCCAGAAGAATTGATTCGCATGGCCTGGTATCACCAGTATAGACGATCTTTCTGCCAGCCCTTTTTTGCCCAACGACATCAGCAGAACGTATCAGTTGTCCGTTGACCTCAACGTCCCCACCATTATGCAGCTTTGAAAAAAGAGGGCCTGGAGGCACTCCCAGAGCAATGGCTTTTTCACGGTCAAACCTGCCTCTTCGAGGTTCCTCGGTAAGCGCATATCCAAGGCTGGGAACGCTGTGATCTGTCCCAATAGCAAGGATACAATAACCATCTCTTTTCACAGTGTCTCCCGGAAACAATTCAACAGCTTCCACTTCAAAACGAAGTTTGTAATAACCAAGACCAATGAAAACATTAACAAATTCTTTAACCCCCTGCGGACCATATATTTGCAATGGTTCAGTCCTTCCCAGAAAAGACATTGTCTGTATAAGCCCAGGGACACCAAGCATGTGATCTGCATGAAAATGAGTGACGAAAATAGAGGTAAGAGCTTTCATTCCTGTTTTGGCACGCATCATCTGTTGTTGAGTGCCTTCTCCGCAATCAAAAAGTAAAAGTTCCCCTTCCCGGTTGACCATAATTGCAGATGGATTTCGGTTACGCGTAGGCAAAGAGCCACCTGTACCAAGAAATAATATGCGGAGCATAAAGGGAGATAGTACAGAAGATATTTATTGATTACCTAGTGAAGCACTGGATAAAAAGAGAACTATAATAGATGTGAAACAGACACATCTCCTTTTCTACATGCCACCAGCAGGATAACTGATTTCTATTTAACTACCACTCGAAAACTTCTTATAGAATCCTTCAAGTAGAGATAAGTCCATAACTATAAAAGTTGAAAAAATCACTTTAAAAAAGATCATCCAAATTATATACATCCAAGAGGACAAATCATGAAATGGCAAGGCAGATCAAGAAGGAAGTACACAGGTGCTAAGATTAAGGCTTACCGTGCAAAGAGAAAATTCGAACTGGGACGTGAACCGGCTGACACGCGCCTTGACGATACAAAGATCAAACTGGTTTCAACAATGGGAGGAAACAGCAAGGTGAGATTGCTCCAGTGTAATGTAGCCAATGTGACAGATGCAAATGGCAAGGCACAGAAGACTACTATTGAAACCGTGGTTGGAAATGAAGCTAACGAGCACTATGTCAGACGTAACATCCTGACAAAGGGTTCAGTTATCCGTACCCCCATAGGTAACGCAAGGATCACCAGCCGTCCTGGACAGGATGGTGTGGTCAATGCAGTGCTGCTCAGCTGAGCACACTCTTTTATTTTATTCACTGTTTTTCTGATTTCAAGGGGTTGCTTATGAAATGGATATTGAAACAAGACATATATTAGAATGTCTGGAACAAGATGCCAGGGTCACTCATGAAGAGATCGCAACCCTGACAGACCTCCCGGTAGAAGATGTGAGCAAACGGATCAAAGAATTAGAAGATATTGGAGTGATCCGCAAATATAGAGCGATCGTTGACTGGGATCTTGCAGGTGACGAGCACGTATACGCGATCATCGAATTAAAAGTAACATTGGAACGTAATTTGGGATATCAGGCAATAGCTGAGCGTCTGTATAAATTCCCGGAGGTACGTTCTGTAAGGTTGTTATCCGGCCAGTATGACCTTTCACTCACAGTAATGGGAAAAACAATGAAAGAAGTCGCATTTTTCGTCGCCGAGAAGATATCAACTATAGAGCAAGTGCAGCATACAACTACCCACTTCGTGCTTAAAACTTACAAGGAAGACGGAGTCATCCTTCAGGAACAGGAAGAAACAAGCCGTTTAGTTGTAACCCCATGAGTATCAAAAAGTGGAACCTGATGCAGAGGGATGATCATGGACGACAGATGCAATTCAGAGAGATTTGTGGCAGATGTGATGACAAAAGTCCCGCCTTCGGGAATACGCAAGTATTTTGATCTCGCATCCGGCATCGAAGGCGTAATTTCTTTAGGAGTTGGAGAACCGGACTTTGTGACACCCTGGCACATACGGGAAGCATGTATCCATTCCCTAGAGTCGGGTAAAACATCATACACTTCTAACTTTGGACTTCTGGAACTTAGAGAAGAGATCGCTAAACTATATTCTCAGGAGCATTGTACACACTATGATCCGGCTTCGGAGATCCTGGTCATGTCCGGTGTCAGCGAAGCACTTGATGTAGCGATACGAACCATAACCAATCCCGGTGATGAGATTATAGTACCTCAGCCTGCTTATGTGGCTTATGTCCCTTCGGTCATGTTCGCCGGAGGTGTACCTGTACCTGTGGTCACTCACCTGGACAACAATTTCAAACTAACAGCAGAAGACCTGGAAAAGGTCATTACTCCCAGAACGAAGGCATTGATCATTAATTATCCCAACAATCCTACGGGCGCAACAATGGACAGGAAGGACCTGGAAGCTATTGCCAAAGTTGCTTCTGAGCATGATATAATGGTAATTTCCGATGAAGTTTATGAATGCCTGACATATAATGGAAAACACACCTGTTTTTCATCCATTGAAGGCATGAAGGATAGGACCATCCTGCTAAATGGTTTTTCAAAAGCCTATGCTATGACAGGTTTCAGACTTGCATATGCGCTGGCGCCGTCACCTATCATAAATGCAATGATGCGCATACATCAATATTGTATGCTGTGCGCTCCCATCACTGCACAGGTTGGAGCCATCGAAGCCCTTCGTAACGGTAACGAAGAGATGCAGCGAATGATAAGGGATTATGATCGTCGCAGACATTTGATTATAAGCGGGCTGAATAGAATAGGGCTGGAATGTTATGAACCGAAGGGAGCATTCTATGCTTTTCCCTCTGTTAAGAACACGGGACTGACCTCTGAGGAATTTGCAGAGAGACTGCTCCATGAACAGAAAGTTGTTACAATCCCCGGAGATGTGTTTGGACCAGCGGGAGAGGGCTTCCTTAGATGCTCATATGCCACCTCAAAGGAACAGATCGTAGAGGCCTTGGATAGGATGGAGCGGTTTGTAGGATCATTATGACCATGCAAGATCACTGTGCAGTGTATAATGACACTACATCATCATAATGATGAGTAGTATGTGCCAGAGTATAGAAATGTATATATGTAAGAAGAGAGAGTAATACTACTACCTACAATGAAAAACGTGAATGACATTGGTGGTGCGCTTTGAGCCCCTCCACAGGGCTACAAACGAATTGGTTTGCACAAGAAGAATGTGATAGAAAGGAGCATAATATCCCCTCGAATTTCCCGTCAAACAAATGCTCCGATCCACATTCTTTAATTCGTGGTCAATAACAGAATTTTCTGCTTAAATTTCATTGAACACACATGATGCTGGGTCATTCTGGAAAAAAGTCGAAAAGTTCTTTTTCAAAGTCATCAAGCAGTGTGTTCATTTTATTATACCAATCTGTTATATTCTGCTTGAGCATTTGTTTAAACTGCTGTGGTGAAATTGCAACATATTCATAATAATAGCCGCCTATCTGGATAGAACGTGTTTCTCTGTAAACCAACCCAACGGCGATCAGGTTTTGCAATGAGCGATAAGCAGTACTCCGTTCTCTCTGCAACAGATCCCCTAATTCTTCTGCAGTCATCGGACCCTGTTCAAAGAGCTTCTTGTAGGCAAGCAAGTCAAGATTCTTCAGTCCCAGGACGCATTTTGCCACATCATCACATTTACAGTTAGCTCGGAGCATTTCATGAATGGAACTTGCCATTTTGTGCCTCTTTATCACAACAATCTAAAAGCATAAGTAATTGTACAGTTTGTACAAAACCATAACATCGATAGGTATATATATAGTTTCTCAGAACTCATCTTACCTTGAAACCCATAATTCCAGAAAATGAACGTTCTACAGAACCTCTTGACACAGATATGGTCATATACCATCCGGATATGAAACGTGCAAATGAGTGGGTTCTTACTGAATATGAACCACCGGTTCGCGACTTCTGCATATTCGTGCCCTGTGCTAAAAAGAAACCATATCATGAAAGTCCATCACATAAAATATTCGATAGACTGATCTTCGGGATACTGGAACCTGAAATGGTACATATTGTAGTATTTGGCACATGTGGTGTCACCCCCCGGGAACTGGATACCCAGTACCCATTCATGGATTACCAGTTCATGATGGGAAAATGTAATGTATCAAAAATAAAACGCGATTTCATTTTAATGGAAAGCAAAAGGCTTGCACGTTATCTTGAAAAAACAAAAAACAATTACAAACACAGAATAGCTTATTGTATAGGAGATTTCAGAACAGCGATGGAAAAAGCTGTTGAAATGACATCTATTTCCGTTACCATAGTTCCAAAGATCGAAACAATAGAGAGAAATATTCAGCCGGGTAAAAGCTTTGTTTTTGGAAGCCTCAATCAAAAGGATTACTTGCAGGACCTGGCAGAAGCTATTAGCAAACCTCTGGGCAGACAGGTCATTGAAGTAAAAGGAAAAGAAGAAATTATCAATGACAATGACTGGTATGTGTTGTAGTCATTGATAAAAAATAAAATACAATAGTTCTCAGAAAGAACTTAAATATGCTTTTAATTACTCCAGATATGGAGATTGAGCCAGAACCTGCATGCCACTATCACTGATATTAAGAACACGAACTTCATTGATAGTGCCTGAACCTCTCATCTTCATAACATAGATAGAACGCTGCAAGTTATTGCCAGCAATGATCCTGCCCAGCTTCACCACGGAATCTGCCCCGTATTCTACCATTTCATCAAGCCCATACATAGCTCCTACAGTTATAACAGAAGTAACTTCATGCCTACGGAATACGCCGAATACATCATCAATAAGTGTCCTGAGTTTGTAATTGGATTCAATGGCAAGGAATAGCGCTTCAATTGAATCGATGAATATTCTGGAAGGTTTTAGTTCTTCTATCTTGCTTTCCACAAGTTTTTTAAAGCTCTTGATCAGCTCTGAGGGTGCAATTTCCACACTTTTCTGCAACCTTAGGCTTGGGTCTGTGATATCAACAAAAACCAGTAAACCTTTCTTAACATATTCTTCCAAATCCCAGCCAAATGAAGTGTTCATTTCCTTGACAATAGATTTCGATTCTTCAGAAGTGATTATACACATCACTTTTTCGCCTTTCTTTGCTCCTTCGAGGATGAACTGGGTTCCAAATATGGTCTTCCCGGTACCCGAATCACCTGATACCACATTTGCAGTACCTTTAAAAAACCCTCCACGTAGCATCTCGTCCAGCCCTGGGATACCTGTATTTACCCTTTCTCTCATATCTGCGTCAGCCATTTATACCACCTATGAAAATCTAGGCACATTTTGTATTATAATATATAACTTTTTAATTCTATCGTCAGTGACTACATAACTGCACTGTATATATTAGTACCATTATAATATATAAAATGCTGTTTCCCATACTGTGGAAACCTGGACCATTTGAGCGATCCACTTACTTTACAAATGTAAATCCTTTTGCAATTGCTCTCTGCAAAGACAAGGCTTAATAGTGTTCAAAAGAAATAAGCATCATGAGGTGAGTGCAGAGAAATGCCAGAGGTCACAAAAGTATTACTGTTACTTAAAAGCATGGTTTACGAAAGTACAAGTCCACAGGAAACACTCAGATTTGCTAAATATTACCGAAAAAAAGGATTGTACGTGATAGTTGTACTTTTTGGACCCATGGGAGTGATGATGGCCAAAGCTGGAAAACAGGGTTTACCAGAATATGATTCTAAAATTAAAGACTGTTTAGACATGGGTATAAAGTTCAGATGCTGTGAATTGGGTGCATCTGTAATAGGGCTTGAAAAAGATGAATTGATACCAGGGATCGAAATGATCAGTTCCTATGAGATAGCTGACCTTTTTCTGGAGTTCTGCGAGCAAGGACAGTTGATAATCACATTGTAGAATTATTATACTTCTAGCTGTTAAAAGAGTGAAAAGTGATCATGATGCTAAGTCAAGATGAAGCCGAATACAGTGAAAAAGATATCCTGCAAAAAGTAGTAGCAGGGGAAGTATCATTCAGGAACATAGATAAACTAGCGGAGAGTGCGGACTCAGCAGTATACATTCGCAGGAATGCGCTGGCAGAGATCACCGGAACCAGATTTGAAGAGATACAGAATTATACACTTGATGCTGCGGCAGCGACAAAACGTAATATCGAAAACATGATAGGGGCTGTGCAGATACCCCTTGGGATAGCAGGCCCTTTGAAAATAAATGGTGAATTCGCCATGGGAGATTTTTACCTTCCCCTTGCAACTACCGAAGGAGCTCTGGTAGCAAGTGCCAATCGAGGATGTTCAGCCATTTGCAGTTCAGGAGGAGCTAATGTTCGCATCTTCCAGGATGTGATGACCAGAGCACCTGTATTCAAACTTGATGACGTTGTTCAGGCAAAGGCATTCACTGACTGGATCAGCAGGCCAGAGATATTTGCTCAGATGAAAGAGAAGGCAGAAGGAACTACAAGGTTCGGTAAGTTATTAGCTGTAGAGCCTTACGTTACAGGAAATACAGTATATCTAAGATTCATATTTGATACCAAGGATGCCATGGGGATGAATATGGTGACCATTGCAACTGAAGCGGTAACACATCTTATACAGGACGAATTTGGTGCTATACCTATATCCCTTTCAGGTAACATGTGCATCGACAAGAAACCGGCAGCTATCAATACCATACTTGGCCGAGGCAAGACGGTCATTGCAGATACTATTATCCCGGCAAAAATAGTGGAAGAAAAACTAAAATGCAAACCTGAGACCATGGCAGATGTCAATTACCGAAAGAACCTATTGGGATCAGCACGTGCCGGAGCACTGGGATTCAATGCTCATGCCGCCAATATAGTAGCAGCATTGTTCCTGGCCTGTGGACAGGACGCAGCCCACGTAGTAGAAGGGAGCACAGCAATTACCACAATAGAATTAACAAGGAATGGAGATCTTTATTGTTCAGTGACAATGCCAGCTCTACCTGTGGGTACTGTTGGAGGAGGTACCGGCCTGGGAACTCAGAAAGACTGCCTGAAGCTTCTGGGCGTGCAGGGACCGGGAGAACCAGCGGGTTCCAATTCAAAGAAATTTGCAGAAATAGTTGCTGCAGGTGTTCTTGCCGGGGAGATATCACTGATCGCAGCTCAGGCAGCAGGCCATCTTGCCAGAGCCCATGCAGAACTCGGCAGATAAATGAAAGAAAATACAATGTTGCAGGATAACCTGCAATCATTGATCAAATCCAGATACCTTCTTTTCAGATGCTATCTTTTGCCTGCTGCAGCTTTTGATTGCATTCTTCCATTTTGCCGGCCGCTTCGAGGATCTTTGCCGCAGCTTCCTCGTACCCTGCTTCCCCGATCTTCCTGCTCCACTCATTGAAGCTTTTCAGGTGGCTTTCATTGTGCTCTATCCAGTGCTCCATCAGATGGAGTATCCTGTGTTTGTCGATGTTCTCTGTCAATACATCACTTCCTTTATAGCTCCCTGGGATCGGTTATATAACCAGTTATTGCGGATGCTGCAGCGGTTGCGGGAGATGCCAGGTATATATACCCTCCGGCACCCATACGGCCTCTGAAATTACGGTTAGATGTGGATACGCACACTTCCCCCGGAGCTATGACACCCATATGCCCACCCAGGCATGGACCGCAACCTGGCATACCAATAGTAGCTCCTGCCTCAAGTAATGTAGCAAGCGTGCCGTTCATTGAAGCTGCTTTCATCACTTCTCTGGATGCAGGTATAATTATTGTCCTTACTGCAACCTTTTCATCCTTCAGGATATTAGCAGCAAGCTCCAGGTCTTCAAGCCGCCCGTTAGTGCAGGTACCTATGAATACCTGATCGATCCTTGTCACTGGAACTTCAGAGACACACACTACATTATCCACCTGATGAGGGAGAGCAACCTGTGGCTCCAGATCAGAAGCGTTTATTCGGAGATCCTTAAAATAACTTGCATCTTCATCCGCATATACAGGATCATACTCTTCTACTGCTCTACCCCGAAGATGATCAAAAGTGATCTTATCCGCCGGAACTATGCCCGCTTTGGCACCCATCTCTATTGCCATGTTACACAGGGTCATTCTGCCAGACATCGAAAGTTCGGAGATCGTCTGCCCATAGAATTCCATTGCTTTATAGGTAGCCCCATCAGCACCCACTTTACCAACGATGTGCAGAGTCAGGTCCTTTGCTGTGACCATTTTACCCAGTGAGCCACGGCTTGTAACCTTTATTGTCTGAGGAACTTTGAACCAGAGCTCTCCGGTAGCAAATATTTCGGCCATGTCAGTTGCACCAACGCCAGTACCGAAGGCACCGAATGCCCCATAAGTACATGAATGAGAATCTGCACCTACAATTAGTTTACCTGGAAGTGCAAAGCCTTGCTCCGGCAATACCTGGTGGCATATGCCACTTCCGACATCATAGAAATGCTCTATTCCCTGCTCTGAGATCCATTTACGGATATCGAACTGCAACGAAGCTGTGCTCTCATTGTTGGCAGGTACAAGATGATCAAATGGTATTATGATCCTGGAGGGATCCCACACTGAATTTATTCCCATGCCCTTAAATGCACGGACAGCCAGTACGCTTGTACCGTCATGCGCCATGGCATAATCGATCTTTGCCATCGCAAAATCATCGGCTTTCACGTCTTTCCCTGATGCCCGACTGAATATTTTCTCGCTGATAGTTCCCAAGAGAAAAACTCCGTATATGATGTTGAATTACATTAATTAGACCATGTATTTCATGATCTGATGTATCATAAAATCTTCGATGAAGAAAAAGAGTTTACTGGAACACAGGAGCAAGCCAGAGTTTAAAAAAGCCTTTGTAGTTGGCACTACAAAAAAAGATGGCGCTAAAAGGTTTAGGTCAGGCTTTTGAGCCTTTCTATGCTTTCAAGCACTGACAATTTCTGATACATAACATCATTCTCTATCCGCTGAATGATGTATTCAAGGGGAACTACCAGCTTGTAGAGCTTCACCGGTCTGCCTTTACCTTCGGTCTTCTTTTCTTCACGAACTTCTATCCAATTGTTGTCGCAAAGATATCTCATCGCTATACTGACTTCGGGCTGTCTGAGACCCGCTTTCTTTTCAATGGACCTGGATGTTACTTCTTCACCTGTAGAGAGACAAGCAAGAACAAGGGCAACTGAACGATTCATATTCAGTTTGCGTAAAAGTTCCACCATTTCGTATTCTCGTTCACCGATCTGTTCCGTTTTTCCGTTATTCATAGTATCACCATACTGTAGTACTATTGTATAGAACGTTATATTGTTAATAATCAATATTCAGTTATAAGTTTAATCCAAATAATTTATATATATAGAGTGTATATTTATTTCTCATTATTATGAGCATGTTTTTATAAAGTGTACCTGATCAGCAAAGCAGTATCCTCTGACATAAAGATCAAAACAGAACAAAAAATACATAACCAGATAACTTTTTTGAAGCTACGGTTTTATAGACATATACCTTCAAATCCGAAGGTAGAGATCAGTGCAGACAGTGAATGAAAAAACATGCTACCAGCAAAAACAGATGTTTACCGTTGAATAGTGGGCCCGCTGCGATTCGAACGCAGGACCTCACGGTTATCAGCCGTGCGCTCCACCGAGCTAAGCTACGGGCCCATTGGATTAAAGCATGATACATTGCATCACGCGACACACCAAATACGCATACAGGTACTTTAACATTTCGCTTTGATGTCAGCACACATTAAATGATTGTTTAGGGACTGTAGTTTGACCTGGGTTCCTAGCGATACCTTTATCTTTAATGCTGTAAAGTAAGGTTGCTCATCATGGGCCGGTAGATCAGGGGAAGATCGCTACCTTGGCATGGTAGAGGCCTCGGGTTCAATTCCCGACCGGTCCATAAAAAA
>AMWB02101996.1_pt1 | contig 19030 bp, 19 predicted proteins | sample 200311 | NCBI WGS metagenome assembly AMWB02 (sample SAMN02737377, study PRJNA173069) | bioreactor metagenome | biome: anode biofilm in microbial fuel cells | place: USA: California | collected 2010-12-16 | reverse complement strand
GGCGGCCGCCGCTGGTGCCTCGCTTCCTCTCAGCGGCGCTCCCCGAAAAAAATCCGGTGGACTGCCGGCCGCTACCGATGGCGCCGATCCGCCGGCCGGCATCGCCCCGCCCATCAATTTCAGCACTTCCTCCAGCCGAACGGTTGACTCCATGTCGGCCATGCGCACGGCCGCCACTTCCAGAAGCAACCGTTCGTCCAGCCCCTCCTTGAGGTCCCGGTTCAGGTCCGCGGCTATCCGGATCAGTCGCAGGAGATCGCCGACAGAGAAGTTCTGGGCCTGCTTGCGAAACTGACCAAGCTCGACCTCGCCCAGCGCGAGGAGCTCACCGGATTCCGGACCCGACAGCAAAACCAAAAGACTGCGGAAGTGATCCAGAAGTTCGGCGATGAAATCGGCGACATCAACCCCGGCATCGAACAGCTTCTTGGTCAACTGAAGCGCCTTGGCCCGGTCCGCCTCGGCGACCGCCGTGACGAAATCAAACAGGAACTGGCGGTCTACCAGCCCCAGGGCCGCCACCACATCCTGCTCGCCGATCGCATCGCCGGCAAAGGCCGTGATCTGATCCATGAGCGACAGCGAGTCACGCACCGAACCATCCGCCTTGCGCGCCAAAAGCAACAGAGCCGCATCATCGATCCGCAATTGTTCCCGCTGCGCGATCGTGCGCAGGTGCCCCGCCAGTTCATCGGCCGAGACGCGACGGAAGTCATAACGCTGGGTGCGCGAAAGAATCGTTTCGGGAACTTTGAGCGGCTCGGTCGTGGCGAAAATGAACATCACGTGCGCCGGCGGCTCCTCGAGCGTCTTGAGCAAGGCATCGAACGCCGCGCCGGACAGGCGGTGCACTTCGTCGATGATATAGATGCGCCGTTTTCCGTTGGTCGGCAGGTAGCGGACATTCTCCCGGAGGGTACGGACATCATCCACCCCGGTATTGGAGGCGGCGTCGATTTCCAGCACGTCGAGCGAGCTCCCGCTGGTGATCTCCTTGCAGGAGGGACATTCGCCACACGGCGTTTCCGTGGGGCCGTTGACGCAGTTGACCGCTTTGGCCAGAATCCGCGCGACCGTCGTTTTGCCGGTCCCGCGCGGACCGCAAAACAGATACCCCGATCCGATCCGATTGTGCTTTAAGGCGTTACGCAATGTCCGCGTAACATGCTCCTGCGCCACCACATCGCCGAACGTCTGGGGCCGGTATTTCCTGGCCAGTACCGTGTAGCTCATAGCAGCCAAATATACCCAAACTCCCGGGCCGGGGGAATCATATTTTCCGCCTTCGGACAGGTGTCCTTTGGTTGACTTTCCGAGTCCATGTGCGCTCTTTGCAGCGCATGAGGGCTATCCGACTTCCCGCACTGCTCCTGCTTTTGGCGGCCACCATTCTCGCGACCACTGCGGCTTCAGCTCAATCCACCATCTCGTCGGCGCCCCATTGGAACAAGTCCGGGTTCTTTTCCATGCGACTTGGTTTCCTGAGCTCCGGACGGGCACATGTCGACGGCACGGAGCAGAACCTCATCCCCGGTTTTACGTTTGGCGTGGCCATGGATTTCCGCGCAAAATCGCACTGGTATTATGGCGTCAGTTTCGACATCCACCGCCAGTATCTGTACCACATCGGACAGTACTTCATCGATGGCGCCGCGACGCTGAAATACATGCATCTGGGGAAACAGAGTAAGGTGGGATTTCGCCCCGGCGCCGCGGTCGGTTTCGGGCGGCTGGCCGTGGTGCGGACGATCGATTCCATCTATCTGAACCCCTCTAATTTCGTGACCCTCAAGGGAACGCTCGAGATCATCTTCTTCAGTGATCTGAAGTCCGCCTTTTTCGGCGAGGTCGGGATCTGGTATGCCGTACGCGGCCGGGATGCCGACCACCACCTCACCGTCGGCCCCCAGGCCATCCTGCGAGCCGGCGTGATGCTGTAAATCAGCAGTGCGAATGTGATTGACCATTCAATCCATTGCATTATTCTAGTATAAGTCATTCGCAGATTTCACGGGGAGAGTCATAGTGAGAAATCAGTCCAATCGCCTGATCCTTCAGATCGCTTTGGTAGTCATGATGGTGGCGCCCAAACCGGGGCTGAGTGGGAATCCCGCCAATCGTTCTACCATGAGCATTTGTTTCACGGCCGGCGTCGGATCTGCCGACCATGTCACGTTGGTTGATCGAGGGACCTACCATACGAGCGCCGGTTTCAGCTTTGGTGCGTTGATCGATGTGTCACTGGGGGGCGGTTTCCTGATCGGCCTGTCGGTAGAGGATAACGCGCTTTCCGTTCGCATGCGCCCTTTGAGAGAGTTCAACCAGCATTACACCGTGATCGCCTTGAACGTCAAGAGAGGCAGCCTCGGACGTGGATTTGCCGTCCTGCCTGGAATTGGGATTGGTGCCGGGGAACTCAATGAGGTCGAGGATTTGCCGCGCTGTCACATGCTGGTTGTACGCGGATCACTCGGCATTCTGTGGGGCCTGCTGTGCGTCGAAGCGAGTACCGCGGTTTCTCTGGCGGGAACGGATTACCGTAATGGGGTTCAGCCATCCCCTCTGATGATGATCCGCGCTGGAATTCGGCTGTAATCCAGTATGCCGTCCTTGACCGCCCCACGGCCAGCAATCAGCCCCAGAAAAACCGCTTGGCAAGCCGGGCCGTTTTGATTATATCTATCCGCCTGTGCAGAGCAGGGGGAGCCCTGTTCTGTACTGGTGAAAAGTCCGAGAGATTTCGGGGCAGTAGCTCAGCTGGGAGAGCGCCACGTTCGCAACGTGGAGGCCGTCGGTTCGATCCCGATCTGCTCCATTTTGTTTTTGAGGCCGATTCTGATCCGCTGCGACGGTTCTACGCTTCACTTCTTTAGGCGCGAAGCGGGAGAAGACAGGCTTAGCCTGTCGCGAAGCGGGAAAGAAAAAGTTACCACTCCGCGATTGCGGCCAAAGGTCTCCCACCTTTAGACGCGAAGCGGAAAACCAGGCAAAGCCTGTGCTAGACGGGGAGTTAGCGGTGCCCTGTAACCCGGAACCCGCTCTACCGGGGTCGAATTCCCACCCGAGGGCTGCTCGGCTGGCGGTTTCCGACAGCTCGAACGCGTTGAGGGCTGGGTCCTGTGCAACAAAGGCCTTCAAACCCCGCCAGGACCGGAAGGTAGCAACGGTACGAAGTTACCGATGTGTGTTGCAGGTATCCCCAACCTGAGCTGACGAGCTTGACGATCCGCCCGTACGAAGCTCGGAGGTGGGTGCACGTAAATCACAGCCCTCCGGTCAATACCGGAGGGCTGCACGTTTCGGCTCCGAGGTCAATCGAGTAGGCCATGACTTCAGCGCGTAAACAACTCCTGTTCACCCGCCTGTTACTCCTGTTCACCGTCACGATCTGGGGATGGACCTTCGTTGCCACCAAAGTCGCGCTCGCCTATGTCGCGCCGCACGAACTGCTCGGTCTGCGCCTCTTGGTCGGCTTGCCGATTCTGCTCGCGGTCATCATCAAGCGAAAGATCCGGTTGCAGTTCAACTATCACCAGAACCTGAATCTCATTCTGGCCGCCGTGGTGATCGCCGCCCACTTCCTGATTCAGATCACCGGGCTCAAGTACACCTCGGCCACCAACACCGGCTGGCTGATCTCCGTCACGCCGCTGGTGCTGGCGATCCTGTCGGTCGTTTTCCTCAAAGAGCGAGTGACCCGCAACCAGGTTATTGGGATCGTCGTCGCGACCGTCGGCATCCTGTTCCTGATCTCGCACGGCGACTTCACGCATATCGGCTGGCTCCAGAGCATCGGGGACTGGCTGGTGCTCGCCTCCGCCTTCACGTGGGCTATCTATACCGTGGTGACGCGGGACATCTCCCGCGAGCGAAACCCGGCAGCTATTACTTTCGCTCTATTCCTGCCGTGTGCCGTGGTCCTCCTGGCCTACATGTCGTTCACTTCGGAATGGTCTCACTTCGCACATCTGCCGCTTGATGGCGTTGTGTCGATTCTCTTTCTGGGGATCTTCGGTTCGGCACTGGCCCAGTGGTTCTGGCAGGAGGGGATCGCCCGGATCGGTGCCGCCAGGGCCGGCTATTTCCTGTATCTGGAGCCGGTAGCCACCACCGCGCTGGCCGTCCCGTATCTGGGGGAGCCGTTTACGGCAGCCACGGTCATTGGCGCAACCTGCGTTATGGCAGGGGTTTACTGGGCGCAAAGGCAGGTTCGGTCCTAGAAGGCGCGGCAACGAGATTAGTGATTTGTCGATGGCGAGGAGGGTCTATGAAGTTACAGCAGTGCCAGAAACGCTTGCTCGTCGATAATGGCCACCCCGAGCTTGGTCGCCTTGTCCCGTTTGGAACCGGCCTTCTCGCCGCACAGGAGATAGTCGGTTTTGGCTGAGACAGAATCCGCCACCTTGCCGCCACTCGCCTCGATCAGGTCCTTGAAGTGCTCGCGTGGTTTGGACAGTGTACCGGTGATGACAAACGTCTTGCCGGCCAGCTTGCCGGTCGCTCCCTTGGTCTCGTAGTGCGGGAACTGCACTTGCCCCTTGCGCAGCTTGTCGATCATGAGTCGATTTATCGGACCGGCGAAGAAGTCCACCACATTCTGTGCGATGATCGGCCCGATCCCCGCGATATCCTGAAGTGTTTCGTGGTCGGCCTCGGCAAGTCGGTCAAACGATCCGAAATGCCCGGCCAGCAGTTTGGCGGCTGTTTCGCCAACCCCGATAATACCAAGCGCGTAGATAATGCGCGGCAGATCAACCGAGCGGGAGCGGTCGATCGCGGCCAGTAGATTCTCCGCCTTCTTCTCTCCCATCAAGTCGAGCGGCAGAAGCTGCTCCTTGGTCAGGTAAAACAGATCGGCCGGGTCCTCGACCAGTTTATTGGCGATCATTTGGCGGGCCAGCTTGTCGCCCAGCCCCTCGATATCGAATCCACCTTTGGAGGCGAAATGGAACAGGTGCCCTTCCAACTGCGCCGGACACGCCACGTTGACACACCGATGGGCGGCCTCCCCCTCGGGGCGCGAAATCGGCTCACCGCATGAGGGGCATGCGCTGGGGAATTTGATCGTTCGCGCCGACGGGGGGCGCTTTTCGGCTATGACTTCCACGACTTCGGGTATCACATCCCCCGCCCGGCGCACCACGACCGTGTCGCCGATCCTGATATCAAGACGGTTCAGTTCATCTTCGTTATGGAGCGAGGCGTTAGAGACCGTCACGCCGGACACCCGCACCGGTTTGAGCTTGGCCACCGGCGTAACGACACCGGTTCGCCCCACCGAAAACTCGATATCTTCGAGAATCGTCTCGGCCAGCTCGGCGGCGAATTTCCAGGCCACCGCCCAGCGCGGGGCGCGTGAAATTTGCCCCAGCTTCTCCTGTTCGGCGAACCGGTTCACCTTCACCACCATGCCATCGATTTCGTAGCCGAGCTTCGGCCGAACCGCCGCCAGTTTCTCGAATGCGCGCGCGGCGCCATCGGTACCCCGCACGGTCGCGCCGTGTTCGTTGACCGTAAACTGCTCGGCCTTCAAGAATGCGGTCGCTTTCGCCTGGGTGTCGAGCCCCGGAAGGTCGCCTGCGGAGATTCCGTACGCCACAAACAGCAACGGGCGGGAGGCGGTGATCCTGGAGTCGAGCTGCCGCAGCGATCCGGCCGCCCCGTTGCGCGTATTGGCCAGCGGCGGAAGTCCCGCCTCGGTCATCTTCTGGTTCAGCTTTTCGAACGCGGACTGCCGCATGATCACCTCTCCGCGCACTTCGAGCAGCGGGTACTTCCAGGCGGCCTCGGCCGTCAGCCGGAGCGGGATATTTTTCACGGTCCGCAAGTTCGCGGTGACATTTTCGCCCGTCGTGCCATCCCCTCGTGTCGAGCCCAGGACGAACAACCCGTTCTCGTAGACCAATTCGACCGCCAGTCCGTCCAGTTTCGGTTCGGTGACGTATTCGATTTCGTCGTCCGTTTCCAGTCCTTCGCGCGCGCGGCGGTCAAATTCGGCGAACTCCTCCGCCGAGGTTACCTTCTGAAGCGACAACATCGGCACGCGATGCCGCACCGACTCGAACTTCTTCGATGGCGCCGCACCCACTCGCTGACTGGGGGAGTCCGGAGTGGCCAGATTGGGATGTTCCCTTTCGAGCTCCAGGAGCCGGTCGAACAGGCGGTCATACCCGGCATCGGTAATCTCCGGCTGATCGAGCACGTAGTAGAGGTGATTGTGCCGATTGATCTCGGCCTTGAGCTGTTCGTACTCGTCCCGGAGCTTCTTGTTTGGCATATCGACCATGACAAAAGGTAAACCGGATCGCTACCGCGAGTCAATCACAATGCGGGCGGCTACGCGCCGAGTTGTCGGCGGAAGGCCGCGATCTCCCGCCCCGCGAAGTCATCGTCGATCCGCGTCACCCAGAGCGCGACGGCCGACTGGTCCTCGGCTACCTGCAGGAACACCGAACTGGCCAGGGCGATTGTGAGGAGTGGGGCGGAGTCCGAGAAGCGTGCCCGAACCAGCGTGCGATCAGGAGAGGCCGTGACCGCAGGTTGAGCAATAGTCCCGCGAAAATCGAGCCAGCGGATGTCACGCCTTTGGTAGGGGAGAGGCGCCGCGAGGCCCGGATCGACCGGCCAGGTCCGCCGAGGTACGGCCAGCTCGACAAACAGCAGCCGCCCCTCTTTGTCGAAATCCATCCGCAGGGTGTCGCCATCGATGAAGGAGAAGAAGCGGTGCCGATTATCGAACTCGCCGATCTGGACGTAGAGGGAGTCTTCCTCCAATTGATAGAACCCCTGTCCCGGTGGTTCCGGGGAGTTCTCCGGGGCAATGCGAAGGCGGAGTCTTTCGATTAGCACAGACGGTCGGCTTCCTTACAAGAGAACGCCGCCCAGTGGATCAACACGGGCGGCGTCAATCTTGAATTCGCGCGCATGGCTCTATTTCAGTTCTTTGATCCGCTCCTTGGCCTGCTCGGCCTCGAGCGTCCCGCCATGATCATCGATTATGCGCTGGAAAATCTTCTTGGCTTCCGTCTTGTGTCCCAGTTCCTGCTTGGACCGGCCGAGCTTATAGAGCGCCCGGCTGGCGTTGGCAGTCGACTTGTAGTTCTTCAGCAGGTACTCGAATTCCGTCACGGCGTCGGCATACTTCTCGAGTGAGTAGTAGCATTCGCCGATCCAGTAATAGGCATTCTCCGCCGAAGCATGCTTCGGACAGGTGGTCAGGAAACCACGGAAACCGGTGATCGCCTTCTCGTATTCTCCCTTGCGAACCAGGAGAAACGCATCGTCATAGCTGTTATCGCAGTCCGAGGACTGGGGCGCTATCGTTCCGCCTTCGGGGGTCCCCTCCTGCGAGCCGGGCGAGCTGTAGAGGCGATTCTTGGAGCGGCCCAGAGCATCCACCTTGGACAGCAGATCGTTGTAGTTCTCCAAAAGGCGGGCGATCTGCTGCTGCAGATCCTGAACGGTCTGCTGCATGTCGTTCCGAAGTTTCTTGTCCGCTTCGGCGCCGGCCGCGTTGGTGGAATCCATCTGCCGCATCTGGCGCTGGGTGTCGGTCGACTGGGCGGATATCTTGTCGAGCTTGGTATTGATCTCCTCGATATCCCGCTTGGTGACGCACCCGGCCAGGACCAGCAATGCGACAGCCGCCGTGACCAGCACGGCGACTATCAGCGTCTGTTTGTGTGTCTTCACGTTCGTATCCACCACCCTTACTGGGAGACGATACGGAACTCGCCACGACGGTTCTTGGACCAGGCCGACTCGTCACTCCCCATCACGGCCGGGCGTTCCTTGCCGAAGCTGATGATGGAAATGCGATTGGCCGAAATGCCGAGCCCCACCAGGTACTCCATGGCGGCGCGGGCGCGCTTTTCGCCGAGCGACAGGTTGTATTCCACCGTGCCCCGCTCGTCGCAGTGCCCCTCGATCTTGACAATCGCGTCGCCGTACTCGGTCAACAGCTTGTAGTTGTTGTCGAGCGCCGCTTTGGCGTCCGGACGGAGACTGTATTTGTCGAAATCGAAGTAGACCGTCTGGAACTGATCTTCCTTCAGGCTCGGCTTGGACGGCGGCTCCATCGGTTTCTCCACCGGCTTCGTGGTCGTGTCCTGAACGACCGGTTTATCGGGCGGCTGCACGACGGGCGGCTTAGGTCCGCCACAGCCGACGATCGCAACAGCGAACAAGCCCATAACAAAGAGAACCAGAAGTTTCTTCATGTGTGTTGATACCTCCAAACTGGATATGTGTGCTTCATAAGTATGCTACGTCAATCACTCGAATCTATCTGCCCCGACAGACAGGGTCAACAAAAAAGGGGCTTTCAGTAAATTATGCGACGCCCGCATAACGTTATGGCAGGCATGAGCTTGCGCGCTCGCGAGAGCGTCACCTACGGCATCGGCCCCCAAATCGGGTTGGAACAGTCGCCGCTGCGCGTGAGTCGACGCTGATTGCGCCCCGACAAGTCACTCGTGTAAATATCAAACGTCCCAAGCCGGGTCGATGTGAATACCAATTGCTTGCCATCGGGGGAGAAGTGCGGATTCTCGTTCTGACCAACCTGGGTCAAGATCCGGAAATCCTCGCCCGACGTATCGATCGAAGCCAGATCGAAGCGGCCGCTCTTCGTTCGACTCACGAACGTCACGCGGTTGCCGCGCACCGACCAGAGCGGAGAGTCGTTGTAGTTCCCCTCGTAAGTCAGCCGTTTGACATTCAGACCATCGGCGTCCATCGTGTACACCTGCGGTGAACCGGTCCGATCCGATGTAAACGCGATCAGGCGGCCATCGGGGGACCAACTGGGACCGGACTCGATCGCCGGGTGGTTGGTGAGCCGCTTGATGATCTTGCCGTTGATATCCAGCACGTAAATCTCCGAGTTGCCGTCCTTGGTCAGCACGCACGCAATTCTCTGACCGTCCGGCGCGACCGCCGGCGCGGAAACCAGTCCGGGGAAGTTCGTGACTTTGCTGACCTTGCCGTTGCCAACCGCCACCTTGAACATCTGGGCGTCACCATCGCGGAACGACACGAAGAAAATCTCTCGGCCGTCCGGCGTGAAACAAGGGGAGATGCTGATCGTCCCCAGTTTCGTAATCTGTTGTTCGTTGGCGCCATCATAGTCCGCGATGAATATCTCTTTCCCTTTGCCGATCTTGCGGATGTAGGCAATCTTGGACAGAAATATCCCGCGCTCGCCGGTGAGGGTACGGACGATTTCCGATGATATCTTGTGCGCAATCTCACGCCACGAGTACCGGTCCCCTTCGAACAGCCCCTTGCCGATCTCCTGCTTGGTTTTGGTGTCGATCAGTCGCCAGCGCGCCGCAAGGTTGGCGCCGGGGAACTCCGCTTCCAGTCGCACCAGATATGCCGCGCCGAGTCGCTGCCAGCCGAGCATATCCATCTCCTTGATTTCATAGGTGCGCAGATAAAACGAATCGAGCCGGACCAGTTCGAAATCGGCGTGAAAATCCAGATCGAACTGCACGACGCCGGTGACGTATCCCATGATTTGCGTGTCGGCCAGCGTTATATACTGGGTCCCCGTGTATTTCATGTTCTCCACCGCGATCGGATTGGGGCGAACGTCGCCGGTGCGAATGGTGTCGAAGAAAATGCGGTTGACATCTTCATCGGCCACGGCGATCGCCGGCAACGCGGCACTGACCAGAAGAAAAGCAGGGAGCAGTATGCGCAGAAACTTCATGTTGTTACCTCGGTTCGTACTTGAACGGGAGTGTGATACCTATGATCTCGTCGCGGAACTCCTTTGGCAGGGGCGGGAAGGGGGAAGAGCGTTCCACCGCCGACAGGCAGGCATCATCGAACGCCTGGATGCCGGAGGGACTCTGCACCCGGTTCTCGGCCACTCGTCCGGAACGAATCACTTCAAAATAGACGACACACACGATCGCGCCGTCGGCGTCCACCGGATTGCGCCAGTTGGACTGGATCTTATAGAATGCCTGGGTAAACCAGTATGGGTACGTGAAGTCGGAACTTGTAATCGTCGCCCCGGCAAAGGGGGACCCTTCCCCTATCCCATCGATTTCGGAGGCCTGCGCCAACTCGGCCGCTGATGCCTCGTGAATCGTCCGCTTGGGGGTCGGTTTGGTCGCCGCTTTCGGTTTGGCGGCTGTGCTCTTCTTGGGTGCTTTCGGATCGACCAGCGGCACGGCCGAGGGCTGCTTGGGCAACGTCGCAGGTTGCCCCAGGGTAGCGGCCGGCGCCGCCTTCATGGCCGGCGGGCTCATCAGCGACACCCGAATCACGTCGTCCATCTGCAGCGGCTTGCGGAAATCAAACGGCTTGGAGACAGTCAGCGCCAGAACCGCCGCAGCGTGCAGCGTAAACGAAAAGATGATGTCCCGTTTGCTCAGGATGGTCATCGCTTCGCCTTCTTCGACCCCTTCTCCTGGTGGGCCGTCACCAGCCCGATCTGCTCGATCCCCATCTCTTTGAGACGGCCGATCACGTCGATGGCCCGACCATACGGCACCGAGGAGTCTCCCCGGACATAGACGGCATCGAGATTCTTGGCCTTCATTTCCTTCTGCAGCGCATTCTCAAAATCATCCATGCGCGCCCAGACATCGTTGATATAGACACCCCCCTTGGCATCCATAGTGATTACGACCCCTTCGTGCTCTTCATTGGCCGCCGCGGTCTTGGTCTTCGGCAGGTTGACCTCTATTCCCGACTGCAAGAGCGGCGCGGAGATCATGAAGATGATCAGGAGCACCAGCACCACATCCACCAGGTTGGCGATATTGATATCGGCCATAGCCCGATACTGGCGACGTGCGGGACGACGCATCAGAACAGCTCCTTCTTGGACCGGGCGAGAAACTCCAGAATGAAGCTGCTGCAGTGATCGTGCAGGAATTTCGTTTTGTTGGTCGCCCAGTTGAACGCCATAACGGCAGGGATGGCCGCGGCCAGACCAACGATAGTCGCCAACAATGCCTCGGCGATGCCGGGGGCCACGATCGCCAGCGAGGCATTCCCTCGCTCGCCGATCGACCAGAACGAATCCATGATTCCGACCACGGTGCCAAGCAGCCCCATAAACGGGGCCGCCGATGAGGTTGTCGCCAGAAACACCACCAGTCGCTCCAGCTTGCCGACTTCGTCGGTCATGGTCTTCTCCATGGTCATTTCGAGGACGTCGAAGTCATTGCTGTCCAGCACTGTCGCCGCACCCTCCTGGGCCGGCCCTTTCCTGTTGACCAGCGTCACCAGTTCCTGAACCCCGGCGGCATAAATGCCGGCCAGCGGGGACTGCGGGTACTTTTTCAGGTGGTCGACCGCGTCCCCGATCCGGCGCGCCTTTCTGAACTCGTGAAGGAATCGCTCATTGTCGTGCTCCACGCCGCGAAACTGGCGCCATTTGTTCAGGATGACCACCCAGGAGGTCAGGGACATGAACAGCAGAGCGATGAGGATAAATGCGCCGAAGGCCGAGGTCTGCCCGATTATTTCCCAGAGCGAACCGGAAAAGAGGCTCGCGGATATGATCTGTTGCATTGTAGTATCACTCTCTCACTGAAGGAGTTACATTGCTTATACGCCCAGGGAGGGGATATCTTTCCCCAACAACTGATTTTACACGAAACAGCCGAAACCGTCAACTAAAACAGCCCCCTCGCCAGAAGTGGTCTGGCCGCCTGTGATAAAAACTTGACCTAATTCGTCGGCCAGCGTAATTATAGGCAAGGGAGGAAGGCGAGAACTATGAGACGATTCAGTATCTTCATAATCGTATGCGGGTTGTTGGCCTGTGTCGGGTGCGGCACCAAGAGCAACTCCGAGAAGGACGCCACGTCGGCGGCCGGTCACCCGGATGAGCTCCGGGACAGCACGCGGCTCGATCCGGCGACCGTGGCCATTGATAGCTCGCTTCTGGACAGTGTCGAGACACCGCCCTCCGGCCCGGTCGACACGGTCGAATCTCCGGACAGCCCCGAATAGGCAAAAAGAAACCTCCCCTCGGCAGGGGAGGCTTCGTCAAGTTCCGAAGAACGCTCTCCTAGCCCTCAATCATCTCGACATTGGCCCTCGGGACAATCGCCCGCTTGCCGTCGTAGAACTCCACCTCGAGGATGCGAGCCTTCGACTCCGACTCCAACTTGGTGAGCGGGGAGGGGAGGTCGGTTACTCGACCGAGGCGTCCAAAATGAGGGTGACGAATCACTCGAATGGGCGACCCCACCTTCAGTCCCTCGGTCGCCGACTCGATCACCGCTTTGCTGACCGTGTCGACGGCGGCCGGAATCACCACTTCGGGGCGAATCACGCCGGCGCGGATTTGTGTGGCGCCATTGATGCAGGCCATTTCCCCTTCGTGCTTCTTGAACAGGTCGAAGGTTTTCTGGGCCATATTGATCTGCCCGAATCCCTCGGTGACCACCAGGGTCGTGCCGATATCCTCGGAGCCCGTGATAGCTACCCCGATATCGTAGCCGAGGAAGTCGCGCAGGTCTTTATCGTCGAAACCACCCACCACCACCCCTTTGACTCCCACGGCGATAGCGCGTTTTAACCCCTCGGCCGTCACCAGCGCACCGCCGACGATGATCTTGCCGGCGTGCTCGGGGGCGATCAGTTTCTCGGTCAGAACGGTCGAGGAATCCGGCACCACTACTTGCAGTGCCCCGGAAGTTTCCCCTCCGATGCCGAAGATTCCCTGCACGAAGCTGGCGACGCAGGCCACCACTACTCCCTCTCTGTGAATCGTCTCCAGCACTTCGCCGGTCAGATACGCTTTCACTTCCACCGGCGTCGGAGCGCCGCGCAGGAGCACCTGCCCCGTGATGTGCGAGATCGCTTCGATCGTCCCGTCGATCGTGGCCGCACACTCGTTTTTGAACAGGCCGAACAGGGATTTCGACAGGGCGATGGTCTCACCGTTTTTCACCGGATCGCCGACCTTCTTCAGCATGACGCCGGCGATATCCTCCGGGGGAATCCCCAGTTTGTTGGCGACATTAAGGGGCACTACGTTCCCCGGGAGCAGCGTGCGCGCCACGACATCGCTCGGTTTCACTTTGTCGCCCACTTTGACCAGAACATCCCCCTTCAGAGGCAGGATGCGGTTCTTGCGTACGAGAAGTTTCTCGGTGACTTTTAGTCCGGGTGTATATGCATGACCCATAGGTATACCTCAGTTATTCTGCTGGCGATTCTGTTCGGCGCGGCGCTGCCGTCTCCGTCGGGCGGCCATCGCTGCGATCAGGATGACGACAATGGCCCCGCCCCCGATGGCGGTCTTGCCCTTGGTGCCGCTCTCACCCGGTGCTCCGCTCTTGAGCTTGTCGGCATCGGCCAGCCGCAGCTCTTCCTTCGGCATCGCCGCCTGCAGATTCTCGGTCGAGAACGACGTCAGGATGCTCTGGAACACCGGTTTGACCTGGCCGAACAGTGAGTCCGGCGCGTAGAAATAGAAATTTGCCGTTCCGTGCTCGAAGAACTTGACGGCCAGCAGACAGGTCCGCGGCGCCTCTCCGGCTTCGCCGACTGCCGTCAGCAGCACCGCCAGGCGAGAGGCCTCATCGTACACGGGGGAGGTCAGGGTGAGGCCGGCAAACGGGTCACCGGTCGTCGTGCGACTGATCGGCTTTCCCATTCCGTCGGCGAGTTCACTCAGGACCGAATCGACGCGCCGGCCGTTCAGGTCCATGCCGGTGTCGACCGTAAGAATCAGATACGGGCCGAGCTGGAAGGCAACGTCCGATTTCGGCGCGAACACGCCTTCGTACTGGAACGTCTGACGAGTAGCATTCGTCTGCGCCAGGTAGTAGTCGACGGTGTTGAAGTCGATCTGGTGCCAATCCTCAGGATAGCTGATAAAGAACTTGCCGTTCAGGCTCACGAAATTCCCCGCCGTTACCACGCAGGGCACAAGAACCACGGCCACTGCCAGCAGCCACGCCAGCGTACTCAGGGAGAGACTCCTCGTCATTTGCTCCAGTCTCCTTCCGGATAGATATCCAGTTCCCGTATCCATTTCTTGAGATACGTCACACGGTCCGCCTCGCTCAGCGAGGAGAGGTCGAACGGCCGCCCCCGGCCGTCGAGGATGATCCCGACCACTCCGCCGTGCAGTTCCCTTTCCACTTTGACCCCTTTGCCGGCGCCGAGGTCGTAGCCGCGGTCCGGTTCGAAAGTGGCTTTCACCGTCAGGGGCAGCCCGTTCGGCTGCAGGCCCAGCGGGAACAACTTCATCTCCAGATGGCTCAGCGTCCCGCTGACTGTCCCATCCGGCAATTCGATGCTGTACTTCATCACCGGGCCCGGCTTCTTGCTTGTGCCGACCGGCGCCACGCAGGTCCCCAGGTGGATCAGGCAGTCTTTCTCGAACACTTCAGTCGCCGCCCTTGGCTGCACTTCGGTCAGCACCCCGAGCTGCGGCATCATGAAGATCGAGTCTACGGACAGCCGCGTCACCCCTTCGGGCAGGAACGAGTCGATCATCATGAGCGCCGACTGCTGGCGGCGCGGCGCATGCGACAGCACGCCGCCCGAACCGATCAGCATGTTCAGGGTCATCATGTTGACGATCGAGGCGCCCGAGGAGGACTGCTCGAAGGCATCGGCGATCGTCCGCTGCTGCTGCACGCCTTTCAGGACCGTGGCGAAACTCTTGTGCTGGATAAACGCCAGCCGGAGCGCCTCGCGGGCGATGGCCTGCTCGAAAATCAGCTCCTCCAGCGACTGCGGAATCGTGGTCGGGCGGATCATCTTGTTCTTCACCCGGTTGCGCAAATCCCGTTCATCCATGGCGAACGGCACCCAGCGCATCACCATCGGCAACGTCGCTTCCGCAAACACATTGGAAATGGAATACGACATTCCGAGGTTCGCCGATACCGTGCGGTTGAACACGGGAGTTGTGCTGTCGGGCCGGAACACCGAGAAAACGTCGGTCGTGGCCCCGCCGATATCGACCCCCACCGCCTCGATCTTGTAGATTTCGGCGATGGTCTGAATAATCAATCCGACTGCGCCGGGCGTGGGCATGATCGGCGCATCGGTCCAGGACATCAACTTTTTGTACCCCGGCGCCTGCGCCATCACGTGCTCCATGAACAGCTCGTGAATCTCTTCGCGGGCCGGACCGAGATTCTCGCGTTCCAGCACGGGGCGGAGATTGGGCACCACTTTCAGGTCAACTTTGTCGGACAGCGCTTCTTTGACCGGCTCGGTGGCGTCTTTGTTCCCGGCGTAAATCACCGGGAGTTTGTAGCCCGTACCGAGACGGGGGCGCGGGTCGGCCGCCGAAACCAATTCCGCAATTTCCACTACGTGGGTGGTCGTGCCGCCGTCGATACCACCGGACAGGAGGATCATATCGGGGCGCAGGTGGCGAATGCGTTCGATCTGCTGGTGGGGGAGACGCTTGTCGTTGGAAGCGATCACGTCCATGACAATGGCTCCCGCTCCGAGGGCCGCTCGTTCGGCCGATTCGGCCGTCATCGACCGCACCACGCCAGCTACCATCATCTGCAGACCGCCGCCCGCCGAAGAGGTCGAGATATAGACATCGGTCCCTTCCTTGCCGTTGGCCGGGGTGATGAATCGACCCTTGTCGTCGAGGAGCTTGCGGCCGGAGAGCTCCTCCAGCTCGGCCACGGCGTTCAGGACCCCCATGGTCACGTCTTCGAACGGTGCCTCGACCGTGGTCGGGGCTTCCCCGCGGGTGAGCAACCGATACTCGCCATTCACGTATTCGATCAGGATCGCTTTGGTCGTGGTCGAACCACAATCGGTGGCGACAATCACTTTGATGTCGTCGGGATTGTTGAATTTTGCCATTAGTACATCAATCTCGCTTTGCTGCCCTCTTCACCATGTCCTCGGGAGCCCGGACCGTCGCTCGGGCGTGAGTAGATCTCGGTTCGGCAGGGGAACCGAGCCATCCAGTATACGGCTTCCGGCCGCCGCTGTAAAGGGGCAAGTTGCTGGCAGGCAAGGCACAGCTCCGCCCGGCAGAAAAACGGCTGTTTTCTGACCACGTTTTGATAGGTGTTGTGAACCTAATATGTGCGTACTCGTTTTCGGAAACTCGCGGGACCACGAGGGGCCCGCGCTACCCATATGCCTCCTCGCCTTCGCGCGGGCCGCGGGCGGTGATCATCCACTCCGGGGTCCGGTTGAAGGACATTAGTGCTCCTACTAACGCCGACGGATCGGTCATCAGAGGCAAAGTGCTGGCGAAATCGCGCGGGGGATTGGCGTAAGTGGTTGAGGGAGTGCGACGGGGGGTGAGGAGAGGAGGGGATTGAATGGTGGCAAGCGGGTCGAAAATCACTGCGAAAGTGTAACGGGGGCCGCGGAAGGCAACCCGCAAAGAAACCCACCGCATAGCGGTGGGCCACCCGGCCTTGGAAGTGCTGGGGGAATTGCGGGATTGATCCGGAAAGGAGCCGTCGAGCGAAGCGCTCGCCGGCGCACACCTGATAGGTGTGGTACCGGTCTCGATGCCGCCACAGGCCGGATGGGGAAACGACACAATCTAAGAACCCAGCCTTCGGCTGGGCTACACCAGGAACATGGACTTCGCACCTTTGCGTGATGATACTCAAACCGGGTGTAGCCCACCCGCCGAGGGTGGGTTTCTGCTGAGCCGGGTAGCACTGGTGCCGTCGGTCTGAGCGGAGTCGAAGACCGCGGGGGGCTACGGAGCACCGGACGTGTTTCGACTCCGCTCAACACGACGACCGGGCCACCGCTTCCGCAACAGCGCGCGTCCTGTCCATAATGCGCTTGCTGTGCGTGCCGATGATGCGCATATTATGCGCAAGGAGATATGGCGGGTGGAAAAACGTGGAATGGGAGTCTTGTGCGGACAAATCTGACTCATGAATCTAATCCCAACGCGAGCGTTGGGGCAGTAAGCTTATTACATATACTCGGGCTTATCACTTTGTTCGCTTTGCTGCTGGAGTCGTGTGCGAGCAGTCGGTATTCGGGGCGAGAATTCCGCGAATGCTGTGATCAAAGCAATGGAAATGCGATCAGGCTGCTTGCTGAACTGAACAGTGCAGATTTCGCCGCATCTGCCTTACGCAGAAGCCTCGGTTCCGGCAGGAGCTCGCTCTTGTTCGATCGACCTCGTTCCACCTTTGAAAGTGGAAGTACACCGTATGTCAAGCTGGGCATGGTCAATCTGACTAACGACACACTGCGTGTACCTGTGAACTACCTTTGTGAAAGTCTTGAGAGTGGTAGGCCAAAGGGATGGAGTATTTCGCGTCTTGACTTTAGTATTGGGAGAGAGTGTCTCATCAACGCAGTAGCTATTGCAGTAGCTACTTATAGAGATGAGTATTATAACGTAGGGGGCCAGTTTGCGCGGGACGACTTCTATGGTCGGGTATGCCCAGGTGACACCATTTGGCTTGGACATGAAATAGACCTGCTGGGCTTGTTCCGATCCGTCGACATAAGGCCAGGTCGAAGCTGGCTGCGGATTTCTATTTATAGTACTGTATGGGAAGAGTCTTTGCCGCAGGTCTGGCTTGGTGAGGCGACTTCCGACACGCTTTGGTATACGGTCTCGGAAGAGTAAGTGCTATTGCCTAGCCGTTGCGTGTGCGCATATTGTGCGCGAGGAGATTTGTCTGGTGGATGAACGTAGAACGGGAACACAACGCGCATGAGTCTGATCTGCAAACCTAACCCCAAGGGCGGACGCCTGTTTATTGCTATCCCTATTGTCGGGCTTGCTGTTTTCGCTTGGTCAAGCCTTGCACAGCCGGCAGATAGAATACGTGAGGGCCTAATTCGGATATCGCTGACAAACGATGGTCACTATGGAGTATTGCAGGCGAGGGGCGATATTGGCCATGAGGCAGTCCCATTAACGTATTTTGTCCGGTGGACAGCACCGAACGACTACAGGGATTACCAATTGATAGACTCACAGTTTGCGATCGGGTTGTCATTTTGCGACACAAATGCGGTTGTCTTTGCGCTAGCCAGCGAGGATTCGTCATATTTGGTCGTAGAGCGGCTTTCGCCCAGAGTATTATTGGACACTCTTGCAGCATATGAAAATACGGCCGGGAACAACTGGCTGCCGAGACTGAGCGAGTTTGCATTCTCGTCAAGGGATTCGCTCGTAGCCGGGGATTTCCGTTTCGCCGACTCCGATGATGCAGTCTCGATGCCGGAGCAGATGGAGGTCATGCAGATCTCACGCGGGCATGGCATGGGGCATTTGACAAGAGTTGTCGGCGCCTATAGTTGTTCCGTATCAAGGGACTTCTCGCAGTTTCTCTTTGGTGTCCGCACGTGTGGGCCACGAGCATTTGATACTTTGCGGCTGGTTGCGCTGTATGACATCTCGGACGACACGTTGATGTGGGTCGACTACCTGCCGGCGGGACTGAAGTCGCCGGAGCGGCGAGAGCGAGCGGGTCCACTGTACTGCCTATGTATTGACGGGATTTCGGTGAACATCGTGAAGAGGGCTGTTGACAGCACATGGACTTTCGTTACGGACTTGGTTCCGCCGGAGCGTGTTGAGTCCTTTCAATTGCTGCAAGACCGTATTAGAGTGTTTGTCTCACCAGGAGATTTCGACCAGAGAGGCCGGATATTCTTTGTGGACGAATGAAAAGCCCTCTTGGGCCACTCGCCCCCCCAATCCCCTGTATCCCAAAATAGTGCGTGGAGTTTCCGCTTGACTGGCAAGCGGCCGGCCGATAGATTATCCCGACGCTGCTTGGAACGCCACCCTATCCTCTGGGGTCGCCGCATTTCCTGCGTCTAATGATGCCGGGCATTGAACGATTGGCGATCTTGATTCGTCGTTCCTAAGACCGCTTGGAATCTCGAATCGGGCCCGCCTTAGAAAGGTATTCTCAGTTTGGCCGTATCTGAACGCCATATTCTGATTCTCCGGGAGGACGCCGCGTGATTCGGCTGCTCCTTGCCTGCCTGTTCCTGTTCTGCTCCTGCGTTCTGGCTCAGACCATCCCGGATTCGGCCGACACCGCCCTTCCGCCCCCGCCCGCCC
>AMWB02015226.1_pt2 | contig 19032 bp, 18 predicted proteins | sample 200311 | NCBI WGS metagenome assembly AMWB02 (sample SAMN02737377, study PRJNA173069) | bioreactor metagenome | biome: anode biofilm in microbial fuel cells | place: USA: California | collected 2010-12-16 | reverse complement strand
CTGGATTTGAAATTCACATCACAGCTTTTTCCTTGGAAACGGACTTTGATGTACCTGAAAACCGGTGAAGCAGACCTGACTTTTCCTTATCCGTAACCAGGAAAGAAGCCCTTATCTCGCGTTTACCGATGTCGTCATGAACGACAAAAGCAGGGTCTGGTTCCTGACCGAACGAAGTGGAGGTCCCATAGAGTGGGAAACGGTTGCGGATTTGAAACCCTACACAATAGGTATTGTCAGCGGCTACACCCATGATCAAATCTTTGTGCAGGCGATTAAAAAGAGAATTCTGAAGACCGAGCGCTGCCTCAGCTACGACGAGGGAATTAAAATGCTGCTCCATTCACGAATGGACATCTTGCTGGGCAATGAATCGGTAATGTGCAGCCTCATCAAGGCCCATCCTGAGAGGAAGGGAAAAATAACATTTAGGCCTAAGTTTTCAGGCCACCACGCCTACCGTATCGGAATATCAAAAAAAACGCCGTTATTGGCCTTGCTTCCAGAGATCAATCGGTTGATCCTGAAGATGAAAACCGACGGTACCTTTGACCAAATTATAAACCGGGATCGAGGTCTCAGGCGGAGATCCGATTTGAATTAAGTGAAGTTGATGGGTGCGCGACCGCGTGGGCCCCTCAACTCCCTGGTTGTAAGTTAAAAACGGGGTTTGCCCCGAATGGCGATAGCTTATGGGGATTTTATCCACTCGACAGCTATCACTCTTCCCGCTATTCTTACCACTCCATCAAGATCCATCTCACTACTCCGGCGCTGGTTGTCCATGGAAATGAAGACCCGGTTGTTCCCTTTGAAGAGCACGACAAAAAAACTTGCAGAACGGGGTGTCATATGGTCTTTTTTTGCGCATAATGCCCAAGTGCTTAACAAAATTCAAGAATTTCTAAAAACGAACGACCTATAAATGAAAAAAAATTCTCAGCCCCATTCTCGCAATCTGGTTTGTCAGCTCATTGAAGAACCATTGCTGGTGCAGTTTCTCCTGCAGGTTGAACCAGAACAGTTTGTTCGACTTGTGCGTCATATCGGCGTGGAGGATGCTGCCGATATTATAGCCCTTGCCCCTGCAAGGCAGCTTTCTGCTATTTTTGACGAGGCATTCTGGAAAAACGATGCTCCTGGGATAGCAGAGCGGTTTGATCCCGAGGAATTTGCCTTGTGGCTGGAGATTATGTACGAACACTCAGGAGCTGCTGCACAGAGCATCCTTGCCGGGATGGATGATGAGTTACTGACACTCGGTATGGCAGAGAACCTGCTGGTTGTGGACTACGAATCACTTTCCCTACGGATGCTTGGCTCAGAAAGGTTAATTGGGGACGACCTGCTTGATAAAGTGATTGAAGGCAAACATTGTCTGGAATGGGATGATTTTTTCATTATTTCCAAAAAGAGCCGCGCATGGGATGCGCTGATTGCCGTACTAGTTGACCTTGATGCCGATGATCCGTCCCGAGTTCAGCGAATTCTGCAGAACATGCTGTATATCACCACCGAATATATCGAAGATAACGGAGGGCTCTATTCCGTTCTCAGTTGCGGCGAGATGTTGGAAAACGATCTGGCAGGCGAACGGGAAGAACGAAAAACAGCACGAGGCTTTGTTTTACCAGAATCAGCCAGTGCGTTCCTGCAACTTGCACAAAAGACGCCTGTTGAAACGCTTATAGCCGCAAAGGAGCATGATTATCTGACTCGTGCATACTTCAGGATATTTTATGCCGGGCAAACACCGCCAGAAAAAAGGCATGCTAAAAACAGAAATAAACTGTTTGCCTCTATTGCCAGGGAAATGCCTGAAATGTTCCGCCAATTAAGCGATGCACAGATTATAGATCCGACAAATGACCCAGCGCTGTTGATGGATCATGTAGCCACTCTTTCAGATTCGAAGCCGCAGGAACTTCAAAGTCTCTTCCTGCAGATGGCCAAAGACAACCCGACACGTTATGCCGATTGTCTATTCGAACTGAATTATCTTGCCAATATCCTCGTTGCAGCCGGGAAGGTGAACGAGAGGAGAATGCGTCCGGTTGAGGCTGCCGAAAAGACGCTGGCACTGTGCAATAAAGGAATCAAAAAGCTGCTATCGCAGAAGCAGCAAACAAACCGGACAGCTTTCATGAAAATTCTTATGGAGGAAAGTCCAGTAAAGCTTTTTCAGATCGGCTGGCATGTTGAAACCAACGGATAAGGAAACACCAATGCCTCATAGTCTTTTAAAGTCTGCCTGTTGACACGCGGTCCGTTCTTGCGTACATGTTGTTTCGTAATTCAATTCAGTTAGGAGATTTTATGTTCACCAATTCAATTGATCTTGTGTTGTACCTTACCGGGAAACCGCAGCGTAACCAGACAGACGATTGATACCACATCAGCAATCTCTCAAAAAACATCATGAAACAGTTAGCTGTTTTTTACAGTACAGTACGGTGACAGTTGGCCTGGGCATGAGGAACCTTTCATTCTGGCGCAGATATGCAAATCACCTTGTTCGCCAGGTCATGTGTCAAACCCGGCGCAGGGTATTTCAGGGCAAGTCAGTCCCGGTTCAGGAAAAGACAGTCTCGATATTCTAAGAATAACCGATATTATATGAAAAGATCGCCGTGTTACCTTCTATGGTGACAAGATCTGTGTTACGGGCGGCTCTTCAAATCTGATCCTTGATTGTGTGGTTCTTGAAGGCAACCCGGCTGATTCGTAATTAACAGAAATGATGCTGGACAGGCCAGAACCATATATGGTCGCTCCCCCTTGACGGCGTCGTTTAGTTGTGGGTTCGCCTCTCATACAAACCTGGAAAAAGCAAAATCCAAAGGTGTTAAGGATGTTTGTTTCTCCAAAGGCCGTGGTCTTGAAGAAGAGGATATGTGTCGAAGCAGGCAAGTGTATAAAGGTTTTAAGTCTTTCAAAAGCTATGTCTGGGCCTCGATCGTTTCAGCAAATCTATTGACGTTGGTCCGCAAACAATTGGCCTGAAGACGCAGGTGCACTGTCCGATCTCGACTTCTTTGGAAGAAGTGCGTCTTGAACTGGTAATTGGGGCCGATACATGTGTGCTCGGCAACAAGGGAAAAATAACGGTATAGTTGATGGTGAATTGGTGCGTTTGTAGTAGGGCAGCATAGCGGCCTCAATCACAACTCACGATTTATGTGCAGACGCTAAATAAGTAAATTTACTATATAAAAATTCTAAACATCTTTACTCGAACATACCTCCTTAACAATGAAAAAGCATATCTGATTCACTCAACAACGATGAGGACTTCATTTCGCTTCAGAAAAGGAAGTGTCCAGGGCGGGTCATATCCAGCAGAAAAAGGTTGGCCAACAGGCTGTAATCCCTTCATCTTAACGAAGTCCAGAAGTTCATCTATCTTGGCGGTATATGTTTCTTCCCGTAGGTTGCCGCTAAAGCTGAGCGCCGCAGCTTTGTATCCTGGGACTTTCACAATACTCACCTTTGGGTCAAGCGGCTCAGGCGGTAACATTGAATTATATTTTGACGGCAACACAAATTCCATTACCCAGCTTTTCCCTCTCTTTTGCTGCAGCACAGGACCTGTCATGGTAATTTTCTCAGCTTTCTGCTGCTGTACAACAGGACCTGTCATGGCAATCTTTACCTGCTGTCTATTCTCTCCGCTGATGTAATTAAAGAGCGTGCGAAAGCCTTTGCCCGTGCTTTCCCGGTAATCACCATCAATTTCGGTTCGGGCTACCCAGTAGGCTTCATATTGACGTATGTCGAAACTGCCGTCTTTCTCCAATATCCTATAGTCCAGTATTTCAACAGTTCTGATACCAAATACTGAGCAACCCTGCAGGATAAGGGTCGATATCAAGAAAAATAAATATTTCATCAGATTTCACCTCTCTTTTATAAAAGTAAGTGCATAGGGAGAATATTCAAATTGGATCACTACATGGATCAGGAACATTTGAGGCCGGCAATGCCGTCTCTGCCACAAAAATCGACCAGGAAAGGTTTCGAATAGATTCTGGAGAGCCTCCTGCCGGTTGGGCCGAAAAAGTAGCAAGAGGTCCGCAGAGTGTCGGCCTGACGTATCTTGCTGGTACTACTATTGCTATCGTGCCCACCCTCAAATATGCACTAAATAGAGTTGACTATCCCTTTACATTCCAGGCCTATCGCACACTACTACAGCCGGTGCATGTTTTTTGTCATTTCAAGCAATTGATGTTCAGTCAAGGTTTCTTTTTTCAGCAATTCCTTGGCACAATAGTCAACTACTTCTCTGTTTTTTTCGAGAAGATCCCTCGTTTGAACGTAAATGGTATCTACAATCGACTTTATCGCCGAATCTATTTGCTCTGCTGTTTTATCACTCATTGATGGCTCACCTGGCCCTGCCATGTTTTGTCCAAGGTGGTTTTGCCTGTTGTCTTCATAGACGATATGGCCGATATTTTCATCCATTCCGTAGCGGGTAACCATGCTGCGGGCAATGTTGGTGATGCGGGCCAGATCATCCGAAGCACCGGTCGAGAAGTGATCAAAAAATAATTTTTCTGCAACTCTGCCGCCGAGCAATATGGCAATCTTCCTTTCCAGTTCCTGTTTCGTCATCAGGAAACGATCTTCGGTAGGCCGCTGCAAGGTGTAGCCAAGTGCGCCTATACCCCTTGGGATAATAGAAACTTTTTGAACCGGATCACTGCCGGGCAGGGCCAAGGCGATTATCGCATGCCCCATCTCGTGATAGGCAACAATCTCACGCTCTTTAGGATTAAGGAGTCGGTTGCGCTTTTCAAGTCCGGCGATAATTCGTTCGATCGCCTGGACGAAATCCTCCATATTGACAGTTGCCGCCTTTCTCCGGGTTGCCAGGAGGGCAGCTTCATTGATCAGATTGGCAAGATCGGCACCGGAAAATCCCGTTGTGAGGTCGGCAATTTTTTCCACCTCGAGATCCTTATCAAATGTAATCTTTTTCATGTGGACCTGGAGAATGGCCACCCTGCCTACTTTATCAGGGCGATCAACCAGAACCTGGCGGTCAAACCGACCTGCCCGGAGAAGGGCTGGATCAAGGATTTCAGGCCTGTTGGTGGCTGCCAACAGAATGAGTCCATTCCCCTGATCAAAGCCATCCATTTCGACGAGAAGTTGATTCAATGTCTGCTCCCGCTCGTCATTGCCGCCAAATTGTCCACTGCCACGGGCTCGGCCCAGCGCATCAAGCTCATCTACGAAAATAATTGCCGGAGCCGATTTGCCGGCCTGTTCAAACAGATCACGAACTCTAGCTGCACCAACGCCAACAAACATTTCCACAAATTCAGAACCACTGATGGAAAAAAACGGCACCCCCGCTTCACCGGCGACAGCTCTGGCCAAAAGTGTCTTTCCGGTTCCTGGCGGACCGACAAGAAGAACGCCTTTGGGCATACGTGCACCGAGTTTGGAGTATTCTTCAGGAGACTTTAAAAATTCAACGATCTCGACCAGTTCGTTTTTGCATTCATCTACACCTGCAACATCATCAAAAGTGACCCCGGTTTCTTTCTCCATGTATACTTTGGCCTTGGACTTGCCTATAGCCTGAAATCCACCCCCAGCAGCCTGCTTTTCGATAAATTTACGAAAAACGAAAAACCAGATGCCGAAAAAGACCAGGACAGGAATAATCCAGGAGAGCAGAGTAGAAAAGAATTTCGATTCGTTCACCTGGGTATAGGGGATATTATATTTGGCAAGAGACTCTGCAAGTTTAGGATCAACGCGGTTGGCCACAATGAGCGTTTTGCCCTTTTTATCCGGCACTGATAATTCTCCATAAATCTGCTGCTCCCGGATGGTCAGCGCAGCCACCTTGCCCTCTTTAAGCTGCTGTTCCAGTTCGCTGTATGGAACCACTGCAACAGTCTGCTGCTGGGTCCATAATTCATGAAGAAAAAGAATGCCGAACATGGCAATGATTGCATAAGTGAAATTGAATTTTTGTTTTGGATCCATGTAGGCCATATCTCCTTTTTAAGCAGGGATCATCTTACTCAATGTTATTTATGAGCCTGGTGTGGAAAAAACTGAAAACCGTTGACCAAAGCAGATGGTCGAAGCCGGATTGTAGTGTATTAAAGATTCTTTTTTTCAAACCATGCAAACATGGTCAGACCGACAGTAATGAACACCGCAATAATTATCCATTCATTAATATTAAGGACTTGCGGCAGGGTTATCTTGCCATAATCACCAAACTTAAGGATTGTGTCGGCGAGAAAAGGGTATGCTTCAGCATAAGCCGCTGCACCAAAAAGCATACCCAAGATGGCCCAAATCGCATGAATTCGGCCTTCTGCCAGGGCACCCACAGAGGTACCGGGGCAGAAGCCGGCAATCGCCCAGCCAACCCCAAAAAGAGTGCCGCCCACCGCAATGGCACCGATATTGGTGTTTTTTATACTCAGCGAAATCAGACCCAAACTATGGCTCCCATAGATGCCAACCATGCCTACGAGAACCGCACTGAACATGAACTTAATAATAGTCATGTCTTGTAAAAGCATAAAGCCGACCTGCTTCTCAAAGCGGAGTACTTCGCCTTTTTGAAGGAGGAAGCCGAAAGCAATACCGGTGAAAAGGCCAAGCGTTAGTTCCATCTCTCAACTCCTTTTTCCATAGATAAGCCGGGCGGTGATGACACCGGCGATGATGAAAAATACCAGGGCAAGCAGTCCGCTAACCGCCAGTTGCATATTCCCTGATAGACCGTGACCACTGGGACAGCCTCCTGCAAGCCTTGCCCCAAACAAAAGCACAGCGCCTCCAATAAATGCTGCCACGGCACGAAGTGCTGCACTGTCGCCAAACCGATCTCGCCAAATAGGTGGTACCGTCTCGAGGTGACTGCTACGCCCCAGACGAGATGCCAACAATGCGCCAAGGAAAATTCCGCCGACCACCATCATTTGCCAGTCGATCATAACCTTGGTTTTGGTGAAGTAAGCATTTTCTGCAACATGCTCTGGAGAGACAATCTGTTCCGCCAGACCTGCTGTTCTGACAAAAGTGGTCGAAGCACCTAGAAACTTCGGTTTTTCAAGAATCACCGTACTCAAGAGCACAGTAACTGTCGCCAGAACACCAACCAGTGCACCCGCAATGTACGGGCTCCATTTTTCAGCTAAAAGGCTATTCATATACGCCCTCCAAAAAAGTTAGAAATGTGCATACGTAATGTTCCAGTTGGCTTAATATTTTTATTATTTTATATTTTGTCCAGATTTGAAGAGCAATAATAACACCTGTGAAATGCCCAGAAGTACATCAGCACCAGGCCATATTGGCTGATCATCCGGATGACGAGTATCTGTCTCGAATTTACAAAGATGTGTCCTATAGCGGACAACAGGAATCTTTATGAACCAGTAAGCCACATTGCGGACATGATGCTCTAAACCATGTCTGTTCCGGTTGCTTTCAATTACTTTCTTGTCATTCCATCGCCAGATTGCTCCAGTTCTTCTGCCGAAATCAGGCGGTAACTTATACTCCGTTTCTCGTGCGGATGTTGAATCAGAATGTGGCGGGCGACGAGATCCCAATATTCCTAAGTGCGGCGCGGGGTGCGCATTTTGCACACTTGGCATATTTCGATACGGTCATGTGCCCTTGAAATGCGTGTTGTTTTGTAGAGGAATACCTAATCTACGAGCAATGGAAGATCGGACTTCATCAGTAGCAGATTTTTCGCCCTCTTTGGCTGACGAGGTTGTAACATCAGTTGTGAGGATTTTCAGGCTGGCTTCCTGCCGGATCGGGAAACCTAACGTCTCCCGCTTGCCCTGTAAGCATCCCTGCCGGTGATGATCTTCGGCCAGCAACGACCCAAGGGCTGTATCGTCCCCGGTGAAATTTGCCCGGTCTTTCTTTTCATAAATTCAAATATATAATGTCCGTACCATACGGCTGCGATGTAGTGAGCATTTGCCGCATTGGCTAGTGAAAACCGCAAATAATGCGGTGAACAGTTGTCTTAGCCGCCGCAAATGCTCTCCATTTCGGAACCGGCACAGGAGAACAAGTGGACAGTTTTGGCCTTTTTGAAAAATTATGCTGATCGAGCGGGGGAATTCTCGTCTCGTTTACGTTCCTCTGGCAGCGCTTTAAGGCGTAATTGTTGATACCACACTATATCGTGCAGCTGGAGATTGAAGGTTTGTGTTGCCAATGATAAAGGGTAGATCATGTGGCATTAGGAAGATAGGTACCTATTTATCCACCCCGATCGTCGGCACAACCCGCATCCCCGGGAGACGAAAAATGCGGCCGGGTAAGAAAGGCACGCCCCTGATAAATCTTTTTTTGGCCAGGTTTTCATGTCACTTCCCGGGGTAAGGGGGCATGAAAAAAATCTTCTGCCTCAAGCTGGGTTTACATCATCCGATAATTGAGACTGTGCATGATCCACAGGGTCCCTCCGACAAAGAGAACCATAATCAGGAAGGTAAAGATCAGGGCCAGTACATTCCAGCTTGTCGCTGATGATCGGTCCAGATGCAGAAAATAGTGCAGGTGGACCAGGATCTGAGCAATAGCGGCGCCGAAAATAGTGGTCAGGATGACTGCGCGGGAGGCCGTGCCGTTCATTGTGATCCAGAACGCGATAGCGGTCAGAAAGATGGAGAGGCAGAAGCCGATTCCATAGGAGGTAGACGTTCCCCGGCTGGCCCCGTTGCGGTCGATGGATGAGTGGCTCATAGCGGGCACCTTTTATACAAAAGACATAAGATAGACAATAGTAAATACGGCCACCCAGACGATGTCGAGAAAGTGCCAGAACATGCTCAGACGCATCAGGCGTGATTGGACGGGGAGGGTGAATCCCTTTACGATCACCTGGACGAACATGACCGCCATCCAGATCAGGCCGGATGCGACATGGGCACCATGGGTACCGACCAAAGTGAAGAATGCCGACAGAAAAGCACTGCGGTCCGGTCCGTTTCCTTCGCTTATCAGGGTGTGGAATTCATGGACTTCCATGACAATGAAACCGAGTCCCAGCAGGAACGTGACGGCCATCCAGCGCAAAACCCAGTCGCGTTTTCCCTGGTGCATGTTAATCATGACCAGACCGAAGGTCGCACTGCTGACCAACAGCAGTAAGGTTTCGACGAACACCATGGGGAGATCGAACAGCTCCCTGCCCGTCGGTCCCCCGGCATAGTTATGTCCCAAAACCGCATAGGTGGCGAATATGGCGCCGAAAAGCACCAGGTCGGACATGAGGTACAGCCAGAAACCAAGTGACTGATTCCCTGCAATATCATGCTCTTCCCAGATTTCGGCGGTTGTGGCGTCAGTGGTCATGGTCTTTGTTGTCATTAATGGATTATCTCCCGTACCAACCTTCTATAATAGCCAGGATAGTCAGCTTACCTGGCGGTTCCAGCCGCGGCGAGCATATCGTGTAACCGTTTGTTTTCCATCGCTTCGACTTCAGCGGCGGGGATGGTGTAATGGCTCTCATCATCGTTGGCACGGATGATAATCGTTATAAGCATGCCAAGGGCGCTGGCAATGGCCAGCCACCAGATATACCAGATCATGGCAAATCCAAAGATTAAGGTCAGCATCCCGCTGATCAAACCACAGGCGCTGTTCTTCGGCATATGGATGTCTTCATAGTGTTCTGGCCTGGTGTAGGCGGTGCCTTTTTCCTTCATGTCGGTAAAGGCGTCTATATCATGGACGACCGGTACTGTGGCAAAGTTATAGACGGGCGGCGGCGATGCCGTGGCCCATTCCAGGGTCCGTCCATCCCAGAGGTCGCCGGTCAGATCAAGGTGGCTGTGACGGGCCCTGATACTGACTACGAGTTGGATAATCTGGCAGAGAACACCAAACATAATGAGCATGGTTCCTGCTGCTGCAATGATCAAAAGAGGCTGCCATGCGGGATTGTCATAATGTGCCATACGGCGTGGCATGCCCATAAATCCGAGGATGTACAGGGGAATAAAGGCCAGATAGAAACCAATGAGCCATGACCAGAAGGATCTTTTTCCCCATTTTTCATCAAGTGCAAAGCCGATGGCCTTTGGAAACCAGTAGGCATACCCGGCAAGGTAGCCGAACAGCGCCCCGGGGATCAGCACGTTATGGAAATGGGCAACCAGAAAAAGGCTGTTATGCAGGACAAAATCAGCGGGCGGTGCCGCCAGAAGAACTCCCGTCATGCCGCCGATGGCAAAGGTGGTGATAAATCCCAGGGTCCAGAGCATCGGCGTGGTGAAACGGACCCGGCCGCGATACATGGTGAACAGCCAGTTGAAAATCTTTACCCCGGTGGGGACAGCAATGATCATGGTGGTGATGCCAAAGAAAATGTTGACGTTGGGACTGGCGCCCATGGTGAAAAAATGATGCACCCAGACGGAAAACGACAGAACCATAATCGCGGCAGTGGCATAAACCATTGACGTATAGCCGAACAGACGTTTGCTGGAGAAGGTGGCGGAGACCTCGGAGTAGATCCCGAAAGCCGGCAGCACCACAATATAGACTTCTGGATGGCCCCAGATCCAGAACAGGTTGGCATACATCATCATATTGCCGCCGAAATCATTGCTGAAAAAATGCATGCCCATATAGCGATCAAGAGTCACCATGGCAAGGGCGACGGTCAGGACCGGAAAGGAAAAAAGCATCAGTACGCTGGTGCACAGCGTCGTCCAGACGAAGATCGGCATGCGCATCAGGGTCATACCGGGGGCGCGCATTTTCAGGATGGTGACCAGAAAGTTGACGCTGGTCAACAGCGAGCCGATTCCGGCGATCTGCAATGACCAAAGCCAGTAATCGACCCCCGAGCCCGGACTGTACTGCAGTTCGGTCAACGGTGCATAGCCGGACCAGCCGGCCTTGGAGAACTCCCCTACTCCCAGCGATACCATGACCAGCATGGCACCGGATGCGGTCAGCCAGAAACTGATCGAATTGAGAAAGGGATATGCCACATCCCGGGCACCGAGCTGCAGGGGGACAACAATATTTACCAGGCCGGTCAGAAAGGGCATGGCCACAAAGATAATCATCATCGTGCCGTGGGCGCTGAAAACCTGGTTGAAATGATCCGGCGGCAGGTATCCCGCCGAACCCATGGCGATGGCCTGCTGCGAGCGCAGCATGACTGCGTCGGACAATCCCCGCAGCATCATGACCAGCGCCAGGATGATATACATGATACCGATCTTCTTGTGATCGAGGCTGGTCAGCCATTCTGTCCAGAGATAGTGCCATTTGTGAAAATAGCTGATCAGGCCCATGATAACCAGGCCCAGCGCAATAGAGCCGATGACCGCCAGCATAACGATAGGGTCGTGGTAGGGGATTGCCTCAAGGCTTAACTTTCCGAACATATCAATTACCTTTCATGTGGTGCATGTCGTGCATGGGTTTCATCGGCATGTCCTCGGCTGTACCATCCGCGGGGGGCATATCGGTCATGGTCATATATTTATGGATGATAGAGTCGAACAGTCCGGGTGCAACCGATGAGAAATAGGCAACGGAGGTGTCCGTTGTCGGTTTGGCAAGTTGTTCATATCGGGCCAGGTCGAGCTTCTGCGGTGCTTTTCGGCTCTCTGCCAGCCATGCGGCATATTCCTCGGCCGTGGTGGCAACCGCCTTGAAATTCATGCCGGCGTAGCCTTCGCCGCTGTATTGCTGGTTTTGCCCGGCATAGCTTCCCGGCTCATTGGCCAGCAGGTGCAGGCGGGTCTGCATGCCCGCCATGGCATAAATCTGACTGCCCAGTTGCGGGATGAAAAAAGAGGTCATGACGGTATCGGATGTGATTCTCAGGTTCAGCGGAACATGGGCCGGAAAGACAAGCTGGTTGGCAACGGCGATATTTTCATCCGGATAGATAAACAGCCACTGCCAGTCGAGAGATACGGCTTCGACATTGACCGGTTTACTGGTTGAAACAATCGGTTTGTATGGATCCAGATGGTGGGTGGTATACCAGATAAGCACACTGAGGCAGGTGACGATGACTGCCGGGACCAGCCAGATGACCAGTTCAATTTTTCCGGAATCGCTCCATTTGGGATCATAGTCTGCACGGCTTTTGTCGGCCCGGTATTTCCAGGGAAACCAGAAGGCCATGACGATCACTGGAATGACGACAAGCAGCATGAGGGCAAAGGCGAGAAGAATGACAAACCGCTCCGTTTCACCGATTGGCCCCTTCGGATTGAGCAGAACCAGATTGCTGCAGCCTCCGAGCAGGAATGCGGCAAGTGCAGGGAGCAGCTTTACCCATCCTTGCTGCAATAAAGAGTGATACATTCCGGCCTTCTTTGCGTTTATCGGTGAGACTTCACTCGCCATTTGTCGGCAACATTTTTTGCTTACCAAATTGTCCTCCTTTGACTTTATTGTTTGCCGGGAGGCACTGTTTGTTGAAACATTCATATGAGTGATGTGCTCAACCAATTCAAGGTGACGGCAAAAACGTTTTCAGCCGGTAATTTTTTAAGACTCCTCTCAAGTACCATATGTTACTCAATTCTTAGGCCACCATCAACCTCGGATTGCAGCTTGCCGTGAAAAATCGCCCTCCTACTTTACGAGGCTTATCAGCGCGAAAAGAAAGAGCACGAAAGGATAATAGCTGGCCCGGTTGAAGAGTGCGGCGGCTTCATCCCTGTCCCTTGTCTGGAAGAGGCGCACCGCCGGTAGGACAAGCAGATAAATTCCGGTAATAAGTGTGGCCAGATAGAGAGGCAAAGGGAGCTGCAGGGGGACGACACGAAACAGAATTGCGCTTAAAAAGATGCTGAGGCAGAGGGTGCACATGACAATATAACTGGCAATCCTCGGCCCGAGGGAAACCGGCACAGTTCGGGCCTTGAGAACTATATCTTCTTTTATGTCATGCCAGTCGGCGGGAACATTCTGCCCGCCTATCTCCCAGAAAAACAACCAGGAAAACACCAGCAGGAGCAGGCCCGGTTCCGGGGAAGGATCGACGGCGAATATCGCCGCCAGTCCGCCGAGAGTCTTGACGATTCCGCTCACCAGGGTCCGCAGGTGGCTTATCTGCAGCAAAAGGCAATAAATTATTTCCAGAAAACACCCGACAACCAGGATAAGAGCGCAGACCGGATTGAGCAGGTAGGCATTCAGTAGAGAAACGATCATCCAGCCGCCGGCCCAGGCAATGGCTTCCGGCATGCTTAACAGGCCCTGGGCCAGTGGGTGACGGACAAAGGCCGCATCAAGATAACTGGTCTCCCGGCGAAAACCTGTCTGGCCGATCTTTTTCTTGTCGTGTTGGTAATCGATTATGTCATTTAAGGCATAGACCGCGGTATAGCCGGCAAATGCGGCAACCGTACCCTGGACGATGACAAGCGGTTCCGGGAGTCGTCCTAGCCACAGCAAGGCTGCGAGTAAAGGGGAGCAGATATCGAGCAGACCGTGTGGAGTCCTGGAGAGCGCCAGAAACAGCATGATCCTGGAAAATCCTCTCTGTTCGGCAATATTCATATTCGCCCCTGGTTCCCCTGAAGTTTTCTTTTTTAGAGTTTTTTGTTGATCGGTACCGGATAGTCAACGGCCATCTGCCGCGAGCCTGGGTATTTGTTTTTCATACCATTGACAGTATTAACAATGATCTGGAAGACAATCAACCGGGCATTTTTTCTGATTACCGCTAAACAACGTGACAAGCTCCGCTCCTGCCCTGATCCGGCAGACAACCTGGCTGGTTTTCCACCGGAGAAAATTTCATGCCGCCGTTTGACATTCGGCTGCATGAAAATGATGACGAAAAACTCGTGACGGATTCGATGTATACCCGGCGATATTACCATTTGTTGGTAAGGGGTCAATATTTCCTCTGTGACGGTCAAAAATGTATGCCGCGTCCGCCTGTCAATCCCAGTATGCCTATAACGATCAGGTATATGGCCACGATGTACCTGAGCAGGCGCGGGGCGACCAGAATGAGAATTCCGGCAAGCAATGATATCAGCGGGGCGAGGCTTATGTGCAGATTATGAATAGTCATTTATGTCTCCTTGGCAATAGGTAGTAATCGGCTGGAAAGCGACCGTGCGAGAGGAAAAGAAAAATAAAGTATAAAGATTTAAGTCCTGATAAATATCCCGTATCGGGCAGCTCGGAGCTGCGGGCTAGAGCTGCTTTTACCTGGAGGGGGAGCGGTCGTGTGTCGCCTGCAGTACGCCGCGCAAACGGTTACTTTCTTTGCGGATAGTATATAACCTGTGCCGGAAAATGATCACATATAAAAGAAGAGCAGGAAAAAATGCAATAGATATTGCCGCCTGATGAATGAGCAGATAAAAATCCACGTGTCCAGCACGATTCTCCTCGGCCAGGAATATTAATGCGCTCGGCGGGTTCGGGGTTTTCGGTGATGAAGCGACAGGGAGAATATACTGGCTGATTAAACAGGATGGTTCTGAATTTCAAAATGCTGATCTTTTCGTGGCATATTTGTTGGAAAATCAGTATAAGATATTGTAAATATTACCCCTCAAGGGGGTACTGAAGTGAGCAACCCGTCGAGCGAACCCTATAAGAATCCGGTAACGCTTTTTGGCGGGGGTAGAACTGTAAACGTTTTAGGCTTATTTCAATACCTGGACATGTACAGTCGTTTATTGAAAGGCACGACATGCAGCCAGCACAATTTTTTTCCCTCATTGTTTATACCCTCGTAACCGTTATTCTGGTTGGCGGGATGCTGCTCGCTTCCTGGTGGTTCGGTGCCAAGACAACCAACCGCAACAAGGAACTGGCCTACGAATCCGGTGTCATCCCGTCTGGTTCGGCCCGTCTCCGTCTGTACATCCCCTTTTATCTGCTGGCTATATTTTTCATCGTCTTCGATGTGGAAAGTGCCTTTATTTTTACCTGGGCGGTCGTCTGGGATCAATTGGGGCTCAGTGGCCTGATCCATATCACTTTTTTTATCGTTGCACTGTTGCTGGGACTGGTCTGGATATGGCTGAAGGGCGGACTGGAATGGGGCCCGTCAAAGATGAGGACAAAGAAGAATGGTCACCCATGAAGCATGACATCCCGGACAATATCCTGCTCACCCGCCTCGACGATATGATCAACTGGGGCCGGGCCAACTCGCTCTGGCCGATGTTCTGGGGGCTTTCCTGCTGCTTTGTCGAAATGATGGCCTCCTTTACCTCCCGTCTCGATATCGCCCGCTTCGGTGCCGAGGTGCTGCGTGGCTCGCCGCGGGAAGCGGATCTGATGGTCACATCCGGCACCATCTTCAAAAAAATGGCCCCGTCCATCCTCCGCCTGTACGAGCAGATGCCCGAACCGCGCTGGGTGATCTCCATGGGCAGCTGTTCAAACTCCGGCGGGATGTACGATGTCTACAGTGTCGTCCAGGGGATCAACCAGATCCTGCCGGTCGATGTCTATGTGCCCGGCTGCCCGCCGCGCCCTGAAGCTTTCCTGCAGGGGCTGATGCTGCTCCAGGAAAAAATCCGCAGGGAAGAGCGTCCCGCCCGGCCGGTTTTGCACCTGGCCGGCGGCAGTCAGGGGACGACGGCACCGGTGCTGATCGACGGACTGTCGAAAACCCGGGACAGCCGCGGACCGGGCATGGCCGGGATTGCCAAACGGGGCACTTCGCTGCAGCATCCGCATTTTGCCATGTCCCGCTCGGTCGATATGTGGCGGCCCCCTGCGGTTCGGCACGATTATCCGGATTTCAGTCTCGGCGGGGAACTCGAAGCCGCTTTTGCCGGGAAGGTGACCGTCGACCTGCAGGCAACCGATATGCTCACCTATAAAGCCCCTGCCGACATAATCCCCGAGGTGCTGGCGTATTTGAAAAAACGGCCGGCCATGCCCTTTCGCCGGCTTGAAGATATCGCCGCTGTGGATGAATCCTGCCGTCGCGAACCAGCCCTCTATCCCGATTTTACCCTCAATTACCATCTGCTCTGCTTTGACACGCCGGGGTATGTCCGCATTAAAACCGAGCTGACCGGGGACTATCCGGAGCTGCCGAGCGTTACCGGGGTCTTCCCGGCATCCAACTGGTATGAGCGGGAAGTGTTCGATATGTTCGGTATCCGCTTTGCCGGCCATCCGAACCTGAAACGCATCCTTTTGCCGCCGGACTGGCAGGGCCACCCGCTGCGCAAGGAACATCCGTCCAGGGCGACAGAGCTGCCCCCGTATACCACGGAGGATGCACGCAAACAGCAGGCGCTGCCGGCGACGGATTTCTTTGAACGCGTCGATGAGGAGACCATGATCATCAACCTGGGGCCACAGCATCCCGGCACCCATGGCATTATCCGCTTTATGCTCAAACTGAATGGTGAAGAGATCGTCGATATGGATACCGAAATCGGCTATCACCACCGCGGCGCGGAAAAAATCGGCGAACGGCAGCACTGGAACCAGTTTATCCCCTACACCGACCGTATCGACTACCTGTCCGGGGTGCAGAATAATATGGCCTATCTGACCAGTGTCGAGCGGCTGTGCAATATAACTGTACCGGAGCGGGCGATTGTCATCCGGGTCATGCTCGCCGAGCTGTTTCGTATTGCCAGCCACCTCGTCTGGTTCGGCTCCTTTGCCGCCGATCTCGGAGCGATGACCCCGGTATTTTATATGTTCACCGACCGGGAAAAGATTTTTGATATCGTCGAGATGATTACCGGCGGGCGGATGCATCCGGCCTGGTTCAGGATTGGCGGGGTCAGCGAGGATTTGCCCGAGGGATGGCAGGCTCCGGTGCAGCATTTTCTCGACTGGATGCCGGCTCGTCTGCAGGAATATGACGATCTGCTCAAGGCCAACCCCATTTTCACCGCCCGCGTCAAGGGGGTCGGGGCGATCAGCCTTGATGAGGCCATGGAGTGGGGGGTGACGGGGCCCAACCTGCGCGCCTGTGGTTTTGCCTGGGATTTGCGTAAAAAAATGGTCTATGGCGGCTACGACCGGTTCGACTTCGACATTGCCACCGCCGAAGGAGGCGACTGCTGGGCCCGCTATGTGGTCCGGGTGGAAGAGATCAGGCAATCAATGCGCATCATCCGCCAGTGTCTGAACGACATGCCGGACGGCCGCTGGATAACCGATGACTACCGCTATGTGCTGCCGCAAAAACCGGACACCCTGCAGGATATTGAATCGCTCATTCATCATTTTGTCAATTCCACCCGTGGCATGGCACCGCCAAGAGGCCAGAATTACTGCGCCACGGAAGCCCCCAAAGGGGAAAACGGATACTTCGTTGTCTCCGACGGATCGAATATCCCGTATCGAATGCGTATCAAAACGCCCAGTTTCCCGCATATCCAGGCCCTGCCGCTGCTGTGCAGGGGCTGGCTGGTGGCGGATTTTCTGGCAATCATCGGCTCAATTGATTTCGTGCTGGCCGATATCGACAGGTAAAAACATGATTCCGGAAGAACTTAAAAAAGCACTTGAACAGCGCGTCGCCGCAGCGGTTACCCCGCGTGAGGCAGCGGTCGAGGTGATGAAAGAGCTGCAGCACCATTACGGCTGGCTGACCGATGAGGCACTGCATGAAGCGGCCGGTCTGCTCGGCCTGAGCCCTTTGCAGGTTGAAGAGCTGGCCACCTTTTACGAGATGATTTATCGACGGCCGGTAGGCAGACGGGTGGTCCATGTGTGCGACTCAATCTCCTGCTGGGCCATGGGCGGGGAAACCCTGCTGGAGCAGCTTGCTGGCCGGCTTGGCGTTACTGTCGGCGAGACGACACGTGACGGTATGTTTACCCTGCTGCCCTGCTGCTGCCTGGGCAATTGCGGTCAGTCGCCGACGATGATGGTCGGCGATACCCTGTACGGCGGGCTGACCCTGGAAAAAGCCCTCGATATCCTGCAACGGGAAAGAGAAGGTATTGAAATTAAATGAAGCTGGTTCCCATGCGCCGCATGGGAACGAGGTGCAATGTGATTATGGAGCAACCACTCTTCCAACATAACAAGCCCGGACGCTGCGTCACCTTTGCTGAATATCGTGACGAGGGCGGTTTTGCAGCGCTTCAGAAGGCCTTGAAAGAATTGTCGCCCAAGCAGGTGGAGCAGGCGGTGAGCGATTCCGGTCTGCGCGGGCGGGGTGGGGCTGGTTTTCCCACCGGCAGGAAGTGGTCTTTCGTCCCGCGCGATCTGCCCGGGCCGCGCTGGCTGATCTGCAACTGCGACGAGATGGAGCCGGGCACCTATAAAGATCGGATATTGCTCGAGGCCAATCCCTATTCACTGCTGGAAGGAATCGTACTGGCATCCTATGCCATCGGCGTGCGGCACGCTTTTATCTTTATCCGGCGCGGTTACGAGACGGCCACCGCCAACCTGCAGCGAGGCATTACCGAATGCCTGGCGGCGGGACTGCTGGGCGAGAACATCCTTGGCAGCGGCTTTTCGTGCACTATCGATGTGCACAGCTCCGCCGGACGCTATATCTGCGGCGAGGAGACCGCCCTGATGAACGCCCTGGAAGGCAAACGGGCCAATCCCCGGGCAAAACCGCCGTTTCCTGCGGTGAAAGGCCTCTGGGGCGGCCCAACCGTGGTCAATAACGCTGAAAGTCTGGCCAATGTGCCGGGTATTATCAGCAAGGGCCCGGAGTGGTTTAAAGCTCTGGCCAGGACCCCTGAGGCGGCGGGGATGAAACTGTTCTGCATCAGCGGCCATGTCGTCAACAGATCGTGTTTTGAGCTGCCGCTGGGGATGGAGCTGGGTGAGATCATCGAAGGCCCCTGCGGCGGCATGCGGCCGGGCAGCCGTTTTAAGGCCTGTCTTCCCGGCGGGGCGTCCACCCCGTTTTTTTCCACCGAGCACTGGAAGGTCCCAATGGATTTCGATCCCGTCGCCAAAGCCGGCTCGCGTCTCGGCACCGGCGGGATCGTCATCTTCGATCAGGACACCTGTCTGGTGGCGGCCACGCTCAATCTGGTCCGTTTCTATGCCCGAGAGTCCTGCGGCTGG
>AMWB02155103.1_pt1 | contig 19041 bp, 26 predicted proteins | sample 200311 | NCBI WGS metagenome assembly AMWB02 (sample SAMN02737377, study PRJNA173069) | bioreactor metagenome | biome: anode biofilm in microbial fuel cells | place: USA: California | collected 2010-12-16 | reverse complement strand
AGAGAGCATGGAGGGGATGCTGAACAGAGATGATGGCTCACCAGCCTCCGATCAGGAGGTCAGGGACTATCTTGGCGATCTGCTGGCGAAGGGCTGGAGACTTATCCCTGTGGGCAACTGCAGCAACTTTGACCCCCAGAAGGGATGCCAAGGGCACCCCGATCAGGAGATCAAGAACCAACTGCGAAAGGAACTGACAATCACATCCAGAAAGGATCAACATAAGTTAAACTAACAAAGAAAGGAGCAAACATGAAATTCATCGTCAAGAGAGTGTTCAGATTCAAGTCCATGCGCTGGGAGTGGATGTGGACTTTGAAAGCCAAAAACGGCAAGACCATCGCCACCAGCGGAGAGTCCTACCAGAACATGGGGGATTGCACTGCAATGATCAGCAATATCAAGGGTGCTGTCAACAGGGCTGTTGTGGAGATTACACGGGGAGAGACGGCAAAGACGGAGGACAAGCAATGAGCCTGATAGAGGTCGCAAGGGAGATGGACAGGCTGTTGATGGAGGGGGTGGCAATACACCCCCTTTCTCCCATTCATAAGAAACTACAGCAAGCCCTGCAGGACAGGGATAAAAACCACACCCTGAGCCCCACAGAGAAGGCTGAGAAACAGAAGTCCAAGGCTGAGGTTCTGACCGATGAGTCTCCCATGCCTTGGGGAATGCATCAGGGCAAACTGCTGGGGGAGGTTCCCCCCGAATATCTGGTCTGGCTTTATGAGAACAACAAGGTCAACGGGAACCTGAAAAGGTACATCGCAGACAACCTCAGTGTGCTCCAGATGCAGATCGCAAACCAAAAGAAAGGAGTCCGGTGATGGCTTACAAGAACATGAAAAAGAACAAGCAGCACCAGCAGGAGATCAGGAGATCAAAGGCTGGCTCCAAGGCTGCCAGAAAGAAATACAGGAGGGAGCAGCGGTTCACCAGAACCAGAAAGCCCTCCCTGCAGGAACTGGAGGCTAAAATAGCCTCTCTTTAATAACCATAAATTCAACAAACTATGACAGCAAAAAAGCAAAAAGAGGGGACTGGAAAGCCCAAGGTTCCCCAGCAGAAACCAGCCAAACCCACACCACCTCCGGTGGGTGAAGTGCACCCTCCGACTCCAAAAGAGGAGGTTCCAAGGGGCAAATATCAGTGTATGTTTTGTGCAAATCTGCAGCCTCTTATGAGGGGGGATAAATCCATCTCCAGATTGCAGGGCACCTGCTCTGTGCACAAGAAGATCGTGTGGAAAGTCAATGCTTGTGATCAATTCAGTCTCAAGCCATGAGTGAGGTGATCATCATCGGATATAGCAACCCAACTCCCGAAGGGGTGGTGTTGCACACCAACATCCCAGCAAGGCTCAAGACTGGTCATGTGAGTGGCAAGGACATCTGGGTATCGTGGGACAAGATCGGTGCTGCCCTGATTGAGGGTTACACAGAGAAAACCAGTGTGGATGATCTGAGGCAACTCAGGGAGCCATACCAGCCCAAAACCAGCCCCACAAGGATCAAGGGAATCACAGAGGCTTTCTCCATGCAGCCTGCCTTCCTGAAGGTTGGCGATACCTTCCTGCTTGAGAACGGGACACCCACCAAGATAGACAGGATCAATCTGGAGAGGGTGGAGCATTTTATCGATTCTTCCCCATCTCATTCGGATTACTATGTCGGCTACAATGCGGAGGGCAGGAGGCTGTGGCAATACAGGGCAGAGACGGTGAATGTTTTCTACTTTTGAGCCAATGGACACAGCGAAGATCAAAAGGTGGATCAATGCCATCAGGGATAATGACGGGGAGTCTATGAGTTACGGGGGTCTTTCAACCCTCAAACTCATTGAGGATGAGATCGCAAAGAATGATCAACAAGCCCCTGCCCAGCCCCTGCCCAGCCCCTTAGATTGGGGACTGTTCACCAAGTGGGAGAAGTTCACTGAGTGGGTGGGCAGCAACTATATCCGGCTGGCTGGCTGGTGGGTAGCCAACTACTCTGACCAGAGAGACAGCAGCAACTACAGGTCAACCCAGCAACTCTGGGAATTCTACAACCAACAACATCCAGAAAAATGAACACATTCAGCACAGTAAGCGAAACCAGACTGCAGACCTGCCATCCCGATCTGCAGAAAATCCTGAGGGAGAGCCTCAAGATTTCCGACATCGACTTTGGCATTGCCGAAGGGCACAGGTCAGTGGAACTCCAGCAGCAGTATTTCAAAGAGGGCAAGAGCAAGATTGATGGGGTGACCCAACTGGGCAAGCACAACACCATGCCATCCATGGCTGCTGACATCTACCCATTTATCGGGGGCAAGGCAAACTATGACCTTGAGACCCTCTCCTATCTGGCTGGCATCTTCCATGCTGTGTCGGAAATGCTCTACAATCAGGGAGCCATCACCCACCACCTCCGCTGGGGTGGCAACTGGGACATGGATGGTGAAATCCTGATCGATCAATCTTTCGATGACAGACCCCACATAGAACTGGTGAAATAATGGAAACAGAAAACATCGTGTTAGGCACTGTGATTTCTAATGAAGAAATTTGTAGAAGGAAATGCCTTGATTGCGGTTATTGTGGGTGCGACTTAGGCAAAGATAGTTGTGTGAAATGTGGACATAGGTATGAGCCAACTGAATCAAATGAAAATTGCCCAAAATGCGATTGCGATGATTATGATAGTCACTGTCCAGAGTGCGATTCTGATAATATTGTTTATTGGGATGAATACTAAATGATGTTGGAAGATGGCTCTTTATCATAGTGCCTAACGGTTGGGGCATTTACGCTGCCCCGTAATTGAAAAACAAAAGTTGAACAGCGTATCGTCCGCAGGGGTAGCGTAAATGCCTTGTTAGCGGCTGATGCGGTAAATTAAAACGAAATGTCAAAAGGAACGAAAAAAGTAAAATCTCTTTCCCTAACAGTAACTTATAGAGTTGGTTACGGAGGAGTAGAAATGCCAAAAGAAATTTACGAGCAAATGGTAAAAGCTGCCGAAAATGGCGATGAAATTGAAATGCAGAAATACCCCGATGTAGCTGATTGGATGTCGTCAAATGTTAGGGAAAGAGATTGTATGGATTGGAAAGCCGAAATAGATAAACTGTCGTAGCATTTGCCGCTAACTCGTATATAACAACAATGCTGTTGCACACATAAAATTATAGAGACATGAAAACAATCTATCTAAAAGTCGAGGTTCCGGATGGTCGCGAATTGATAGTAATGACGCGAAAAGGCGAAGGGTATCAGCCTATAACAGCCGATTTTACCGAAATCACCCTACCGAGTGAGGATGAGATAATGAAAAAATATCCTTTTAACAATGAAGCAGCAGAAGTGAATGCATATAGAAGAGAAGGCGCAACCTGGCTGCTCAACAAAATGAAAGGGGAATGATATGACAGCGAAAGAAACACAGATAGAACTACTGAAAGCAATTCAAGAATATGCAATTTGCGGCGATGAAGTTGCTGAATTTGTTTATGTGGCATTATTAAATAGACTTTCCGAACACGAACAGCAGTTTTGCAAAGAGCAGCGGGAACTTGTTGCTGATGAACTGAAAAGATACACAGAAGATTTAAGTATTCCCAATCAGTATAAAATTAATGAATTATGTATGGACGCTCCAATGCCTGAATTATGAAAAGATTAATAAAATGGCTATTCGGAACACGAAAGCAGCAATTGGATATACCTGTTGTTAGCGTTTCGGTGCGGAAAATTACGGAAAACGATGTTAAAATGCACTGCGTAAATACAGGAGGGCATGAGTTTATGTGTAAAAATTGCGGTGATAAATACGATGCACTTGCAACTGTAAGGCACTATTGCGAAGAATGTGGGTGTTGGATATGCCCTAAATGTGCTATCAAAAGCAATTTATGTTCAGAATGTAGCACTGAACGCTAACAAAGGGACAGCAACAACTGGAGATCGACAGCCCAACTCTGGGAAGTCTATAAAACCACCAATCCATGAAAAAGAGCCCATTCCCCTGCAAAGTGTACCATGAGCACAAGTTTGGCGGCTTTCCTTATGAGAGTAGGCAGGGGGTGGGTTTCACTCCCCAGAAAGGGGCTCCCCAGCCCCTCATCAGGGGCTAAATGAAACCAGATGAAAAAACTGAAAACCTACAGAGTCCAGTCCTACTACAGGGGGATAAATCACTCCACCCTGGTGGTGACTGTCAGCCAGCACAGGGCAGCACAGATCGCAGGGATATCGGAACACCATCTCAGGAACTATGGCTCCTCCACAGCCCCCAGACCGGAACTGGCAGAGGACACCCACTATGCGGAGGTGGAGAGGAGTGGGGAGAACCCATACATTTTTGCAGAGCATGAGATCGGTGCCCCCATGATCTGGGCAGATTTCAAAGCCAAAGTAGATGCCCACCGGAAAGAGTGCCCAACCCACAGAGATACCCTGATCAAATATGCCCGTTAAACTAACAGCACCCCAATTGAAGGCTCTCACGATCCTGAGCAGGACAGACTGGCAGCACCCACTCCCAGCCAGAGCCTTTGCCCTCTCCATGTGGGGGGACACAGACACAAATATGTTCACCTCCAGCAAGAACACAGGCAATGGTGCAACCAGAGGAAAGGCTGCGTGGCTTTGTGGAGGTTCCTACCTTGGCAAACTGGCACAGAAAGGCTGGGTTCATTGGACAGACCACCCCACAGGGTACTATATCACAGAAAAGGGCAGACAAGCCCTCAAGGAGAGCCAGTTGATGCCTAATTCAACTATTCCCCCAGAGCCTCCCACAGGGGCACAAATCGGGCAAAAAGGGGCAGATTCCCCCCAGAGTTAATATCCCCAAGGTCATAAAAAAAGTTATGAAATAGGCACTAAGAGTATTGCCGATTCTCTAACTTTGCCATAAATCAACCTCAAAGTATGGAGCAACTGCAACTCAAACATGGCGTCTATGCCTACAGGTCTCTCAAAGACCTCCACAAGCACCCCAGCAATCCCCGATTCATCGATGACGATGATTTCAAAACCCTGGTCGCATCCATCAAGAAGAACCCTGACTATTTCGAAGGCAGACCCTTGATCCTCTCGGACAGGACTGGCGAACTGGTGATCATTGCTGGCAACCAGAGGTATGACGCAGCAACCTTCCTCAAGATCAAAGAAGTGCCCACATTTCTCATGACGGGGCTCACAGAGGAGAGGGAGAAGGAGATCGCAATCAGGGACAACATCAACAACGGGCAGTGGGACTGGGACATCCTGCACTCAGACGAGTGGAACACCCAGCCTCTGGAGGAGTGGGGCTTGCCCCCAGCCTTTGATCCCGAATCCAAGGTCAAAGATGACGGATTTGAGATGCCGGATGAGGTCAAGACAGACATCGTCAAGGGTGATCTGATCGAGATCGGGCAGCACAGGCTCCTGTGTGGCGATGCAACCAAGATCGAAGATGTGGAAAAGGTCATGGCAGGTAAAAAGGCGGACATGGTCTTCACCGATCCTCCCTACAACGTCAACTATGGCTCGGTAAAGAACCACCCATCCTGGAAACGAACCAAAAAGGGGGAGGACAATCCCAACCCTGAGGCGATCAAAAATGACAACCTCTCCGAAGAGGACTGGTCAGCCTTCGTCAGGGCATATCTGGCGAACATCCTCAAGACCTGTGCAGGGGCAATTTACATCTGCATGAGCAACAAGGAGATGTACTCCAACCAGAACACCTTCATCGAACTGGGTGGAGTCTGGTCGACATTCATAATCTGGAAGAAGGACACCTTTGTGCTGGGAATGAGTGACTATCAGCGGCAGTACGAACCCATCCTGTACGGATGGAAGAAGGGAGTCACCAAAATCTGGTGCGGAGACCGGAAACAAAGCGACATCTGGGAGGTCGACAGACCCAAATCCAGCCCTGAGCACCCCACCATACCCATCGAACTCTGTGGAAGGGCAATCAACAACTCCTCAGGCAACAACAACATCATCCAGGACATCTTCGCAGGCTCCGGTTCAACCATGGTCGCAGCCCACCAGATCAACAGAATCTGCTACGCAATGGAGATCGAACCAAAGTACTGTCAGGTCATCGTGGACAGAATGCTCAAACTTGACCCCACTTTGAAGGTCAAAAGGAACGGTAAACCAATGAAGGGAGGGCAGTGATGCCCTTTTTGTGTCTAAAACCACCCCAGAAATGAAAAGACACCTCAAAACCAGCACTTTGAACGAAACACCCCACACACTGGGGTTTTCCTTTGATTGGACACAAACGAAAAATCTGCAATAAACTGCATTATGGCAAAGAAGGTCAGGAAATTATCAGACAAACAATTCCTTGCTATCTACAGGGCAAATGGAGGACTGTCATCAAGGACTGCGAGAGCCATTGAGGCGAAGTATGGCTTTTCTTACACCAGACAATCGGTGGAGACAAGGGCTAAGAAGTTCCCTGCAGAGGTGCTGGATATCCAGGAGGAGAATGTGGATGTCGCTGAGGAGACCCTGATGGAGATCATGCGTGGCAAGGACAGGAAGACAGCCCTCAGGGCAGCGGATATCTTCCTCAGAGCCAAGGGCAAACACAGGGGCTACGGTGACAGCCTTGATTTGACCACAGGTAACAAGCCAATTGAGCCCTTTGCAGGCGTTCTGCCCGTTTACAAGCCCTCCAAAAAGGAAAGTGAATAATGTATGCCACTCCCATATATGAGCAGCAGGTGGAGGCTTTCAACAAAGGGCAATATAACCTCTTTGTTCACAGGGGTGGTGCCCGATCATCCAAGACCACCAGTATCATTCAGTTCTGGCTGACATGGGCATATTACCAGCATGAACTCAAGAGGGTGCCCATAGTCAGGAAGAAGGCAACATGGTGTCGATCAACCACCCTGTTTGACTTCGTAAGGGTAGCCACAGAGATGGGAGCCTTCCAAGAGTGCAAATACAATGACCAGAAGGGCATCATTAAGTACCGGAATGTTGAGTTCTGGTTCGGAGGGTTGGATGACCCCCAGAGAATCCATGGCTTTACCAGCGATGGTGTCTGGATCAATGAGGCAAATGAGGCAACAAAGGAGGACTTTGACCAGTTGGAGATGCGCTGTGCTGGCTTTGTTATCTTGGATTACAACCCAAATGTCAGCGATGACCACTGGATCGTGCAGGAGGAGATGCGTGATGGCAGTAAATTGATCACCTCAACCCTTCTGGACAACCCATTCGCACCAGAGAACGTGGTCAAGAAGATCATGTCCTATGAGCCCACCCCAGAGAACTATGCCAGAGGTACAGCCAACAAGAACAAATGGGATATCTACGGCAGGGGGGTCAGGGCAGTCATTGAGGGCTTGATCTACCCCAATATCACCATTGTTGAGGCTATTCCCCCCGAAATCAAGCGCAGGCTCTACGGCATGGACTTAGGTTACTCCGTAGATGTGACAGCGATCCTGGAGGTTGGCATGAGGGAGGACACATTGTGGGTGGATGAGCACTGCTACCTGACCCACCAACTCACAGGGGATATCATAAAGACCTTTAAAAGGCTCCCAGCCTTCAAAATATGGTCGGAGAGTGCCGATCCCAGGCTCATTGATGAAATATACAATGCAGGGATCAACATACACCCAGCCAAAAAGCCAGCCGGATCGGTCATGGCAGGCATCCAGAAGGTGCAGTCCATGAAAATCTATGTGACCGAGAGGAGTGTGAACACCATCAAGGAGTTCCGAAACTACACCTACCAGCAGGACAAGAACGGAAAGTATATCAACGAGCCCATTGACGAAAAGAACCACTCCATGGATGCCCTCCGGTACGTGGTTTATATGGAACTGCTGGGCAAAAGGGAGAAATCAAAGCAGGAATTATCATCAATCTTTCACTAATACCATACGACCATGACCTTAGAAGAAATTCTGGCACTCGCCAGCCCCACAGATCAGGTGACGGAACTCAAGAAGAGGACAAACTCTCCCGACATCACAACGATCAGCAAGCAGTATGACCCAGCAGGGCATGACATAATGGACATCTCCAAGCGACCTGACAAGCAGATCAAGGATGAGAACGGCAATATCACAAGGACAGAGACGGTGGGCAGGGTTGCACTGGCACTCCAGAAACTCATTGTCAAGCGGGCTGTAGCCTTCTTATTCGGGAATCCGGTAAAATACCAAGCCAAGGCAGAGGCACCGAGCCAGAAGATGCTTTATGAGGCAGTGAAAGCCATCCAAGCCAAGGTCAAGATCAACTCCTTCAATCGCAAACTGGCAAAGGAGATGTTCAAATCGACAGAGGCAGCCGAGTACTGGTACCCTGTGGAGGAGCAGAACGAGTTCTATGGGTTCCCCAGCAAGTTCAAGATGCGTGTGAGCCTGTTCTCCCCCTTGGATGGGGACAGTCTTTATCCCCTGTTCGATGCTCTGGGCGATCTGGTGGCATTCTCCAGGGGGTATGTGGTCAAGGAAGGGGAGAAGGATGTCAACTACCTGGACACATGGACTGTCGACACCTACTACCAGTTCAAAGAGGAGCAGGGGGGCTGGGTGGTTGCCCAGACGGTCAAGTCAGTACTGGGTAAAATCCCCATCATATATGGCTCCCAGGACACCACAGAATGGTCAGATGTGCAGGCACTGATCAACAGGCTGGAGAAACTGCTCTCCAACTTCGCAGATACCAACGATTACCATGCCTCCCCTAAGATATTTGTCACTGGCACCATCACCGGATTCTCCCAGAAGGGGGAGTCAGGAGCCATCATTGAGGGTGAAGACGGGGCAACAGCGGAGTACCTGTCGTGGCAGAATGCCCCCGAATCGGTCAAACTGGAGATCAGCAACCTCCTCAACATGATCTACACCATCTCCCAGACCCCTGACATCTCCTTTGAGAGCCTCAAGGGGGTGGGCGCAGTGTCAGGAGTGGCTTTAAAACTGATGTTTCTGGATGCCCACCTGAAAGTCCAGGAGAAACTGGAAATCTTCGATGAGTACCTGCAGCGCAGGGTCAACCTGATTAAGGCTTTCTGTGCTCAGATGAACACCTCCCTTGCCAAAGACCTCCTCCTGGAGATTGTCCCCGAAGTCACCCCGTTCATGGTTGATGATTTCAAGACCATGGTTGAGACACTGGTCACAGCCAACGGCAACAAGCCCATCATGAGCCAGAAAACCTCAGTGGAAATGAGTGGACTGGTCGATGATGTGGAGGCTGAGGTGGCGCAGATCAACTCTGAGGAGCAGGCAACAGCGACTTTGGATATCGGAGCCCCGACAATATGAGGTACAGGGAGTTCATAGGGGTCTTTGTGAGCAACACAGAGGACATGATCACGGGAGAACCGGAGAGCACCGACCTTCCTGCCACCATCAACCTGGATGCAGTGGAGGCTTTCAATGATGCTGGCGATGGTTGCACCACCGTAAGGCTCCAGCAGGGGGACAACCTGCTCCTGAGAATCCCTTATTCCCAATTTAAGCGACTCTTTTTCTACAATGTTACACCATCCAACTGATGACCCCAGCGGAAGAGGCACACAAACTGAGGGTCATTGGTTATCTCACCAAGATCAGGAGGCTCTGGCAGCAAGCCATGCAGGAGGGTGCCGATATGGCACAGACCGTCAAGGGTTACGATCCTGACAAGCCCTTCAATGTAGCCAACTACCCCAAGACTAAAGCCACCATGGACAAATGGATGGCGAAACTCGCCTCAGAGACCAAGATTCTCATCGAAAAGGGGATCGATACGGAGTGGTACCAAGCCAATGTAAAGAACGACAATCTGGTGAAGGGCTGGACAAAGGGCAAAGGCAAGCCCCCGAAGGAGTGGATGCAGCACAATGAGGATGCTCTGGAGGCTTTCAAGTTGCGCAAGGAGGCAGGAATGAGCCTCTCAGACAGGGTCTGGAAGTTGGTGGATGGACAGAAGGCACACCTGGAGATGGCTATCGACATGAGCCTGTATGACGGCAAGAGTGCCCAATTACTCTCCCAGGATGTTCGCAAGTACCTCAAAGACCCTGACAAACTGTTCCGAAGGGTCAGGGATGCCAAGGGGAACCTGCACCTGTCCAAGGCTGCTAAGGCTTACCATCCTGGTCAGGGGGTATACAGATCGTCCTACAAGAACGCAATGAGGCTCGCCAGAACGGAGCACAATCTGGCATACAGGTACTCGGACTTCTACCGGACTGCTCAACTGGACTTTGTGGTGGGCTTTGAGGTTCATTTGAGCAACAACCACACCCTCAACGGGGAGCCATTTGTGGATATCTGCGATGACCTGAAGGGGAAGTACCCTAAGGGCTTTAAATTCGGGGGCTGGCATCCCCAGTGCAGGTGCTATGTGACCCAGATTCTCATGGATCAGGACGAGTTTGACATGATTGAGGACAGGATGCTTGCCGGAGAGGATGTGTCGGGGTACTTAAGCCCCAATGCGGTGACTGCTCCCCCTGTCGGATTCAACAAATGGGTCAAGGACAACCTCAAGAGGAGCCAAGGCTGGAAACAACAGCCCTACTGGATCAGGGACAACTTCAAAGGGGGCAATCTGTCCGGTGGGCTTAGCCTCAAAATCCCCCCACAAACCTTCACAAAGCCCTCACAGGCGGACATCCTTGCCAAGGCAAAGCAAGTGTCCCAGGAGAAGTACAGCCAGCGTGTGGAGGCTGCTTTAAAGCCATATCCCAATGTTCCTGCCTTGGATAAATTCGCATCCGACATCAAGGCTGCCATTGAGGCTGGGAAGTCCCCCAACGACATCGGCAAGATGGTCTCCAAACTGGAGCATAAGGTCACCGTCAAGAAGAAGTGGGAGGCAAGAAGGGCTGCCAATGCCAAAAAGTGGGATAAGAAACCCTACCTGGATGAGTTGAAGACCATCGATGCGACCTACTACGACAGTCCGGCAATCAGGGCACTGGCAAAGGACATCAAGACAAGGCTCAAGACCGGACAGAACAAGACCTACTTCGATGCCCAGATGAAACTCCTCAGGGAGAAGGCTGAGATCAAGAAGGCATGGGATAAAAGGAAGGCGATCAACCAGATGGGTGACCTGTTCCCAGATGCAGCAGCGGCAGTTAAGCAGTTTGGATTTGAGGAGGTCAAGGCAACCTACGACTATGTCAAGAGTAAAATCGCATTCTGGAAGGGTAAGGGCTACGATATCAAAGAAATGGTCAAAAAATATGAGTATGAGATCACTTATGTTGAGACCCAGAAGGCAAAGGCTACATGGAAACTGGCTCAGGATGCTTACAAAAAGCAACTGGAAGGAGCCAAGGCAGAGTACAAGAAGACCGTGTATGCTGCAGAGAAAAAAGCCATCACAGACTCCGTTAAGGATGCGATTGACTTCTCCAGCACCTCAGCCAGCCCAATGCTGCATGATCTGCTCAACGATCTGGACAACCTGATCGCTGCCGATGCCCCGATAAAAGACCTCCAATTCGCTGCCAAGCAGGTAAATGCCAAATACAAAGCCCTACTGAACCTCAAAGAGAAGAGGATGGGGACAAAGGTACCCACCGCTGGTACGGCAAAGCCCACCGCTGGTTCCGATGTTGGCAGGGCTGAGGCTTACACCAAGGCAAGGAAAGATGCTGCCAGATGGGAGAAAGACGCTATCAGTGCGGACAATCGATATCGAAGGTATGCTGAGAGGGATTATGCCAATGCCTCTGCTGGAGAAAGGGTTGCTGGATATGAATATACAACTGGCTCAGGGAAGTTCAACAGACCCCTCAGTGGATATCAACAGTCATGGTATAATCACAAGGGTATCGGCAAAGTCAGCCTCAATGAGGAGGGTGCAGCCAGAGAAATAAGCGATCTCACCAATTGGCTGGAGAGATGCAAGTTTGATGAAGATGTGTGGATACAAAGGGGCACTGATTTCAGCGAACTCAATGATCTGCTGGGATCCAAAATGAACACCATGACCAAATCCCAACTGCAGAATATGATAGGCAAGGACTTTGAAAAGCCCTCTTTCGCATCCTGTGGTGCAGCCAAAGGGATGGGCTTTTCCTCAAATGAGGTCATCTTAAATATTTACTGCCCCAAAGGCACCAAAATGACCTACGCAGAGCCTTGGAGCCATTACGGGGGCAGGAAAGAGTATGGGAAGTGGGATGGTAAGAAAAAGCAAAGGCACATTTACTCCGAACAGGAGATCATAATTCAAAGGGGTACCACCTACAGAATCACCAAGATTGAGCAAAGGGGCTCAAGGTGGTTCATTGATGTGGAAATCACTGGTCAGAGAGCCTTCATTTGATCTTGTGATACAATTTGAGATATTTGTCAGAAGGGGGCTGTTCAGCCTTGTCTGGCAGGTGCTCCATGAGAATATGAAACATGAACAATTTGAACAACTCCTCCTTGTTTACGGGATTTTCACTCAGGACATCTTTGAGTTCTGCCTTAGCCCCAGCGGTGTTGGCGATATGTTTCCATGTGTCAAAGGAGAGGTCTCCATTGCCGAACATGACCTCAAAGTGGTTCTCATAGTCCCAGAATTGGGCACTGGGATCTGTTTCGGAATATCGGTCAAATGGACACTCCTCCTCCCCGTTAAAGTATAAATAAGGCTTAAAGTACTGGCTCATAAGGGCTCCTTTTTTGTTTCTGCAAAGGTAATCACATAAAAGGCAGGAATGCAAGTGCAATAATTCCCCCCTGTGGCTGCAACACAGCCCCACTGTGCCCTCGATGCCCAAATAGTGGGGCTTGGGTATAGTTCATAACTTTTTGCCCCTAAAATGGGGCTGGGATGTCCCCGACTGATTACATTTGTAACCATCAATTCACAATTTAAAACAATTTCCTATGAAAGAGAAAATCTTGTCACTACTGAAAGCGAAGGCTGCAGGGGTGGCAAATGAGGTTCTGACAGGGGTTGCAGCGTGGTTGGCAATCACTGTGACAACGGATGAGGGCATCGAGCCTGCAGTGGCTGGTGTACTCCCACTCTTGACCACCTTACAATCTGAGAATGACAGGAGGGTAACTGCGTTTCAGCAGGAAAACACCACTCTGAAGGCTGAGATTGAGACCCTCAAGGGCAAAAAGCCCAAAAAAGACGGGGATGATCCCAAGCACGATGATGTTCCGGCATGGGCACAAGCCATGATTGAACAGAATAAGACCCTACTCTCGCAGGTAGAGGCTCTGAAGACTGAAAATCTTGGCAAACTGCACCAGCAGACCCTGATTGCCAAACTAAAAGAACTGGAGGTGCCTGAGAAATACTACACCCCAGCGATCAAAGGCAGGACATTCAAAGATGACGCAGAGGTCGCAGCCCTTGCCACTGAGATTTCTGAAAATTACAAAGGATATGCACAGGACTTGGCAGACCAAGGACTGGGGCAGGCAAAGCCACCTGTACTCTCCGCAAAGACAGACAAGGACGGGCTGACGGATGGGGTCAAGAGTTACCTTGACAACAAATTCCCTGCAGACCCTGCCAAGGCTGATGTTGCTGGACTGGGAGGAAAGAAACTCTAATTGTTTAACTTTCAACCTTTTCTAACCATGCAAAATACAAGAACTACTGAATCCGTTCTTCCGATCCCGTTTCTGACGGTACTGGAGGACTGGGTTGGTGGCATTGTGATTGCAACATCTGAACTGACCCAGACCAGCCTTCCTGCAGGAACACCTGTAGGCAAGGACACCAACGGGCTGTTCCATGTTGTTAAGCAGGCTGTGATGCAGGCAAATGCCTCCGACAGTGCTACGGCATTGAGGGTGGTCAAAGGGCACAATCTGAAGGTAGGTGATTTCGTCACCGATCTCCTTGCAGGTGCCGCTTATGCCATTGCATCCATTGTCACCACCAATGCCGACTATGACACCGTCAACATCGGCACCACCCTGGGAGTTGCCCTTACTGCAGGTGATGTGATCTTTGAGGCTCTGGCAGAATCTGCCTCCGACTCAGCGTTCAAATACACCCCTGTAGGTCTCACTGGTCATGCCATCGATATCGTTGCCAACAGCAACCCTGCTGTTGACTGCATCATCAGGGGAACGGTCAACACGGCTGTTGCTCCGGCATACAATGCCAGCGTCAAGGCTGCGCTGCCTCAATTCATCTTCGTTTAACCCATCTCAACCCATAGGAGGATAAAACATGAAAGCAACATTGATTCAGGGGTTGAATGAGAAAGGGATGCAGGCATTCCTGAACAAGATGACCCTTAACGAGTTCTACTTTCCGACTCTTTTTCCGTTCAAATTCACACCAACCCTGACATGGAAAGCCCTTGCTGGAGAGCAGGGTGTGCCTGTGGCTGCCGATGTGATTGCCTTTGACTCACGGGCTCCCAGGAAGACCAGGGAGATCGTTGAGAGGCTGACAGGGGATATCCCCAAGATCGCCATCGCAAGGGACAAGACCGAATCCGATCTGAACGAGTACTTCCAATTGCTCAACTATGCCCAGACCGTTGACGGGGGCAATGCCCTGCTCGACTGGGTGTTCAATGATGTGGAGTTCTGTTTCAAAGGTGTCAATGCCCGTCTGGAGTGGCTTGCTCTGCAGGCTGTTTCGCAGGGTGTTGTCTCCCTGAGCAAGACCAACAATGCTGGTATCGTCACGGAGGTCGCAGTTGACTTCCTGGTACCAACCACCCACAAATCAGGTGTTTCTGTTCCCTGGACTACCAGCGCAACTGCAGCACCGATCACCACCATCAAGACCGTTGTGAAAGCAGCCAAGGCTGCCGGATATCCCATCAAGTACATCCTGATGAATCAGGACACCTTCGATGATTTCCTGCTCTGCACACAGGTCATTGAATTCGCTGCCACATGGCTGCAACTGGCTACTTCCACTGCTCTGGAACCCAACCTGGAGGGAGTGAATGCTGCCCTGACACGGGCTGGACTTCCCCAGATCAAGGTTATCGACACCTACGTCAACATCGAGATCAACGGCAGCAGAACTGCTGTGAATCCCTTTGCCGACAATGTGGCTGTCTTTGTGCCGGATCTGGTTCTGGGCAACACCTTCTATGCTCCGCTGGCTGAGGATCAGATCACCGATTCTCCTGCCATCAAGGCAAGAAGGGGAGCCACCCTGGTCAAGAAGTACTCCAATGAGGAACCGTTGACCGAGTGCACCGTTGGTATGGCGAATGCCATCCCCGTCCTTGGCGTTTCGCAGAGGATGTATCTGGTCGACACCAAGAATGCTACCTGGCTCCTTGGAGCATAATTGACCAGCCATGACCATCAAGGAATATATTGTCACCAAACTGGCTACTTTTGGCTACAGCATCTCGGACAACGAGATCACAGCATTGGAGGTGGAGGCTGGGGTAGATACCTCAGCCACTTACACCTCCAGCGATGTGGCTACGGTCAAGAAAGCCATGGTTGGCATTATCCCTTCCCTGCTGGCAAGACCAAAAGTGAGTGAGGGGGGATTCAGCGTGGAGTACAACCCTGGGAGCCTTGCAAAGTATTACAATATGCTCTGCATCGACCTTGGGATCGACAATACGCTGGTTCCCAAACCCAAAATCAATGATCATTCAAGCAGATGGTGACACAATATCCATATCTCTTGCAGGAATTTCAGGTCGGTGACTCTGTTCTGGGCACCACTGGGGAGTTCTCTGATGTAGTTGGAGAGTGGGTTGACATCTCCTCCTGCAGGGATGAGAGTTTTGTCATGGGAGGGGGCAACAGGATGATCACAGCCGCTGATGGGCAGGCAACAACAACCAGTTCTTTGATACAACTGCCTCTGACCTGCCCCACTCTGCATGAGGGGGCTCTGGTCAGGGTATTGAACGGAGATGTAGTCAGGCTTGAGGGTAAAGTCCTCAGGTTCTCAAGAGATCAACTCCACTGCAGGACATGGGTTTAAAGCCAGATTTCACACAAGGGGACATCGCAGCCTATCTGGAGAAGAAGAGACAGGCGATAGAGGCTGTGATCATCCGAAATCTGCAGTACCTGGGAGAGCAGTGCGTTAATGAGGCAAGAACCAATGGGGACTATATTGACAGGACAGGCAATCTCCGAAGCAGTGTGGGCTACGTTGTGGTAGTACGGGGACAAGTCCTCACCAGCAACTTTAAAGCCGTCTCAAGCGGCAATACGGGGCTCAGTGAGGGTAAATCGCTGGCAGATAAACTGGCACAACAATACAAGAGTGGGTATGCCCTCATCGTAGTTGCAGGCATGGATTATGCCCTCTATGTTGAGGCAGCGAACCACCGGAATGTGCTCGCATCTGCCGAACAGTACGCACAGCAGAAACTGCCACAGATCATGGCAAAATTGGGCAAGAAGTTATGAAAACCACCTTTGATACAAATGCTTTCCTTTTTCAACTGGTCACCTCAGCCATCGGGACAACCCTGACTGGAGGGGTCTACCAGATTGAGAGACCTCTGGACAGCAAACATGAGGATATCGTGGTCGGCACTTTGCCCTTTGATGAGAGCCAGGTTGCAGTCTGCAATGTGAACATCTTTGTCCCTGACAAGGCTGTGGGCATCGCAGGCAAGACCAACATGGTGGCAGACCTTCACAGACTGGGGGAGTTGACCAACATAGTAGTGGCAGCCCTTGACCAAGACACCGATCTGGCTCAGAATTACCACTACAGGATCGTAAATCAATCACTGCTTGAGGTGCCGGAGACGGATCAGCACTTTGTGAATCTCCGTCTGGAACTCAGGCTTTATTTTTAATCAATCAAAATTAGGAGGTACATAATATGGCACTTATCACAATCGGACTCGCATCTGTGCAGGTAGCGGACATTCTGGGTGACGGTGGCGTGGGGACAACCTTTGCCACACTCGGCTACACCTACGAAAATACCTGCAAATTCACTGAGGCAGACCCTGAGGAGACTTCTTTCTATGTGGAGGAGGTCGATGATCCGGTTGAGACCAGCACCAAGGCTGGGGATATCAAGCTGAATTTCTCCATTGCCAACCCTGATGTCGACACCCTGGTGGCTGTTTTTGGTGGTACCAAGAACGGCAGCGCATGGGAGGCTCCGGCATCCAAGGCAACTATTGAGAAGTCCATCAAGATCACCCCCAAAAAAGGTCTGATCTTCACCGTATGCAGAGCCAACATGGTAGCCAAACTGAACGCAGACTTCTCAAGGAAGGGCTTGTTCCTTATTGAGGTAGCCTGCACCGTTCTGGCTCCGACCAAGGCTCTGGAGCCCAAGATGACTGCTGTCCCTGTGGCATAGTCAATTCTCAACTGTCATTGTAAATTGAGGAAAGCCCCCTGCACCCTTAGGGGAGTAGGGGGTAATCTTCTGATAATCAGGGATATATGGAATTGAAAAAGGAAAGTAGAGCAGTAGAAGCCCTCCTGAGTGAGGGGGTAAAGTTTGAGATCAAAGCCAAGGGTCTGGTCAGAATATTTAAGAAAAAGCACACCTTCCATCTCCGGCAATCTTACCTGGGGACATTGCTCATGTTATCGAAGTACTACCTCAAGGTTGGCTTTGATGAGAAGAAACTCACAGACGATCCCCTTGGGGAGTCAAGGCATGAGATCACCAAGAGTGCGAAGACCCTGGCAATGATAGCAGCCATCGGGATGCTGAACAACAAGTGGAGGATCAGGTTATTTGCCAGACCTCTCGCAAAGTGGCTCCTGTGGCGTCTCACCCCCCAGAAACTCTATGAATTGAGCATGACCATCGTGGTGCTCAACAACACTGGGGATTTTATGAACTCTATCAGATTGATGTCAGCCTTGAGGATAACAGCCCCCAAGGAGGAGAATCTGAGTCCGGTCGATCAAGGGGGTTAAATAGCCCTTGGGGAACCATCGGTTCCATCTGTTCGCATTTCCACTGGCAGTATGAGTATGTGCTCTGGGGCATTACATGGATCAATATCCAGATGATGCTGGCTGATATGCCCAGATATGAGCACAAAAAGAGGGACAAGGAAGAGAAACGAGCCTTGGCTCCCAACCAGATGAAAGGATTCAACACACTGGCTGAAATCGAAAAATACATGGAGGACTGATGAACACACAAGATGGTAGCCTGAGTTTTGATGCGTGGATCAACAACTCAGATTTCAAGAGGCAGATCGATGAAATGACCCAGAAGATCAAGGGGCTGGGAGACACTGCCTCCAAAGAGGGGGCTGGGATGGACACGACATTCAAGAAGGTGGGTGCTGCATTGGGCACCTATTTTAGTGCCCAGATGTTGCTGAAGTTCGGGCTTGCCGTCAAGGATGTCAGGGGAGAATTTGAGCAGATGGGTGTTGCCTTTGAGGTCATGCTGGATTCCAAGGAGAAGGCAGACAAACTCATGTCGGAGATCGTGGAACTGGCAGCCAAGACACCGTTCACCCTCAGCGATATCGGGGGGGTGACCAAACAACTCCTTGCATTCGGGGAGGACTCTGCCACTGTGGTCGACACGGTGCGGAGATTGGGGGATGTGGCTGCAGGAACCGGAACAGAAGTAAAGGGGCTGGGGCTTGCTTATGGGCAGGTAATGACCAAGGGCAAACTGCAGACCCAGGAAATGTACCAGATGGCAGAGAGGGGTGTCCCGATTGTAGGGGAACTGGCAGCCATGTTCGGGGTCTCCAGCAGGGAGGTGATGAAACTGGTAGAGGAGGGATCGGTAGGATTCAAAGATGTCCAGCAAGCCATCATCAACATGACCTCCGAAGGGGGCAGATTCAACAACATGATGGAGAAACAGAGCCAGACCGTAACGGGGCTCTGGTCAAATATGACCGATGCGTGGGATGAGATGCTCAACTCGATAGGAGAGAGCAATGAGGGCATTATCAAGGGCTCCATTGTGGGCATCACCGACATGATCAAGAACTATGGGGCACTCCTTGATATCCTCAAGGTTGCCATTGCCACCTTCGGAACCTACAAAGCAGCAGTAATGCTGACCGCAGCAGCAGAAAAGACCGCAACTCTGGTCAAACTGGAGATGGCACTGGCTGAGAAGGGCATCACCTTCTGGGAGGGGCTCCATGCGGTCATGCTAAAGAAACTCAC
>AMWB02106208.1_pt2 | contig 19095 bp, 10 predicted proteins | sample 200311 | NCBI WGS metagenome assembly AMWB02 (sample SAMN02737377, study PRJNA173069) | bioreactor metagenome | biome: anode biofilm in microbial fuel cells | place: USA: California | collected 2010-12-16 | reverse complement strand
TGACGCCTTTGAGGGCCGATGGGATCATGGACTCAAAGCCGACAAACACATACCGAAAGTTGGCCTTGTCCATTTCCGCCACGAGATCGGGGTTTTTAGCGATCCCCACCGCCGTTACCTGTACCATATAAGACATGTCATTCAGGCCATGCCGGATGATTGCCCGACATACTCTTCGAAAATGATCGATGTCATAGGTAATATTGTCGTCAATGAAAAAAACGGTCTTCGAACCCCGTTGGCGGATGTGCATCAAGTCCGCAACGATACGTTCTTCAGAATAAGGACGGAATGTCCTGCCGTACATTCGGTTGATGGAACAGAACTTGCAATTGAAAGGGCATCCCCTGGAGGTTTCGGCCACATCCATCGGGATATGCAGAAAGTGAAAACGATCTGCCAGGCGGGCGCTGCGATCCGGGAGTGCGACCTGGTTCAAGTCCATCAAGGGCCGATCTCCATTGTGCACCCATCCGTTCGGCAGGCGGTAGCTGAGACCCTGTATGCCGCTCAGGTCGGAGGTCGGTTTTTCAAGCGATGAAATCAGCTCGGAAAAAGTGAGTTCTCCTTCTCCCCGAATCAGAAAGTCCAAAGGAAGTGATGCTTCCGCAGTGGTGATCTCTTTGGCCAAAAGGGTGGCATGGTATCCCCCTGCTGCCAGTTTGATGCGCGGATCCCGATTTCGAATGAAGGTTGCGATCCGAACAAGGGTGTCGAACTGAAAAGTCATGGCGCTCATGCCCACGACATCCGGACGAAAATCATTCAACACCTTCTCTATCGGTTTGCGAATGCGGGGTTTGAAAAGGACAAGATCCAACACCTTGACCTCATGACCCTTGGGCAGGTTACCTGCAAGGGATACAATGGCCAGATTGGGTAGCCTTGCGGCATAATCGATTACATCGGCGGTATCGGGCATGGCGAGCAGCAGTATTTTCACCGAATTCCTCCTGAATTGTCTTTGAGCTTCACTTATTGAAGTGACCTTCGATTTGCATTTACGCCATATTCCGGGAAATAATTTAAAGGTGCCTTTGGGAAATGATTTTACTTATGGATATATCTTTCATTTCCCGTCAATTGCGTCATGATGCCCTTTTTTATGGTCATCTTGAAATCAAGGTAATGTTCAGCCAGCACTAAAACCGCGAAATACTGCGAAACCCGCTTGGGAAAAAGGATGCAAGCTCGCCATAGATATTTCCAGAATTTCAGGCGGGAATCATACAGGAGCCCCCTTCTGAAAAAAGTGGTGGTTACGGCCCGGAGCTCACCCAGAGTGGGAAGGAAAAGACCTTTTTCAAAAGGGGGAGGGGCCATCTGGGAAAAGTGGCGGAAGGTCCTATCCAAAAAAGCTTCCTCGTCATAAAGTTTTTCGTATATCTGGATGAATTCCTTCATGATATCTTCCACAGGCCGTTTGGTAACAAAATTGGGCAGGGCGGTCTGGCTGCTTAAATTATCATCCATGGTCCACCTGAACAATCGGTTTTCACATTCAAGCCTATTCCATAAGTCAGTGCCCGGACCGGCCTGGAGCGGGGTCACGAACATTTCGGGGATACTGTTGCGATTGGCGAAATCGATCAATCGTCGGTCCATTCGGGGTTGTTCTTTATCAAACCCCATAATGAAGCCGGCGATGATATTCAGGCCGGCATGGCTGATTTTGCGGCATGCAGCGTCGATATCCTGGGCTGCGTTTTGAAATTTTTTCGCATCGATCAATGAAGGCCGATCCGTGGATTCTATCCCAAGAAAGACGCGGTTGAATCCGGCCTTGACCATCATATCCAGCAATTCGTCATCCAAAGCCAGATTTATGGAAGCCTGGGTGTAGAAATCAAAAGGATATCTTCGCTTTTCCATCCAGGGAATGAGTACTCGAAGCAGCTCTTTGGCTTTTTTAGGATTCCCGATGAAGTTGTCGTCCACGAAAAAAACACTGCGCCGCCAGCCGGATCGGTATAGCGCTTCCAGTTCTGTGATGATCTGGTCTGGGGCTTTGGTCCGAACTTTCCGGCCAAGCATCAGCGTTATGTCGCAGAATTCGCATTTAAAAGGGCAGCCCCGGGAGAATTGAATGCCGAGATCGGCGTAAGACCTGGGGTCCAAAATGTCGATGCGGGGAGCGGGTGATTTTTCAAGATCGGCCATGCACTCGGAGGATATGATCATGCCGGATCGCCCATCTTGCAGGTGTTCCAACAAAGCGGCCATCGTTGTTTCGGCTTCGCCTTTAACCACCAGGTCCGCCCCGGCCGCCAGAATTTTCTCAGGGGCATGAAAACTCATCGGTCCACCGACCACTACTTTCTTGTTTCTTTTTTTGGCCTCACCAATGCAGGCGAAAATGCCGCTTTGCTGGACGAACATGCCGGAAATCATGACGATATCGGTCTGGCTCCATTCCTGTTCGGAAATCGGCCGGACATTCAGGTCCACCAGTTTTAATTTCCAGTGACCGGGCAGCAGGGCTGCCACGGTCAAAAGGCCCAGAGGCGGGGACAGGGCTTTTTTATTGAGCATTCTCAATACACGATCAAGGGAAAAAAAAGTGACCGGGATGTGAGGATAAACCAGAAGGACATTCATAAAACAGTTCCTTTATCTAACAAAGCGCTTTTGAATAGATTCGGTAACGTTTGGAAGGCGGAATGCCTCCGTCTTCATAGAGTCGGTTGATGGCATGGTTGTCCTCAAGATTCCAGCCCATTTCCAGGTAATCATACTGAGTCTTTTGTTTCCATAATCCCAGAATATAGTGAAAGGCCACAAACGGCAGGCCCATTTGTCGAAACTCGGGCATCACACCGAAAATAAGGCCTCGCAATCCCTTGATGTCCTTGGACCAGAATCGAAGCCGTTTCATTATGGCCGCTATTCCCAGTTTGCCGTTCAACCTTTTCAGGAACGGATTGATATCCGGCGCTATCAGCACCACCCCAACAAGTTCGTTATTATAGCTGAGAAAAAAACACATATCGAGGTCGACTATTGGAAGTAGCTCTCGCGCCATTTCGTCGGCCTCCTCCACACTCATGGGGACGAATCCCCAATTATCGGTCCAACATTCGTTATAGATGCGGCGAAATTCTTGTATTCGGTTCTTGATTTCCCGGTGGGATGTAAAGGCCTGAATCCCGAATTGATGTTTTTCGGACATACGCCGCATCATTTCAACGGCCCAGGAAGGGGGGATATAGTTGCGATCCACGCGATAGGCCAGAAGGTCTTTTTCTTTCCTGTAGCCGCAGCCCCGAAGCAGTTCGAGATAATATGAGGGATTGTACGTCATCATCAGCGCCGGGGGAGATTCAAATCCCTGAATCAGCAGGCCTGCCTCATAGTTCAGAGATGGATTGAAGGGGCCGTGAATGAAGTTAATTCCTTTATCCCGCAGCCAGTTTTCGGCATGAGTGAATAGCATTGCGGCAACCTCCGGATCAAACTGGGATTCGAAAAAGCCCCAGGTTCCGGCCTTGGCCCGGTGGCATTCATTATAACGCCCGTCTATGATGGCGGCAATCCTGCCTACTGTCTCAGATCCCCGTTTTGCCAAAAAAAGTTCCCGTTCGGCCGTATTCCAGAACGGATGCTTGCGGGGAGTAAGCAATCTGGCCTGCATGCTCAAGATGGGGGGTGTCCAATTGGGATCGCTTCCGTAGATCTTCCAGGGGAATCTGAGAAATTCCTTAAGGTCCGAGCTCGTTACCACGGGGGATACTATTACGGCTTTCAATAGCCCATTTCCTTTACCAGGTAAGTGCCGACACCGATGCAAAATATCGCTCGCTCCTTGCCTTTTTCCGTGAACAGGATATTCATCCATCTATCCTGATCAGGTTTATCCCCTTTGCCAGCATCAGGGGCGTTCCTTTTACATCCGTCGCGAGGCAGTCGAACGTATGTCCCGATTCGGTGATCGAGAGCAGTCTGCCCTCCAGATGAATCTCTTCATCGGTCCGGGCAGATCTGCCCAGATAAATGGTTTCGATATGAGCAGGGACAAAGGAGCGCTGCAAAGATTCGTCGCGCAGGGTGGGGAAAAAGACAGCTATATGAATAAGTGCCTCAAGAATGTACACCGAATAGAGATAGCGCGAACTGCCTTTGAATTCAAAATCTTCGGTTTTGCGATAACGCATGGTCCCCCTTATGCCGGTTGGACAAGTGCCATCAGTAGCACTGATCAAACGATAGCGCCCCGTGAGGTGGGAGTGTCTTTCATAGTGATCGATGACTTCTGATTCGGTCCTCCCGCGGATATCGATCTCTTGACGTTTCACGGGAAATCCTGGAGTTGTCGGAATATCAGGGCGTGAATGGGCGAAATGGACCCTTCCTGAAAATCGTATCGACCATTCCCCTTCAGGTTCCCGGGCTTCGAGGGTTGTTGCGACAATTGGAGACACGGCGCCGCCGGGTTGAATCTCGCCCGTGCAGCGTGTTTCGATGACAGATCCCGGAACAACGGGGATGGATTCCAGAAAGCTGATCGATGACAGGCGAACGGGCTCCAACCCGGGAAAAAGGAGAGCTGCCGTCTCGATCATGTTTTCCATTCCCATGACCGCCGAAACCAGGGCCGTATCGTTGAATGCGAAGGGCCTGTGATCCTTGATCCACGGATCGGTACTCATAGAAAACCGTCTGAACGTGGTGATCTTGCCTTCTTGCGGATCGAAGCTGTCCACGATCTCGATCAAGGGAAAGTCGCCGGGTTTGAATCCGTGTCCCAAGATCATTCTTTCGCAGGTTTCGGAATCAGTCCGTGGTTGGGGATGGGCAACGGCAGGCACCGAGGGAATGAGTCGTGCCGGCATGACCCAATTGCCCCCGGCTTGATTCCAAAACATCTCCATCTGGAAAAAACGAGATAGTTCAGCCAGATCGATGTAAGTCGTTCCCATGGACCGCATGCCCAGAATCTCGCGGATCTCTGGATCATCGGCCATTCCAGCGCCCTCGACGGGAGGCAGCCATAGGGTCTTGAACTTGACCGCGGGTGCTTGCCGGGAAAGGTCGCGCATGCGTGCCGCCAGCATCCGGTTGGCGGCGCAGTAGCTGGCCTGTCCGATGTTCCCTTGATACGCGGCCAGGGAAGAAAAAGTAGCAAAGAATTTAAGCCCGCGATTGCATGTCGCCTCAAACAAATGCGTCGCACCGTCGCACTTAACCTGACATACCCGGGCGAAATCCTCGGGCGATGTCAGCATGATGAATGCATCCCGCAGAACTCCTGCACCGTGAACCACTCCCACCACCGTGCCGAACCTGGTGACGGTTTCATCGATAAGGGACTGGACCTGCGATGCATCCGTCACATCGCACACGCGATACACCGCCTCCACACCGTATTTGCGGATGTCTGCCAGAGTGGAATAGATTTCCATTCCGGCTTTGATCCGTTTTCTGGTTTCAGGATCGGGGGTCAGTTCAAGGGACGAGAAATAAATGCTTAACGCCTCATCCGCCGACACGCTTTCCCTGAATATTTGCGCATAATCAATGCCCTGATCCATTGGCGAGGTACCACACAGCACAAGAGGGTATCCACTGGCGGCGGTGGTGCGGGCTATCCACGCTGTAATCCCCCTGGCGCCACCGGAAATAACGACGGCACCTTCTTTCTTCGACCATTGCTCATTGATCTCCAACTGTCCGCACACCGGCTGGAGGGTCGTGGTAAAAAAACCATCAGGCATAGAGATCATCTCGATGGTTTCACTCATACACTCCAAAGCGGCCGAGAAGCTTTTATCGAGATCTGCGCCGGGGCGGATTTCCATGCATCTGAACCGTGTTCCCGGCTTTTCCAGGGACGCGGACAGGAACATGCCCAGCATTCCTTCGAACAGCATTCCCCGGCCGTTCTGGGCGAACAACACGAACGATCCGTGAGGCGAGGCCATAAAACACTGAACAGCCAAGAAGCAGGAGGTGATGCGGTCGATTGCCGCCGACGAGTCATCCGCCTTCCCCTCAGCGAGGATTACCAGCCCTGCCAGGTCGTCTTTGACACGATGTATTGCAGCAACTATGGCTTCAGTTGCTTTTTCAGTCACCACCCGGATATTGCTCCCTGCCCGGTTCAGGAGCCGTTCCAGAGCTTCAAAAAGTTTGCTGGATGCAGATGCCGCGCACACCACCACCGTTTTTCCCGGACCAAGTCGAAGCGGTTTATGATCCATTTCCGCAAGGGCAGTTTCAACAAAGACGTAACGGCATATAGGCGACTTTTTTTCTCTTGGCAGGGCAGGCAATGGCACTTCCTGAGCGATACGGGAACGGGAATTTGTGATGGTTACGGATGCTGGTTCGGAGCCCTGACGACGCGCGAGTTCCCGGATGACGTCAGCCATGTTGCGTACGGTACGCACGGACATGAAATCCATGATCTGTATGGAGATGCCGAAATGTTTTTCTGCAGTATCCATGATTACAGGAAGACGGCTGGAGCGAATGGACAGATCCTTTCGGATATCCATACCTGGTGCGATTTCATTTCGTTCGTAACCCGTAACATCCATGATGATCTGAATGACCGACTCGATTACGGGATCTTCATCGACCAAAGTACCTGCCGGTTGATCTGCGCTTATGGGTTCGGGCGCTGCAGGCTCTGGCGGAGCCGATGCGCTCGTAATTTCCGCTCTGCATGCGGGGACGGTTGACGGTATCCGGGTTCTGCCATCGAGTAGAGATTGCATGAGGTTTGCGGCATCATCCCTGCCGATGTCGGAACAGATCTCACGGCGCAGCGCTTCCAGAATTGCGGGTTTAAGATAACGATCCACGCCTTCCAGCGCAAAACGGACCGTTTCCCGCTGGACCAGGGACAGTGCGGCGCTTCGGTCAAAGGAGGTGACTGGTGGCGTGATCTCTTGACCAAGCCGATGCACCCGCTGCGGGGTGAAAAAACGCAGGCGGTAAAGCTCACCGGTCGCAGACGCCAGAGCGCGCAAGGGATCTTCCCTGAGACAGGAAGGAATGCAAATCGCATCCGGCAGGATTGCTTGTACCATTGAGCAGAGTACATCGCTTGGACCTATCTCTAGAAAAGCACCGATGCCAAAGTCCTTGTGCATGCAACGAATGTTTTCAATCCATTGGACCGGAAGCTCCATGTGATCCAGGACTATCCTCTTGATCGCTTCGGGATCGTTCGGAAAAACGCCACCGGTGGTATTGGAGACCACCGGGATATTGGGTGAGCTGAAAGGGATACGATCGATAAAGGCTTGCAGTTCCTCCCGGATCATGCGCATTCGGGGAGAATGAAAAACCATGCTGACCCTGATCTGCGTGGTTCTCCGCCCCATGGAGCGGAGCTTTTCCCCCATGGCCTGGATTTCGAGTGTTCCGCCACCAATAACGGTCTGGGTGGGTGAATTTATGTTCGTTATCCGAATATCGGGGTGACCGTGCAAAAGGGATTCAAGTGCCTCAACGTCGGTGTCGACCGCCAGCATAACGCCGGGATCATTCATAAGTCTGCTCGCCTTGTCCATACATTGCGCACGTTTATTCACGATGCGCAGCCCGTCTTCTGGCGAAAACACACCCGAGAAACACAGTGCCGCCAGTTCCCCTGTCGAATGTCCGGCCAGACACGCAGGGACGATGCCAACCTCAAGAAGCTCTTTGGCCAGAGCGTACTCGAAAATGAACAGCGCCGGCTGCTGCAAGCGGGTGTTTTTCAGCTTCTCGGCGTCGCCCCCAAACAGAAGATCCAGGATGGGAAAATCATCAAGCAGCGATGCCATATGGTCCATGCGCCTTCTGAAGGAAGGGATATTCCGGTACAGGGAAGCCCCCATGCCCGGGTAGATCGTTCCCTGACCGGCGAATACCATGCCAAGTTTTCCAGGTTTTGTCTCAGGAGATTCAACGAATATTCCCTGACGCTTCAGGACGCGAAGGCTTGCCGGACCCCGATCCGTGAAGCTTTCGGCGATGTTCATTTCAGTAAGCCGTGCAAGGGCTTGATTTTCATTTGTAGATGCTACCGCAACCCTGCGCAATCCGGTCCCTTCTCCAATTGAAAAAAACCAGATGGAACTTTCCGGCGGAGAAACTTCTTCAACGCACTTATCAACACCATTTTCTTCTCCTTCTTCAAGAAGGGCGGCGTAATTATGACCGCCGAAGCCGAAAGCATTTACTTCCAACCTGCGCTTGCCGTTGCGGGGTCGCGGCCATTTCTCGATGTTTTTCGGGAGCCGAAAGCCCCAGGCTTCCAGACCGATTGCAGGGTCAGGCGTTTCGTAATTCAGGGTGGCGGGGAAAACGCCATCTTTCATGGCGCAAACTCCTCGAATAAGGCTCATGAGTCCGGAAGCCCCCAGAGTATGGCCAATCTGAGATTTGTAGGAAGTCAGGACAATGCCCGACCCCTGTGGCATGATCAATTTAAGGGCCTTAACCTCTTGTTCGTCTCCTTGCCGCGTGGATGTGGCATGACATTCGATAAGACCCACCGAATCCGGCTGCCAACCGGCATCATTGAATGCTTTTTGAATGGCGATTTGCTGGTTTTCAGCCGTGGATTCCACCATGCCTCGGTCGTTGTTGCTGGCGCCCATCCCCTCCAGGTAGGCATGAATTTTGGCTTTGCGCCGCTTTGCCAATGATTCGCGTTCAATAATCAGGACTGCCCCGCCTTCCCCCAATACCATGCCGTCGCGATTTGCGTCGAAAGGTCGGCTGTTTTGAGACCGATTCGGGCAGGAAACCCCGGCCAAGGCCTGTAACGCGGAGAATTCCATAAAGGATGCCGGACAAAGGAGCTCTTCGCTTCCCCCCACCACAACCGCATCCAAAATACCCGCTCGCAGCATGCCATAGGCGCACCATAGCGCTACCAGGCCGGTCGCGCAGGCTGCTCCTACCGAGAAACTCGGGCCCCGTAAACCATATTGATTGCTGATAAAGCCGCCTGCGGCACTGTTGATTCGGCCCAGCAGCGTACTGTCGTTGACCATCATGCACCCTTTGCGCAGGGTGGCAACGGCATTTGCGGCAACGGAATCCGACATGGGCACTGCCGTTCTGATGGTTTCCACGATATTGTCTGCATATGTGGAAACCATCAGGTCGGAAACCGTGCTGCCTATCTCACCGGCATTCTGGGACACGATCACGCCGATGCGGTCCCGAGGTGTGTCCGAATCAAGAAGTCCAGAATCCTCAATCGCTTTTTCAGCCAGCCACAGTGTCATTCGCGTGGATTGGCACATAGAATTGAAATCCTGCGGTGGTACGCCGATTTCCTTGCGGGAGACGTTCAGGGATTGAAAGGCAGCCACCCTGCAGTAAGTTTTCAGCGGTTTGCCGGGTTCGGGGTGGAACACCGCAGCATGATTCCACCGAGAGCCCGGCACTTCCGTAATGCCGCTTTTGAGTGCCTTTGTGTTGGCCCAGACCTGCGCAACGCTGCTCCCCAGGGCATTGTTGATCGCCATGCCCGTGATGGCGATCCTTTCCCTGGCCCCTTTCGGTCTGGCGACCTCCATTGGATCTATTGCATCGATGAATATCGGAACATGCAAGGGAGACACCGCGGTGAAAAGTTCGGCATGCAATTGCGATAGCGTGCATGTATGGCGGATATTGCCAGCCGCAGCGCCACACATGTATTGCCCTTCTTGAAGACAGATCTCCTTTTCAAGCTGATTGCCGCCAGGGGATTTGATGCCCCTGGCGGCAATCAGAAGGCTTCCCGTGCACAGGGCCTCAATCCTGCGCCGGGTTTCCTGCTCGTCAAGACCGCCAACAACCATTTTGCGCTCCAGGCTTTTAATGGCTTCCTGCTTGGGGCTCTTCAGCGCGCGAACGCGAAGCCCCACCCGCTGTCCGGTCACATCCGTATCACCGGGACGGGCGGACAGAACCGCTTGCTGGTAAGTTCTGGAGAGCTTGCCGATTTCAACGATCTCCCTGCAAGCAAGATAGGCGGTCCCCATCTGAACGGATTCTGCTCCCAATATGGCGGTTCGAAGGGCTGAGAATCGGTTGTAAATACCCCCTGCAAGTACCAGATGGGCTTCTTTGAACAGGTCCGGCTCCTCTCTGCGAAGCGTCAGCGCCACCTGTGCCAATGTCAGGGTCGTAAGACTGCCGACATGACCGCCCGCTTCGCACCCCTCAAGAATGATGAAAGCGGCGCCTTCCCTGGCGGCGAGGCGAATCAAGTCTTTGGAGTGGGCGATGTAGATGACCTTTGTGCCCGGCGCCTTAAACCGCTTCACATAGGCGGGGCTGCCTGCGGCAACCACCACAAAAGGAGGCTTCAATGATTCAATCCAGGCGATTTGTTCTTCTAGTCGGGGATTTTCATCCAGTGCGATGATGTTTACCGCATAAGGCCGACTGCCCAGTGCCTTATGCAAGTCGCTGAACTCGAATTCCAGTTCCGCTCTGGATTTTAAGCCGATGGCCAGGGTCGGCAGAGCCCCGGCGTCGGCCACAACCGATGCCAGGTCCGGGCTATCGGTAATCCAGGACATTGCTCCCTGCAGGATGGGGTAGGCGGTTCCCAGTGAATTGACGGCCCGGCCGGTTTTCATGTTCTCCATCGCATACGGTGCATTTTTGCACAGACCGGATATCTCTTCGGCATATTTTGCCGCAGCTTCACAAAAGTCATTCCCGTAACGCGTTGCGAAGAATTGTGCAAAAGCCGCTTCGGGGCCCATCGGCAATATTTCCTCCGACCACGACACGGCATCCAGGGGGTGCTTCCATCCGGAGGTCACTTCTGCGAGAAAGCAGCGACTCGCCTCCGGAAGACCCTGTTCCAGCAAGCAGTCTTCCCTGGCCTGAAGTTTCCGGACCGCCCCTGAATTGCCCTTGTCGTATAGACGGATCGGAAGCCCTATGAGCTCACCGACAACCGTCGTGTGCTCTGGCGACAGGCTGGATATCCGGCGCCGAAGCTCCGGCGATGGATCGGCAACCGATGTCAGCCAATGCAGACTTTCATGAACGACGCCACGAACCCCCAGCATGAAAAAGGCTGCAGCTCCTTCGGCGGTGGCAACGCCGCCCCAGATAATGNNNNCCGTGGGGGACCATCCGTGACAAGACACGGCAGCATCAAACAAAAGGCTGACTGTCTCGGTTCCACAAAGGCCGGAGGCTTCATAGCCTTTGAGCGCGATTGGGAATCCGGCATACCCCTCCTTCTCCAGCTCACTCAGGGTTTCCGGCTCTCCGATGATTGGAATGATGCGTGCGCATGATGGGTATTGTCCTGCAAGGTTCGTAAGGTTTTTCAGAAGGGTTCCTTTTTGGGAACAGTTGCTGATATTGGTCATTTCCACAAAGACAGTGGCCCCTTCAAGCCCCAGTAGAGATGAGTTCAACTCGTGATCCAGAAACTGATCGATTGATATTATTACCGACTTGTAGGTGAACACTTCCGCCGGTCCAACTCGTCTGTCGCTGCCACCTAAAGTAAGGTCTGCAACAGTGAGGCAGATGGGGTCCGTAAAAATGTGGGACTGCGAAACATTCTGATGAATTGGCAGCACAAAACCCAGAAAATTCAGATTTTCAATGGGGTTGTTAGCGAGAATGTGCGATCCAATGCTGTCCTTTTCATGTGGGAATACCCTTGAGGTTACCAAGCTTGTGACTCCTTTAACGCAAGTGAACATGATAAATTGGAGTAATTTATCATGTTCACTCTGCGGGCGAAAGGAGAAAGTACAATAACCGGGTGCTTCATAATGAAATTCAGGAGGAGCATTGTTGAGGTCAGGGATTTTCCTCTCACACCTTTGTTTGCGGTGGGATTACACTGGCCGAAGAGCCCAGGCTATTCGTTCGATATTTCGCAGCCATCGTATACACATCTTTAGTAACCATATCAAGTAGTTCAAGCATCCATTCACTCTTTACACATGTGATAAGGCAGAGTATTAAGCGGCTTGGGTTCTTTCGTATCATGAGATAAAGTTGATTCCAGAACTGCTTGCGACAAGCCCTCACTACACCTTGCATCCATAATACATGCAGCAGGCTTTTAAAGTCTTTTAATGAATTTCTGAGATAAAACCGATGCGGGCCATTTTCTAATGGAGGCATCTGACCGCTCGAGATCGCCATGGCTCGTCGAGTGGGTCTCATCGCTGTATAGTAACGATATGCCCGCGCAAGTAATCTCGACGGTTCATATAAATACCTCCAAATCTCTGAAAAGTCCTCAAGAATCTCAGCTTCCGGACGTTGCGTTGTAAAGTTAAATTCAGAGAACATGGTATCTGGCATGGTCTGGACATCTACCAATCTGCCTTCCTCTTTCAACCTTCTCCATAAACGAGTATGAGGTACCGCCATAAGATGATTAATCATGACAATGGGAACATCCGTCTGTTCAACAAGGTCGCATATCTGCCGAGCAACGTGACGATTCTCCCGGTCAAATCCGATAATGAAACTTGCAAGAACCATCAAACCATTCTTCTTGATGTTATTTACGGATTCAACCATGGGGTTATTCAGGTTTTGAGTTTTGCCGATGCCATCCAGTGCATGAACATCCGGTGTTTCCAGCCCGATGAATATCTCTCCGAAATTGGCTGCGGTCATCAGGTCGATCAATTCCAAATCCATCCCCAGATTGACCGACGCCTGGGTCGCGTACCCGAACGGCTCCCCGACGCGCTTATTCCATAAGATCATATGCTCAAGAATATTCTTTGCCCTGCGTCGATCCCCTATGAAGTTATCATCCGCTACGAACACGGTACCTGTAAAACCGGTCTTGTAAAGAGCCGAAAGTTCGGATACAATTTGTTCACCCGTCTTGTATCGCGGGACACGACCGAACATTTCAACGATGTCGCAAAACTCACAATTATACGGACAGCCCCGGATGCCTGAATGCCCATGATGCTGTAATCACTTGCCGATACCAGGTCAAATCGGGGAATCGGTGAAGTCGAAAGATCTGGCTTGTCCGTGGATGCAATTATCATATGCCGCTCACCCCTTGTAAGAGAATTTAAGAGAATCTGAATCGTATTTTCAGCCTCCCTCTTGACGACATAGTCACAACCTGCATCCAATACTTCCTGCGGCGGTAGCGTGGGATAAGATCCTCCAGCTACAATTGTCTTGCCTCGCCTTTTAGCTTCCGAAACAATATCGAGCAATCCGCGCTTCTGAACCAGCATTGCAGAACTCATGACGATGTCAGCCCACAGCCATTCTGATTCCTTAACTGGACGCGTATTCATATCCACAAGTCTCAAATTCCATTGCGGCGGCAAAAGTGCCGCGACAGTAAGAAGAGAAAGCGGCGGCTGGATGGCCTTGTCGCCTCTTATCCTCCGGCTGATTTCACAAGACCAGAAAGACAATGGCAATTGAGGATAAATTAACAAGGCATTCATAGCATTACTTCTCATAAACATCTCTCCTTATTGCAGTACTGCTGCCCCAAGGCTGGCACAGAAACGGCATCAATTGTAGAAAACCCAAAAAAAAACACATAAAGCATATCCCTGTGTTGTAGTCATGTTATCAGCCGGCAGAACATGATAATATCAGATGGCTACAGCCTGCGCTTTTGGTCCAAAGGTCATGGATTATTCTTCCCGAAAGATTTTTCCACGAACAGATCGAAAATCTTTCCGTGATTCGCTGCCGGATCGAATTTCTTGAGAACCAGTTCTCTGCCCTTCTCGGCCATCTCTAAAGCCGCGGACCTGTTCTTTGCCATCTTCCGAATGGCATCCGCAAGGGCCGGTGGGTCATTTTCCTGCACCAGCAGGCCGGTTTCGTTATTAATTATGATCTCCGGTATACCGCAGACATTTGTTGAAACCACCGGCAAACGATGCAACAATGCCTCCAATATAACGGTGGGCAATCCGTCCCTGTCACCGGATTTGTGAACGACGCTGGGCATAATAAAAATATCTGCAGTGCGAAAAAGTGCCGAAACCCGGTCGTGGGGTATAAATCCCGGATAAGATATGTGGTTTTTCAGTCCCAAACGAAACGTCCAATACATCAACTGAAGCCTTCTTGGGCCGTCTCCGGCAAGGGTGAGGTGAAAATTGAATCCTGTCTTTTTCAGTATTCCACATGCACGAAGAAGAACATCAAACCCCTTGATTCTATCAAAACGCCCAAGAGCAAACAGTTGGTATGGGGGCTTCATTGCTACTGAGGCATCATTGAAAGGTCCTGAGTCAATGCCATTATATATCCCGTAAATCTTGGAAGCAGTCTGAGGGAAAAATCCATTCAGATAGTGTACATTTGTCATGTTTTCCGAGACCACAAAAATGCTGTCTCTGATTTTTTCCTTCAGAGCGCCGTCAGGAGGGTAGATATCGCCTGCCCTGCCCGCAAAGCTGAAAGGAATACCGGTGAGCCTGGATGCTATCCAGGCAGCCGTTGCTGGTCCCATGGCCCAGGGCGCATGGATGAGATCGAACGCTCCCTTTTCGAACATCCTGGCGAGCGTAAAAACGCACAGGAAGGCGAAGATGTTTTCGCCTCCGAATTCCAGCGATTTCCATTTCCGAATCGGGACCGTTCTGAAGAGTTCCCATACCAGCTCCGGCTTTTTCCGGCGCCAGTAGGCAATATCGCCGGGTAGCCGCTTCAGGACGGGCATTCCCAATCGTCTGACCTCCCTGTATGCCTGCATCTCCGAAGATAGTTTCCGGCTCAGCGCTCCGTAAATGGTGAAGACTTCGATAGGGAGGCCAAGTCGCCGTAAATTGACGACCTCCCTGAAGATAAAGGTTTCGGAAGGCTTGGGGAACCATAACAGGATATAGGCGATTTTTGGCAGTTTCAAATCGGGCCGGTCTTGTTTTCGGCCTTGATTTTGCGTTCTCATTGTTTTCCCTTGAGCTTTTCATTCAATTTTGCCGCAATTTCCTCATTTCCGCAGAAATTTCCCTTACGGATGCTGTCCCGGTATTCGGTGAGCTTTTCCTCAAAACGCGCCAAGCATGAAATGCGCGGAACAGCATCCAGGCTGCAATCACCGTAATTAAGAGATTTTACCATGTGCGCATTGAAAAACTGCTCGTATGCCAGATGAATCGGATAAGAATAAACAGGTTTCCCAAGAAAAAGGGCTTCCGAGATAAGGTTATGGCCTCCATTGGATATCACATAACGACAGGTCGCAAGATCTTTCAAAAGACCGACTCTGGATGGCGGCCGGAAAAGGATATTCCTGCTGCCGGGCTTTTCGCCATATCCGTAGACAACGTAACGATTCGCGGCTTTTCCCAGCTCGGGGATCAGCTTAGTGAAAGTCGGGGATGTCTGGTAGACGAAAATGTGTTCTCCGTCTGTAGGCTGTATATCCATTAGGTCTTTGCGCAAGATCGGAGGAAAAACGTCAGTCGTTTCGGGATTTCGCGGTGGGAATTGGAAAAAAGCGCTTATAAAGTAATGATCCGCCTTGCTGAACATAAATTCCAGAGACAGCGCATAAAAAAAGCGACTGAGCATCTGCCCCTTTGGCATTTCGTACCGGAGTTTGGTCAGAAAATGATGATTGTCGAGGCTGATGCACCCGATTCCCAGTTCCTTGGCGATCATGGGGGTAAAGTATTCGTAGGCCGTAAAAGCAAGGCTGGGTGAAAATCGCTCGATTTGAGCGATAATCCGCCTGCCATAAGGGTTTCTTCCGAGCAGGACGTTGGATGCGTTCCTGATAGTGGCGGCAATGTCAACTTTGTTATTCGCATAAAAGGTTGATAGGAGAGGAACCTCCAGAAAAGAAAAACCCATCTTAACAACTTCACGAACCGTTCCGGCGCCTATGAACATATATTCATGTTGAGGGGCCAGTTCTGCGAGGGCTAAGGCCTGGCTCAAATGTCCGTAGGCATCCCCCATTACTCCAACAATAATCCTGGCCAAACTGAAAAACCCTCCAGATGGAACCCATACCGATGCGTGCAGAAACAAAAAAACCAAGGCTAAATCAATTTCATGATCTCACAATCCCATGAAGCACGTCAATAATTACCGGAGTCAATAAACGCAGTTTTTTGGCGGAGAAGAACTTTGTATACATGATCATAGGCATTAATCATACGTTCCATCCCAAATCGTTCTTTCATGCGCTGTGCGGCATTTTCCCCCAGTTTCCTGGCCAGATTTCGATCCGCCAGCAACCTGCGCAGTTGCGCGATAAGCTCTTCTGTAGATCCGGGACGGACCAATAAGCCAGTTTCGCCGTCGGCAATTAACGCCCTGATTCCATCAATACCGCTGGCAACAATCGGTTTGCCGATTGCCATGGCCTCCATAAGGGCATTGGGCATCCCCTCCCAGTGCGACGGATGCACATACACATCCATGATACTCAGCAGGTCCGCAATATCAGAGCGGCATCCCGCGAATAATATGCGATTCCCGTGATTGCTGTCCCTGGCCTGTTTCTCCAATTTAGGGCGTAATTCACCATCGCCGACGATCAACAGGAAGAGATCCGGCATTTCCGCGGCCAGCCTGGCAAATGCCGATATCAAATCCGGGTGCCCCTTGCTAGGATGCAGGCGGCCAACGGCGCCAATAATACGCGAATGCGCCGGAATGCCGAGTTCCCTGCGAACCGTAAGCGGCAAATTGCCGGGAACAGACCTGTCAACACCGTTTGGAATGTAGATCACTTGTTCCCTGACAACGCCTTCATGCGCCAGTGCAAACGGGATCGCATCCCTGGCATTAAAAATCACCCTGTCGGCCAAATCGGCAGTACGCCTATCCAGCCAGAGTTGCCACCAGGGTTTATCCACGTTGCGGCCCCGGATCGAAGAAACAATCACCGGCGCCCCGGCAAGCCGTCCAAGAACCCTGCCGACCATGTCTGATGAAGGCAAAAGTGTTTGGACGAGGTGCGGTCGCCAAGTCCGCATGGCGAAATATGTACGGATTAAACCATGAACACACCACAGCGCCGGCTCTCCAAGTATTTCAACCTCAGCATATTTCCGTGCCTCCTGCAAGAAATAGGGATCAACAATATTCCGCACCACAAACACCTTGTGATCATATCCACGTTGCTGAAGTCCCTTTAAAATATGAAGCAGCCATCTCTGAGTCCCGCCGGCGATAAGATCATCAATGAAAGTAACCATGCGCACACGGTTAGCCGCAGCGGATTTATCATCTTCAGTCATGAATTTTAACCATCGGCAGCAATCAAAGGGGATACGGTTGCTTATTGCTTTCCCTGTTTTTGTGTGAGGGAGTTCTTAACGAAGCGGATCTGGCCTTTCAACCCGTCTCTCAACGTTTTATCTGGGTTGGAGACGGTTAATTCGATTTCATAGTAGGAGGGTTGATCCAATGCGGGCGTTATCGGCGTCAGGGAAATGCGGCTCAGGCTGGCATCAAACTTATGCTCTGGAAGAGATTCCAGTGAAATTTCCGCCCGGTCATCCAGCGACAGCCTAATGGCTTCAATCTCATAAACTTGCGCCTTCATGATCATGGGATTCAGCACTCCAATCATGAAGGCGGGCGAAATCGGTCCGATTTCGGCTCCTACCCGCAACTCCGGGTGAATTCCCATCACAACGCCGTCAAGGGGAGAGACAATGGATACAATTTCCGGGACAGTATTATGATGTATCGATTTTCCCAGCAAATTGACGACAAGGGCTTGTTCCTGCTTTAGCACTTGTTTTTCCTGCCGTAGCTGTTCCTGAAGCAGCTCCTTATGATGTTGTGTCATTTTTATCAGGTGCTTGATTTGCATCGCGGCCACCGTCGCAGACGCATTGTTTCGTTGGGTGGCGGGTTTGAGCTCTTTATCTCCATTATTCAATGCGTCAAGATCGCTCTCCGTCTGTGACAGTTGAATCTCCAGTTCGTTAATTTTCAGGGGGCTGATACGTGAACGTAATCGCATCATCTCCTCACTGGCTAACCGATATTGGGCCAGAATATCACCTTTTTTCACCGCCTGGCCGGAATGGACAGGCACGGAGATGATGATTCCCTTAAAAGGCATGATAGCATATCGCTTTAAAGAACAAAAAAGTTTGCCTTGGACGGCAAATCCGGAATCACCAGACACGGGTGATTCCAGTGATTCCGTTGCTTGGACCTGCAAGGCACTGCCGATTAGCCAGACTGCGGCGATTGTGCAGGCAAGCAGCCTGATTCCCTTGATGGTTTTTAAATTGACTTGGTTCCACATAGGTTTGATGAAGTCTCCTGAAGATGTCTAAGGCTCATAACGTCATGTCATTTTCAAATGCCTTAAAGGCGATATTCTTGTCCTCAACCGGTCCGAAACCCTGTTGATTATATCGAAATCCCATGCATATTATTTTCGGATGGCGCCATCCTCAAGAAAGCAAATCCGGGTGCAGCGGGCCGCTACCTCGGGATCATGAGTGACGATAATCATCGCTGTTTCCCTGTCAGCCACAAACTGCTCGAAATAGTCCAACACGAGTTGGCCGTTGGTCCGATCCAGTTGGCCGGTGGGTTCATCCGCCAGGATAATGCGCGGGTTGTTTACCAGAGCTCGGGCCACTGCAACCCGTTGCTGCTCGCCGCCCGATAGCCGGCTGGCCGGATGATGGAGCCGGTGATTGAGATTGACCCGCTCCAGGGCTTCTTGAATTTTTCCAGGACGATCTCTGCGCCTGATTCCTGCGTAAATTAAAGGAAATTCGAGATTTTCATAAACAGTGGCCGTTTCGATCAAATTGCAGCTTTGAAAAACAAATCCCACTTTCTTGCGGCGGAATTCGGCCTGCTGCGCTTTATTCAGTCCGCTCACATCTTGACCATCAGCCATATAGATCCCCTGAGAAGGCAGGAGAAGAAGACCCAGGATGAAAAGCAAGGTGGATTTTCCAGAGCCGGAAGGCCCCATGATCCCGACCATCTCTCCGCGACAGACGCTCAGATTGATCTTGTGGAGTACTCGGATTGTTTCGGCACCGTTTCGATACTCCTTTGTGATATCGGATGTATGGATTACGATGTGTCCGTTGTCAAGGGTTGTTGGTTCGAATTTATTCATACCGCAAGGCAGATACCACCTCCATGCGGCTTGCCAGCATCGCAGGGGCATAGCCGGCA
>AMWB02165527.1_pt2 | contig 19098 bp, 14 predicted proteins | sample 200311 | NCBI WGS metagenome assembly AMWB02 (sample SAMN02737377, study PRJNA173069) | bioreactor metagenome | biome: anode biofilm in microbial fuel cells | place: USA: California | collected 2010-12-16 | reverse complement strand
ACTTTAGGACATTATCACTTTGCTCTTACATCTAAAGCGCTCAGCCTTGCGAAATTTTCGTTTTCAGTTATAATGCCTCTCACTTTGGGCGGTTAGCTCAGTTGGTTAGAGCGTTGCGTTGACATCGCAAAGGTCGTAGGTTCGAGTCCTATACCACCCACAAAGGCACCCATATTGGGTGCTTTTTCATTGGCAAGATTCCACGACTTCACTGTTTACATACTGTTAATAATATGGCCAGAAGCTTAACCTGCCACCGACAATTTTATGTTATATTTAAATATTCCATTTTCTCGACAAGTTCCTGAATCGGTGATTCAGGACTTCACCCCTTATCAGTAATTCAAGGAGGTGCCTCTGTACATAATCCGAAACCGAACTTTGGCCCAATGGTTCTATCAATTTGTTCACGAGGAGAAAAAAAATGAAGAAAAGAAATTTTGTCAGTCTTTTCGGTTTGCTAATGGCAGCCAGTCTGATTCTTTCAGCCTGCGCTCAAACTACTGGCACTCCGGATGTTACTGAGGCGCCAACGGCTGAAGAAGCCGAAGCCGGTGCTTCAGTTAAAGACACGTTTATTTTTGGCAGGGGTGCTGATTCTGTTCAACTGGACCCTATATTGGTCACTGACGGTGAATCCTTCCGTGTGACCGGCCAGGTCTTAGATTCCTTGTATGCCTTCGAGCAGGGCACCACCAACCCGGTTCCTTCATTGGCAGAGAGTTGCACTGCGAATGAAGATGCGAGCGTTTGGAACTGCAAGCTGCGCGAAGGTGTCAAATTCCACGATGGTACGGATTTTAATGCCGACGCGGTCATCTTTAATTTTGAGCGCTGGCGCTTCACGGACAACCCTTATCACTTCCCCAGCCAGGTTTTTGAATACTATGAGGCAATGTGGGGTGGGTTTGACGATGCCAGCCTGATTACTGAGGTCAAGAAGGTTGACGACTATAACATTCAGTTTGTCCTCAGCACGCCCATGGCCCCGTTCCTCGCCAACCTGGCGATGGATATGTTCGCGATTTCCAGCCCGGAGGCGATTAAGACTGCCGGTGAGAGCTATGGCACCCCAACTGGGGGCTGTGTCGGCACCGGGCCTTACAAGTTTGTCTCATGGGAAGAAGGTACCGAAATCAAGCTGGTCGCTAATGAGAACTACTGGGGAGAGGCACCCAAGATCAAGAACGTGATCATCCGCGTCATTCCCGATGATTCCGCCCGCTTTTTGGCTCTGCAGGCTGGGGATATTGACGCGCTTGAACAGGCCGTGGTGGAAGATCTGGCAACCGCAGAAGCCGACAGCAAGTTGCAGGTGCTTACCCGCCCGGCTTTGAACACCAGTTACCTGGCCTTCAATTTTAAAATTTTGGAATTCCAGGATATTCGAGTACGTGAAGCTGTGGCTCACGCCATCGACAAAGAAGGGCTGATTTCGAACTTCTTCGGCAAGTATGGCACCGTGGCGACCAATTTTCTCCCGCCACTCTTGCTTGGTCACAATAACGATATTCAGGATTGGAAATTCGATCCGGAGCTCTCAAAAACCTTACTGGCAGAGGCTGGCTTCCCCGATGGATTGAGCGAGGTCACGGTTGCTGAGGATGTTACTGATGCCGATGGCAATGTGCTTTACACTGCCGGGCAGAAGATTCCCTTGCGCCTTTACTACATGCCTGTGACTCGCTTTTATTTCCCGGCTGCCAAAGAAGTTGGTGAAGGCATCGCAGCCAACCTGAATGCAGCCGGTTTCAAAGTTGAGCTCTATCTGGAAGGTGATTGGCCGACTTACCTGGGGGCGCGCCGAAATGGCACCCTGATGGGTCTCTACCTGTTGGGCTGGGGTGGTGATAACGGCGACCCGGATAACTTCCTCGGTTACTTCTACAACTCAGGAACCGAGCCGATTCAGCAAGAGGGCTGGTACCAAAACGCAGAACTGGCAGAAATTTTGAAAGAAGCGGTTACCCTGCCGGATCCGCAGCAGCGGGCTGCCTTGTACTCGCAGGCCGAACAGATGCTGCATGATGACGTAGCCCGTGTCTGGCTGGGCCATAACAACACCCCGCTCATCCTCTCCGTTTCGGTACAGGGTTACGTTCCCCAACCCGTCGGCGCTGAGAACTACGAGTATGTCTGGTTTTCCGATTAACCCGGCAATGCACAGATGCTCTTGATGGGTTACTGAGTTCAACATTTCAGGGGGCGGTGTGCAGCCGCCCCCCGAAACTAAATAAGAGAGGTTGCATTGGGCCGGTACATACTCAGACGGTTAATCTCCGTAATCCCCACATTAATTGGTGTCACACTGGTCATTTTCATGTTTCAACGGCTCATCCCGGGCGATCCGGCGGTGGCCATGCTGGGCGAACATGCCAGCACCGAAAATGTTGCCCGAATCCGGGAGCAACTCGGTCTGGATAAGCCCCCGTTTTTGAACCGGGACGCGTTGGCAGAAGGAGACCTTGCCGGCTTTTTCGACAGCCAATATGTCCGATATTTTGGCCGACTTCTGCAGTTCGACCTGGGTGAGTCCATTCACCGCCGTATTCCAATTGCTGAAACTTTAAAGGAGCGCTTTCCGGCGACGGTGGAACTGGCTTTGCTGGCAATGGCGATCTCGCTGCTGATCGGCATCCCGGTGGGCATCTTATCCGCTTCGCGTAGAAATAGCGTGTTAGATAGCACGACGATGATAGGTTCTCTGATTGGTGTTTCTGTGCCCATCTTTTGGCTGGGTATTATGGAAATAATGTTGTTTGCCGTACTGCTCAAATGGCTCCCTTCCGGCAGCCGTCTTTCCACAGGTATTGTCATCGAGCCGATTACCAATTTGCTCCTGTTGGATAGTCTGCTTACAGGCAACTGGGCTGGTTTCTGGGACGCCTTTAAACATATTATTATGCCGGCTGTCTCGTTGGCCACTATCCCGACCGCAATTATTACCCGCATGACACGCTCCAGCATGCTGGATGTTCTGCAGGAAGATTACATCCGCACTGCTTCGGCTAAGGGACTTTCAGAAAAGGTCGTCTTGTTCAGGCATGCGCTAAAAAATGCGTTTCTGCCGGTGATCACGATCATCGGCATACAAGCCGGGTCTCTCCTGGCGGGTGCTGTCCTAACGGAGACCATTTTTTCGTGGCCGGGCATTGGCAAATGGGTGTATGACTCCATCCTGGGGCGAGATTACCCAATTGTGCAGGGGGTAACTTTGCTGATTGCGGTCATCTTCCTGGTAGTCAACTTGCTGGTAGACCTTTCCTATGGGGTCTTGGACCCCCGCATTTCTTACGACTGAGGGCTGCCATGACGGAGATTATTTCTGAATCTGACGTTCTCACCGATTTTGCCGTCAGGGAACACCGTTCACTTTGGCTAGACGCCTGGCGCCGGCTGATTTCCAATCGGACCGCCATGCTTGGCCTGGTCGTGGTCACAATCTTTATATTATCGGCAGTGGGGGCTCATTTTTTCTGGACTTATGACGCCAAAACCGACCTCGATTACAGCTCAAAGTTGCTCGCACCGACGCTGCGTGTCAGTGAGGGCTCTACGGAAGCGCACTGGTTCGGAACGGACAAGCTCGGCCGCGATATCTTCCGCCGGGTGGTACATGGCGGGTGGAACTCTCTGAGGGTTGGACTGGTGGCTGTCGCAATTTCATTGGCTGTTGGAGGGCTCTTAGGCCTTTTGGCAGGCTTCTTTGAGAGTACCGAGCTCAACAAATGGGAATCGGCTGGGTTCATGGCGCTCGTCGCTGGAGGACTCGGTGCGCTCCCCGCCTGGATTGCCAGACAAAATTTACAGATTGTGCTGTTTGCTTTGCTTGGTGTGGTTTCAGTGTTGCGCCCGGCCTGGTTTACCGGCAAGAAATGGCTGCGCACGGCTGCGTTTGCTGGTCTGGGTTTGCTGATTGGCGGCTTGAGCGGCTTGTGGGTCGCGCCTGCGGTCGGTTTGGTGTGTGCGGTGGCCGGTCTGGCGATTGGTCTAGTGACCGCCAAACCACTGAATGGCAAGCTGTTTTCAGATATCGTCATGCGCGTGATGGATGTCATTTTATCCTTCCCCAGCTACCTGCTGGCAATCGCCATCGTTGCCTTCCTGGGGCCCGGGCTTGAAAAAGGGATGATCGCCATCGGTGTCGTAGGCATCCCGATCTATGCGCGATTGGCGCGTTCAGCAGTGCTTTCAGTCACTCAGAAAGAATACATCCTGGCTGCTCAATCGGTGGGGGAAGCACATGGACGGATTCTATTCCGCCATATTGTTCCCAATATCCTTTCTCCAATTATCGTACAGGCGACAATGGGCCTGGCAAACGCCATCCTCTCGGCTGCAGCTTTGGGATTCTTGGGTTTGGGGGCCATTCCACCGGAACCGGAATGGGGCGCAATGTTGGGCGATAGTTACAAGTATCTTTCAAGCGGGGCATGGTGGGCAGTGCTCTACCCTGGCCTGGCTATTATGTTCAGCGTTTTAGGTTTTAACTTGCTGGGTGACGGGCTGCGCGACGCGCTGGACCCCAAAATGCGGGTTTAATAGACGGACTTATGATGAAACCATTAATGGAATTGATTGACCTGACCACCCGCTTTCACACTCAGGACGGGGTAGTGAACGCAGTGAATGGGATTTCTTACCCGCTCGAGCCCGGCGAAATCCTGGGTATTGTTGGCGAAAGTGGCTGTGGCAAATCTGTGCATGCATTATCAATCATGCGGCTAATTCAGACTCCTCCAGGTGAAATTGCGTCTGGGAAGGTGTGGTTTGATGGCCGCGATTTACTGAAGCTGACGGAGAAAGAGATGCGCTCGGTTCGCGGCCGTGAAATTGCGATGGTTTTTCAAGATCCATTATCTTCGCTCAATCCGGTTTATACCGTTGGCTTCCAGATTTCTGAGGCACTGATCCTCCATAAACACATGAGCAAAAAGCAAGCCAGGGAACGCTCCATTGAGCTGCTCAATCTGGTTGGCATCCCCGAACCACAAAAGCGATATGACGCCTTTCCGCACCAATTTTCCGGTGGCATGCGTCAGCGCGCCATGATTGCCATGGCGCTCTCTTGTGAGCCCAAGCTGCTTATCGCAGATGAACCGACCACTGCTTTAGATGTAACCATCCAAGCCCAGATTATCGACCTGGTCATCAAGCTGCAAAGCGAAATTAACATGGCGGTGATGTGGATCACTCATGATCTGGGTATCGTAGCAGAGATGGTTCGCCGGATTAATGTCATGTATGCTGGTTTTATTGTTGAACGTGGTGACGTGGATGATATCTACAACAAAACCTGCCATCCATACACCCTGGGCCTTCTGCGGTCATTACCGAGCATTGATGAGTCCCCGGGAACCAAGCTGGTTTCAATCCCCGGCCTGCCGCCGGATCTGATTTCACTGCCTACGGGCTGCCCTTTCTTTGCCCGCTGTGCATTTCGCGTGGAGCAGTGCCGGGTGGAACGGCCGGAGCTGGAGCCGGTTGACAACGCCGGTCACAGTGTGTCTTGCTGGCGCTGGCGCGAAGTTTTGGGAGCGAATGCCGCATGAATGTCGAAGCGAAACCCTTGCTGCAAGTGCAGAGCCTGGTTAAGTATTTCCCAGTTTCCCGCGGGTTACTTGTCAACCGGAAGATCCGTTACCTCAAGGCGGTTGATGATGTTAGTTTTGACGTGTTTGATGGGGAAACGATGGGCCTGGTCGGTGAGACCGGCTGTGGCAAGACTACCGTGGCACGTACCATTCTGCAGCTTTATCACCCCACCTCAGGCAGGATAATTTTTGACGGGGTGGATCTGACCGAACTTCCTGAAAATGAGATGCGCAAGATGCGCGCCCGCATGCAGATGATTTTCCAGGACCCTTACGCATCGCTCAACCCGCGCATGACAGTAGGCACGATCATCTCCGCCCCGCTGGATGTTCACACTACGCTGAGCCGTAATGAAAAGCAAGACAAGGTACAAGAATTGTTGAGGTTGGTTGGCTTGAACCCCGATTTCGTCAACCGCTACCCCCATGAATTTTCCGGTGGGCAGCGTCAGCGGATTGGGATTGCCCGGGCTTTGGCGCTTAACCCAGACCTGGTGATCTGCGATGAACCCATCTCATCTCTGGATGTAAGCATTCAGGCTCAGGTCGTCAACCTTTTGGAAGAATTGCAGGATCGTTTGGGTTTGACCTATATTTTTGTGGCTCATGACCTGAGTATGGTACGGCATATCAGCGATCGCATGGCAGTGATGTACCTGGGGAAGATCATGGAACTGGCAGACCGCAACGAAATTTACCTGCGGCCGCTGCACCCCTACACCAAGGCTCTCATGTCGGCGGTGCCGATCGCCAACCCACGCAAGGCACGTGACCGGAAACGCATCATTTTGAAAGGCGACATTCCCAGCCCGCTCAACCCGCCGCAAGGCTGCAACTTTAATACCCGCTGCCCGATTGCACAAGAAATATGCTTCAAAAGCGAACCGGAATACCGGGAAGTTGCACCGCGGCATATGGTTGCCTGTCACTTCGCATAGGCTGAATTAACATGACCTTCAATTCGGTTGCCAACCCTACTGCCGGCCAAGATTGCTTGTTCCGTTGGCAGCCTGTGACCCTGACACTTAAAACCCCATTCCGATTGTCTTACGGGGTAACAGAGCAACGCACGGCTTGGTGGCTCCGCCTACGGGATGATCTGGGGTGGGGGGAGGGAACAATTCCCCCATACTATGGGATCAGTACTGAAGCGATGGAAGCTTACTGGCAGCGCAATGCGCAGCGCAAAGAACCACTGCCGGAGCGCATCGAAGCTATTCGCGACTGGATGGATCCGGATGGGCCTGCGCCTGCCCGGGCAGCGGTGGACCTGGCCTTGCACGACTACGTGAGTCGGCGCGCTGGCCTTCCGCTTTATACCGCTCTGGATTGCGGCAAGCCGTCAACCATAAGCAGCAGTTTTACAATTTCTGTGGATGAACCGGAAGTGATGGCGGTTGAAGCCGTAAAGGCAGCGAGCTTCCCAATTCTGAAAATCAAGTTGAGTGGCGACGCACTCGACCTGGCACGGCTGCACGCCATCCGCCAGGCCCGCCCTTCTGCGGTTATCCGGGTGGATGCGAATGCTGGCTGGACATTCGAACAGGCGAAAACATATTTGAACGAGCTCGAACGCCTGGAGGTGGAGCTTTTGGAACAGCCGCTAAAGGTCGGTGAGATCGCCGAAATGGGCATACTACAGTCCTTGACTTCCATTCCGATCGTAGCGGATGAATCTGTGCGCACACTGCAAGATGTGTACGCGCTGGCCCAGGCGGGAGTGCGCGGGGTGAACATCAAACTGATGAAGACCGGCGGGTTGGTACCAGCGCTGGAAATGATCCATTTGGCGAAAAAGCATCAGATGAACGTCATGCTTGGCTGCATGATCGAGACCTCTATCGGCGTGACTGCCGCTGCGCACCTCAGCGGCCTGGCTGACTGGCTGGACCTGGATGCTGGTCTATTGGTAACGAATGATCCTTTCGCGGGGGCGCATCTCGACCAGGAAGGCGCGCTGCACCTGCCAGAAGGGCCGGGGTGTGGAGTGAAACTGGTCAATAAGAACTTAACTTGTTGACCGATTGGCAGCCCCGCAGCATTAGACTGTTGGGGGAAGGAGCGCGATCAAGGCGGCGCTGGCAACCCAAGACTATTGCTGCCTGCGGCTTGGTTTAGCTTTGCCAGCCGCCAAAGCCCAGGCACAGGCGGCCAGGCTGCACGTGCGGGAGGAAAACCGCTGCAATTGAGAGAAGTGCGGAGCCAGTCGCCAGTTGTAGACCCCTAAAATTTCATTCCCTTGCATAACTACCTAAAAACAGGTAAGATAGTCGCAATTCAATACGCATTAACGCGGGACGAGTAGCCTGGAAGGCCACCCCAGTGAGGCACGGAACAGTGAGAGATGTGCCGGTGAACACCAGATGAAAACCACCCGCCAGCATGAGCCCGAAAAGATTTATTCTAAAGTAAGGCAAACGGCCGCCCCGTTATCGGCAGATCGAGATGCCTCAACTTGAGGTAATCTGGGTGGAACCGCGTGAGAGACCTCCCGCCCCAGGGCGATGGGTCTTTTTGTTTAAGTGATTTCAGATCTCGCTGAAAGAAGATCAGGAGGAAGTGAACATGTCTGGTAACAGTAAAGAATACGAAGGATCACAGCTTTACCGCATCCGCCACAGCGCTGCGCACGTGATGGCCGAAGCCGTTTTGGAAAAGTTCCCTACCGGCCGCGTGGCCATCGGCCCGCCGATTGAGGACGGGTTTTATTACGATTTTGATTTGCCGCGCACCCTCACGCCGGAGGATCTGGCGGAAATTGAAGCGCGCATGAAGCAGCTGATTGCCCAAAAAGAGGTTTTTTCCGTTGAAGAAGTCAGCGCGGAACAAGCGAAGGCGCTGTTTAGCCAGCAGCCCTTCAAGCTGGAGCTGATTGAAGGGCTGGAAAGCGGCGGGTTGGATGATGATGGCAACCCGACCAACGAAAGGGTGCCGATCACGATCTACCGTTCAGGCCACTTTGTTGACCTTTGCCGCGGCCCTCATGTGAAGAGCACCGCTGAGATCAATCCGGAGGCCATCAAGCTGCTCAATGTGGCCGGCGCATACTGGCGCGGCGATGAAAAGCGTCCGATGCTGCAGCGCATCTATGGCACCGCCTGGGAAACGAAAGAGCAGCTGGACGATTACCTGTGGAAGATGGAAGAGGCGCGTAAACGCGACCACCGCAAGTTGGGTAAAGAACTGGATCTGTTCAGTCAAAACGATGAGGTCGGGCAGGGATTGATCCTATGGCACCCCAATGGCGGAATGATCCGACACCAGATTGAGCGCTTTTGGGAAGATGAACACATGGCCAACGGCTATGACTTCGTCTACACGCCGCATATCGGCAAGGCTTCGCTCTGGGAGACGAGCGGTCACCTGGGCTTCTACAAAGAAAACATGTATTCACCGATCGAGATTGAGGGCCAGCAGTATTTCATCAAACCGATGAACTGCCCGTTTCACCTGCATATTTTCAAGAGCAGTCTGCGCTCTTATCGCGATCTGCCGCTGCGTTATGCCGAGAAAGGCACGGTTTACCGCTATGAACGCTCGGGTGTGCTGCATGGGCTGATGCGTGTGCGCGGGTTTACCCAGGATGATGCCCATCATTTCTGCCGGCCCGATCAGATGCCGGATGAAATTGACTTTGTTCTGGGCTTCAGCCTAAATATCCTCAAGGCGTTTGGCTTCAATGAGATCCAGGCTTTCCTCAGCACTAAACCTGAAAAGAGTGTCGGCGATCCGCAGCAGTGGGCCGCAGCTGAAGCGGCATTGGAAGCCTCATTGAAACGCGCCGGCCTGGCTTACGATGTGGACGCTGGCGGCGGGGCATTTTATGGCCCGAAGATCGACCTGAAAATCAAAGATGCCTTGGGGCGCGAGTGGCAGCTTTCTACCATTCAGTTCGACTTTAACGAGCCCGAGCGCTTCGGGTTGGAATACATCGGCGAAGATGGTCAGCCGCACCGCCCTTACATGATCCACCGCGCGCTGCTGGGCTCGATGGAGCGCTTCTTTGGCGTGCTGATTGAGCACTACGGCGGGGCTTTCCCAGCCTGGCTGGCACCCAAACAAGCCATCATTATCCCGATTGCTGACCGGCATGTCGCTTTTGCCCGCGAAGTGGCTGACAGGTATAAGAAGGCCGGCTTGCGGGTCAGTGTGGATGACCGTGCCGACCGGATGAACTCCAAAATTAGGGATGCACAGAAAGAAAAAGTGCCCTATATGCTTGTGATTGGCGACCGCGAAATGGAAGCTGGGCAGGTGGCACTGCGCCGGCGCAACGGGGAGAACCCAGGCGCCATGAGCGTGGAAGATTTCATCGCGCTGGCCAGGCAGGAAATTGCCGATAAGATTTAGCGGGTCTTTGCAAAAAAAACAGACTGGTTCTCAAATAGAGCCAGTCTGTTTACTTGATTCTTAAGCAACCCCAATGGATGGCTGGAGTACTGGCCTGAATGCTATTCCGGCAGTTTAGCCAAGAGCGTATCCCATAACTGCTGAGCTGATTCAGGGAGCTCTGGCAAGATCTCAAAGCTGATCAAAGTCTCAATTTTTTCAGGGTGCAGCTCTCCTGAAACTCCCAAGGCCCCATTCCAGCTGACCCATAACATGCCGCTTTCCAGATCAATAACCTCAATCGTGACCATTGCACAAGTTGGTTCTGGATAAGGGTCCATTTGCTGGCAAAGGGCATACCAAGGAAGCGTGGCTTTGATTTCGAGCGCTGGATGGCCTTGATAATCAATCTGGCTTGTTGTAATTTCCAGCTTTTTCTCAATGTCAATCCCCACTTTTTCCTGAATGGGGCTGATGTAATCCGGGAACAAGAGATCGACAGGCTGGCCTTCATCGGTAGTAGCTTTGTTGGTTTCCAATTGAATCATTTCTTGGGGTTGATAATCGGAGTCGAGGTAAAAACTCGAAAGACGGTGGTCGCTGGTGGCGGCCTTTGCCCAAACTGGCGTGCCGTCTTCTTGCAGGGTGAGCTCCAATGAGTTACCAGCTTGATGGCCGCTTCCATCCAGTTCAATCCACTGTTCTAAGGTGTGTTTGGGAGGAGCCATCGTATACCAATTTTCTGGCATGGTGGCGCATTTATCAGAATTCTCCAGGCAGAATTCGTCCCAATAATTTTCGAATTTGCGCACACTGTGCAGCCAGCCTTTTTCTGAAAGCGTTTTAGTTCTTAAAGCCAGCAGATCCTGTAACTGACTTCGCCAACCCTTTGTGCCGAGCTCGGTTTCAGGGTTAGTTTCCATAAAGGCTTCTGATGTGGTAGTAACGTCGGGTTTGGGGGTATGGGTTGCCTGTAGGTTCTGAGGGGTGTTTGTCCTGGTAGGCGTAGGATTAAGCGTGGCGTCAAGAGGAGACCCGCAAGCGCTGAGCAAAATCATAAGCGCAAATCCTAAGATTAACAACCTCCAGGATAGTGGGTTATTTTTCATCGTGAATTTCTCCAATATATTGAAACAAGGCGGGTTTCCCCGCCTTGTAACTTGTGGTGACCGGTAAAGTTTTTTCAATTACGAATTTACTTCGAATAGGAAGGGGATTCGCTTGAAAGCGCTCGGACTTCCCCAGCATTTGGGGAGCGAGCTGCTTTGCTCCACTGATTACATTGATGACCTTGATTGAGCTTATTTCTTTATCTCCGAGATTGTATTCAAGGCCTTTTCCCAGTTTTCCCGAACGTCTTCTGACATTTGAACGCCAGCTTCTAAAAAGATTAACCGCTGGGAAGACCAGAGTTCTGCCTTCCCTGATTTTAGGATCGCATTAGTTGAACGGCTCAGGTAGTTGCCAGTCGTCAGGTCAATGGTCACATCTTGGACGAAGGCGACCACGGGTTCCGCAAATTGCTCCATTTCCAGGTTTTCGACCTGATAGGTCCTGGAAATATGCAGCGCGTCGCCTTCAAGCCACACTTCATACGTATCGCTCGCCTTTTCAAACTGAATCAATTCTTCAATGTAGGAGCTCAACTGGCTTTTAAGAACCGTTGGCGCTGAGCTCGCAGGTTGTTCTTGGGCCTGGTCTCCAATGCCTACGCCGCGTTGGAGTAGGGTCAGATTCCCGCCAAGCCCCTCTGCATTAAAAGCAGTTTCCTGGACGACTTGGCCATCCTCATCTCTGACGACGACATAGCTTGACTTCCCGAGGGTGCCAGCTTCATCCTCGATGAAAGTCCAGACCTCATCCTGGCTTAATTTAGGTGTTAACCCTTCCATAGGGGTGCCAGCGTTAGCTTCTGCAAATGGGTTGTAACGTTCTGACAGGCTGTGCAACCAGCCAGGTTTTTGCATGTAGGCTAAGTTTATTTGCTCGAACTCCCGCAGTGCGGGCAAGAGATCTGCTAACTGCAGAGGGTCTTTCTTAGTCAGTAAAGTATCTACGGTAGGTGATAGGGGAATGTCTTTTGCCTGAACGCCTATGCTTTCACAAGCAACTGCGCCAATCAAAAGGATGATGGCTAAGAGCCACGAACAGAATTGTTTCGATTTGTGCTTATTCATCGCTGGTTTCCTCCAATCGATTATTAAGCTGGTCGCCACAATCTCTATTAATAACTCCGAAGGATCAATCGGTCAATCTGAGTTCGCGGGAGGATGGGTGCAACAAGCCGTCCTACTCAATGCATAAGGCTAACAGGACACTGGCTCTTCAAGTGATTGCATATTGAAATTCATTTAGCTACTCGGTGTACAAAGAGAGGATTGGAAAACCAATCCTCTTATTTGTCATTTTCTTTTTCAAGGCAAGCAGCTAAATCTGCCAGTCTCCATCGCGCAGCAGAACAACCTCGCTCCCATCCGATTTGACGCCAGTTACCGTTACATCTGGACCGCCGACCATAAAGTCGACATGAATCATGGATTGATTCATGCCCAAGGCGCGGTTTTCTTCTTCAGCACGCTGGGTACTGCCTTCCAGGTTTTCGGTATAGGCCGCCCCCAACGCGAAATGGCAAGAGGCGTTTTCGTCAAAGAGTGTGCTCTTGAAAAGCAGCCCTGTGTTGCTGATTGGAGAGTGGTGTGCCACCAGGGCAGCCTCGCCCAGGTGTTTGGCGCCTTCATCCATTTCCATCAGGTCTGCCAAAATTTGCCGCCCGACCTGGGCATCAAAGTCTTGCACTTTGCCATCCCGGAAGGTGAAATGGAACTTGTCTACAATCTGGCCGCGCACCGAGAGCGGCATGGTTGCCCGTAGGGTGCCATTCACCCGATCAGCGTGCGGCATGGTAAAAATTTCTTCGGTCGGGATGTTCGCCATAAACACATCGCCGCTCTGGCTTTGCGCAGATCCGCCGACCCACAGGTGATTTTGCACCAGATGGACGTCAAGATCGGTTCCCGGACCCTGGTAGTGCAATTTTTCAAAGCGTGCCAGGTTGAGGTAGTCCTGCCGGCGTTTGAGGGCCGCATCATGAGCCTGCCAGGCTTGCACTGGGTCGGGCTGATCCACGCGAGTGGCCATGAAAATATTCTCCCAAAGTTTTGCAACCCCTTCCTGATCGGGCAGGTCAGGAAATACAGCCCGGGCCCAGGCGGGGCACGCGGCCGCGGCGACACACCATTTCACCTCATTTTGCATAGTGAAATGTTGTAGACGCTTGCTGGCTTTGCCGGCGGTGCGCTGCCATTTGGCGATCTTCGCCGGATCTACCGGCTTCAGCAGGTCGGGGTTGGGCGTACCGAGAGAAAGCACGTGGTGGTTGTCCTTAAACAGCGCTTCATTGAAGTCCACCACATAGCTGGGGAAGTATTCCAAAGCTTCCGTGGAAGCGTATAAATAACGGTCAAGGGTGATGATGTCGTCAGTAAATTCCAGATGGACGTCCAGCGCGCCCCGTTCGTAAGCCTTACGGCTGACTAGCCGGGCTAAGGGCAGGCTGTCTGCACTGAAGCGGATCGTCAGGTTGTCTCCGGGCTTCAGGTTTAATCCGATCGACACCAGCAATTCGGCATATTTCTCAAGATTGGCTTCCAGGTTCATTAGTTCATCTCCTTTTTTAAAGAATTTTACTCTTGAAATTCGGGAATTACTCCCAGGATGAACGCTTTTAGCAATTGCGGGAATTAACCTCAGTGGGGTAGTGCAAGGGCGGGAGGGAGGATGGAGAAAATACAAGGCGCTGGCGCAATGTTGACGAGTAAGATGAGCTTATGGTAATATAGAGTATTCCCGTTTCGTTACGGATAGATTTTTATTGATTTGGTTCAAGGAGATAGAAGATTAGCAGTAAACAAGATTATCGTATCAATGAACGCATCCGCAGTGAGCGCGTTCGCCTGGTGGACGAAAATGGAGAAAACGTCGGGGTTGTAAGCATCAGCGAAGCCCTGCATCGCGCCGACGAAGCCGGGTTAGACCTGGTCGAAATTGCTCCAAACGCAGATCCTCCGGTATGTAAGATCATCAACTTCAGCAAGTTCCTTTATGAGAAAGAGAAAAAGGAACGCGAGGCCCGTAAAGCTCAGACCAAGATCGAGATCAAAGAGATTCGTCTGCGCCCCAAGACTGGCGATCACCATCGAGAATTCAAGGTGAAAGACGCCCGTGGCTGGCTCGAGAACGGCATGAAGGTGCGCGTCACCGTGCGCTTCAGAGGCCGTGAAATTACCTACCCTGAGTTGGCACTGGAAGACCTGCGCGAAATTGCGGAAGACTTGAAGGATGTCGCCGAAATTGAGCAGCCGCCGAATATGGAAGGCCGCACGATGTTCATGATGCTGGCCCCGCGCGGCAAGCACAATTAAGCTCGGTTTCGGGTTGACTCAGTAAAATTGTGATATACTAAGTATTTGGTTATTTAACCGGCGGCTGCGGAACGTTCACAGCCGTTGGATTTTCTTAGAGGAGTTTGATCGTGCCCCGCAAACAGAGTAGTGGTAAGTATAAGATTAAGACTCATAAGGCTACGTCCAAACGCTTTCGCACCACTGGCACCGGAATGATCGTCCGTACCAAGATTGGTAAGGGTCATTTGCGCCGCAATACGTCAAAGCGCACCAAGGCTTTGCTCGCCGAAACCATTGCGGTCAAGTCCAATGGTCTGGTGAAGCATATCAAGCGTTTGGCTCCCTATATGAGCAAAAAGGACTGAGACAGTCCCCGTCAACCCGTTTTAGTGTGGCTGCTGGGTGTACACAACTGGATTTAAAAATCCGACGCCCAGGGGACCGCAAAGGAGTAATTTATTATGGCAAGAGTAAAGAGTGGACCGTACCGCCGCCGCCGTCATCAGCGACTGATCGCTCATAACCGCGGTTATGAAGGAACACGAAATCATTTGTTCAAGCGTGCCAACGAGACCTTTTTAAAGAGTCAGTGGTATGCCTATAACGACCGCCGCAACCGCAAGCGCGATTTGCGCCGGCTTTGGATTGTGCGCATCAACGCTGCTGCCCGGCAAAACGGCATCACATACAGCCGCCTGATCAGCGCGATGCATCACTCCGGTCTCATTTTGAACCGCAAGGTTTTGGCAGATCTGGCTGTGCGTGACCCGAAAGCCTTCACCCGGGTAGTCGAAACCGCTACCGCGAAGTAAGCGCTTCCCCCTAAGATTTAAAAGACCCGCAAGGGTCTTTTTTGATTCCGGCCCCCTGCCGGCTTATAAAAAAAGCGCTCTTATAAAAAACGACCTCCCGTTGGGTGGGAGGTCGTTGATAGCTTGCCAAGCTTCACGGAACCGGCGGCGGATTGAATGCCAACAGCGTGTTATTGAGCGCGTCACTGACCCAAACGGTGCCGTCGGCAGTGGTGGCGATGCCGCTGATAATGCCCATGAGATAGGTGTTATCGTACCCGCCCCAAACCTGCAGGATATGGCCACCCTCATCAAACCGCAGGATCCGTCCCATATCCGGGTCGGTGATGAAGACATCCGCGTTTTGATCAATGGCCAGGAAAGGTTTGTTGTCCAAAGAATCGGACTGCCAGGCGTCAACGTCATTCAGCGCTACAAAATGAAACGAATTACCGCCTTCATCTTCTACGAATACCTGAATGCGGTTATTCCAGGTGTCCGCTACGAAGATTCTGCCTTCGGGGTCGATTGCGATGCCGACCGGCTCATCCATTTGGCCGGGGTCCATGCCAATGCTGCCAAACTGAGAAATGTAATTTCCCTGAGCATCAAACACGACCACGCGCTGTTTGCCGGTGTCGGTGACAAATACGCGCCCTTTCTGATCGACCGCAATTCCGCGCGGCCCCCAAAAACCGTCTATGATCCCATTGGCTTCGAAGCTATCCCACATGCGAATGAACTGCCCATCGGGACTGAACACTTGAATGCGATGATTCCAAGTGTCGGCCACATAAACCAGCCCATCCGGAGCGACTGCCACACCCCAGGGTTCGTTAAAACTGCCTTCTGGCGCCGGGCCTTCCAAAACGTTGGCGTAACTGCCCCAGGCGTTGATGAACAGTCCGGTGGCATCCAGGTGGACGATCCGATGGTTGCGCGAATCGGCAACATAAATGCTGCCATCCGGAGCCGCAGCCAGCCCGCGAGGGGCGGCAAAAGTCAGGTTTCCGGCTACGCTGATGACCCGGGTTGGATCAAGGGTGATCGAATTTTGCGCGTAGGGGTCAACTTCAGGCTCTTCCGGCTGAGGGCTGACGCCAAATTCCCATATCTGGGCGGCAATGTCTTTGCGGATATACATTTTCATCGTATCGGAAGGTGACCAGGTCGCCAGCGTCAGCGAAGGGTTGTTGTAGGCCAAGGCATACTGCGTATAATCCCGGTTGAACCACAACTCCCACAACGCGGAACGTTTTGTCTGATCTTTGAGGTCTGCCACGATCTTTGAAAGGCTCAGGTTGCGATAAATTTCTTCGTTGGGCCACCACATGCGCTTATAGTCGTAGGCATAATAATTGTCGCCCACAACCGGTTTTATTTTCTCAGTCAATTCCCCGCCGACCAGGATGATCGGGTAGTCCTGTAATGATTTGGTAATACTGGCATCGAAATCGTAGCGGTTGGGGAAGTCTCTTCCGTACCACCAGAATGGGTAGCGGACGTTGCGGTCATAGGCAAACTTGATGGATTTATCCCCATATAAGCGTTTGGAAATCGTCTCGATTTGGGCGAGGACATCCTTCATGTCACGGGTGGAATGGGCGTACACCAAAAATTCTTTGGCATTATCGTAATTGATATAGGCGGCACGGTACGCGGTGCGAAAAGTAAGCACGGATAAGATTCCGAACAAACTCAGAAGCGCCAGCTTTGCAAACAAGGCCGGCTTCCAACCGCGCAGCAGTACAAATAGCCCGGCGGCACTGGCTAAAAAGCCAACGAAAGCCAGTAAAAAGGTGCTGGTCGCCTGGAGCTGGATCAATTCTTTTCCCTGGAAAGGTGGGTTGGCCCCCAACATCACGCCAGCCAAACGGCTGACGGAAATTATCAGCAACAGGCATAAGGCAATGATCAGCAGCCCTTTTTTCTGCAGTAAAGCTTTCCAATCGGTATGTTCCACCAAATAACCCAGGCCCCAGCTGGCGCACAGGATCATCGGCATGGTGATATGCGTGGTGAGCCAGGGCATGCGCTCACCGGCTATAGAAAAGATGATCAGGCTCATCGCAGACCAGTACAGCAGCAGCACAAGCGTTGGCAGCCCGTTGGCTTTTCCGGGTTGGGATGGCGGGTCGCTGAAAAGACGCTGTACCCAGCCTTGCCTGGGGGCAACGCTCTCCTGAACCGGGGCATCTGTTTCGCCCAGGCTGGCGGCTTCCACGGCTGCCGGTTCCACAGCAGCATTAATCACATTTTCTTCAATTTGATCCGATGGTGGCAAAGCATTTTCGCCTGTAGGCTGAGCGCTCAGCGCAGCCTCTCGGTCAAGGGTAGACGGCGTGAACGGATCATCCACACTGGCTGAGAAAAGATGCCGAAGCGCGCCGATCGCCAAAGCCAGGAGCGTGCCCAAGGCGGGCAGGTACTCGTAGATGGGAATTTGAACCAGGCTGTAGTAATACAGTGGCTGGGTTCCGCGCTGAACCGACTGCTGGCTCATCCAGTAACCCAATGCGCCGACCAGTCCCTTAAAGAAGCCTTCACCGTGCATGAAAAAGGTGGTGTAGAAGACGATAAATATGCTCCAAAAAATGGCCAGTGATTTGACAAATATTTTGCGGTTCCACATCAGGCCAAGCAAGACGGAGACCACCAGCAAGATCAGAAACACAGCCATCGACCGCAGAATGCCAGCCTGAGAGTAATCCATGGGGTCAAAACCCAGCAATTTGACCGGCAAAGCGGTCAGCAGCGGCAGAATCAGCAGAAGCTGCAAGGCCAGCAGATCAAATGCGCGTAGAGAGCGAATTTGGGCCCATCCCAAGCCCCGAATTAGCTGGACGATAACGGCGACTGCGCTTGCCAGCGCCAGCCCAGCGCAAATCAACAAAGGTAGCCGGCTCGCGGTGAGCACTGGCGTAGGCCCGGTTACCCCCTCCAACCCCGCAGCTGGGGCGGGAGCCTTGGTCAGCATGTACACTCCGACAGTCAGCACCAACAAAATCAGCGTAAGCAGGACGGTCAGACGGTAGAGCTCTTTGGAACGTGCCTGCGGCCACTTTTGATGAAGAGCCTGCCAAAGGAAAAGCAGTGCCAAAAAGATCAAGGCTTCTGCGCTGAAGATGTACGAAGTGGCCTTATCTGCGTAATGCATCGCTGAGATAAACGTCAGCCAAAGCAGCCATTTGGGTTGCCCGTCTTCGAGGTAGCGCAGGAAAAGCCACAGCATGACGATCCCCCAGAAGACAATGAAAATCTCGTTGCGCGTGTAACGGCTATAGAAAAGAATATAAGGCGAGATCATTAAGAGAAAGCCGGCAATCAATGCCCCGACCCGCCCAAGGTAGCGCCGCCAGGCAAATATGGCAAAAATGACAGTGGCAATACCGAATGATGCCGCTGGGATGCGTGCAGAAAAATCTGAATCCCCAAAAATGAAATAGGAAAGCGCCAGGGCGTGGAACTGAAAAGGTCCATGAGTGACAGGATCGTAGATGTAGTTTTCGATGGTATAAGAAGGGACCACATGGTTGATCTCGTCATGCGCCATGGTACGGGCACCCAGGTCATAGAACCTTGTCAACACAGTCAGCAGGATGATCAGCACGATCAACAACTTCTCAACGGTCAACGCCGGCCACCACGAAACCACCGGATGATCCAACCATGTGTCTCTCCTTCGAACTTCACTTGGGTTAGTGACAGCCGTTTCAGTCATAATCATCTCCGCAAATTACAATATCTCTGCAACCCTAAAACTATACCTTGCTCGCCATAAATCGGCAAGCGCGCCCGTCTGCATTTTTCGAATCGGGAACTGTTAACCACGGGTTTTGAAGAGAAGTGTCCGCGGGGTCGCTCTTGCCGAGATGGGGCTCACTTCGGGTACAATTTCAGAGATGAAACAACACAACTGGTTTTGGCTGCGGATGGGTTTGAGCATTCTCCTTTTCATGGCAGGCGCCTGTCAGCCCGAAG
>AMWB02014875.1_pt1 | contig 19107 bp, 18 predicted proteins | sample 200311 | NCBI WGS metagenome assembly AMWB02 (sample SAMN02737377, study PRJNA173069) | bioreactor metagenome | biome: anode biofilm in microbial fuel cells | place: USA: California | collected 2010-12-16 | reverse complement strand
CCGGCAATCAAGGCCAGCGGCCAGCAATAAAGGGGATTCATCCTTCTCATTTTCCAGTAAGCGATGGTCAGCCCGACAAGCGCCACCGATCCAATGCCAAGAAAAAAATAATGCCGCCAGGGTGAATGTACATCAGCCAGAAAACTGAAGGCTGCGCCGCTGTTGGTAACATAGACCAGGTTGAAAAAACCCGAAATAATTTCCCTGGACTCATATAAGCGCAACGACCCGACAACAAGTGATTTGGTCAGTTGATCTGCAATAATTGTTACCAGAATGATTACAAAATACGCCACGCTCTATACCACGCTGTATACGTTAAGACGGTTCGGCCATTTCCGCCAGAACATCTGCACACCGGCTGCAGATTTCGGGGTGCGCCGCATTCTGACCTACCGTTTTGGAGCGCAGCCAGCATCTCAGGCATTTCTCGCCCGGTGCCGGTTGTACCTGGATGACAAATCCGGGGATTTCTTCACTGCTGAATCGCACGCCACTCTGCACCATATCAGCAGACAGGTCGGAAAGTTCGGAGATGATCGATATCTCTTTGACCGTCTTCCACTCGTTTTTGAGAAACTGCACAAATTCTCCTTCCGCTTTTACCAGCACTTCCGCTTCCAGTGGATGGCCGATGACCTTGTCCCGACGGGCAATTTCCAGGGCCTTGGTAATCTCCGAACGAACCTTGATAAGCTTGGCCCATTTGTCCATCATCAGGGAGTCGACTTCTATTTTTTCTTCGGGTGGAAACTGGGCGAAATAGATGCTCCTGTCATCAACCGGTCCATTTTCGGCAAGACCATGAAGAGCATCCCAGGCCTCGGCGGCGGTGAAACAGAGGATGGGGCTCATCAGGCGGAGCAAACCATCGAGAATTGTATAGAGAACTGTCTGCGCCGAACGTCTGAGATGCGAATCAGTGCCGGAGGTATAGAGGCGATCTTTTAAAATATCGAGGTAAAAAGAACTCATCGTCGTCCCGCAGAAGTAATTCAACCTCTGATAGATACCGTGAAATTCGTAATTTTCATACCCCTTGATGACTTTAACCTTCAATTCCTCGAATTTCGCCAGAGCCCAGCGATCCAGCTCCGGGAGTTCACTGTAGGATACCCGCTGTTCTTCCGGTTGAAAATCAGCCAGGTTGCCCAGGAAATAGCGAATGGTATTGCGGATTTTGCGATAGGAATCAGAAATCTGCCGCAGAATTTCATCCGAGACCTTAATGTCGTCCTGGTAATCCTCACTGGCGACCCAGAGGCGCAGGATTTCGGCACCGTATTTTTCAATGACTTCCGAGGGGAGCACGACGTTGCCGACGGATTTGGACATTTTCTTGCCCTGCCCGTCGACCACATAGCCATGGGTGAGCACCCCTTTAAATGGTGCCCGGTCACGGGTTCCCGTCGATGTCAGCAGCGAACTCTGAAACCAGCCACGATGCTGATCGCTGCCTTCCAGGTACAGGTCAGCCGGGGATCGAAGCTCTTCCCGCTGTTCGCAGACCGCGGCATGGCTTACTCCCGAGTCAAACCAGACATCGAGAATATCATTTTCCTTCTCAAATTCAGTGGCACCACACTTGGCGCAGCTACTGCCGGCAACCAGAAAATCAGCGACATCATGACTGAACCAGGCATCCGCGCCTTCTTTTTTAAACAGGGCATCGATTTTTTCGACAACGGCCTTGCTTTTGACGACCTCGCCGCAGGATTTGCAGCTTATGACCGTCAGCGGCACGCCCCAGCTTCGTTGTCGCGACAAACACCAGTCCGGTCGCCCTTCGACCATCGAATAGATCCGTTGCATCCCCCATGCAGGCGTCCATTTTACCGTCTCAATCGCTGCGAGCGCCTTGGCCCGCAGCTGATTGTTCTCCATGGAGATAAACCATTGCGGCGTAGCCCGGTACATAACCGGCTTCTTGCAGCGCCAGCAGTGCGGATAGCTATGGTTAATCGACGCTTCATGGACCAGCGCCCCGGATAGAGCCATATCTTTATTGATGACTGTATTGACCGCCGGTATTTTCTGTCCGGCATAGGGGCCGGCCTCGGCGGTGTACACCCCATCGGCATCAACTGGAGAGAGGATATCCAGTCCATAGCGCAATCCGGTTTGATAATCGTCCGCACCATGACCAGGAGCCGTATGCACGCAGCCGCTGCCCGCTTCGATCGTCACATAATCGGCGAGTACCAGCAGGGAATCCCGCCCCAAAAAGGGATGGCGACACTTTCTGTTTTCAAAATTTTTCGCACCGAATGTCCCCTTAACGGTAAAGTCTTTTTGCCCGATCTCGGCCATGACTTTATCGACCAGATCGCGGGCAAGAATCCAGGTTTCGTCGCCGACGGCAACTGCGGCATAGATAAAATCCGGATGCAGGGCAACTGCCAGATTAGCCGGCAACGTCCAGGGGGTCGTCGTCCAGATCACAAAATAGACTTGTTCCCCGTCAAGAGAGGGATCAATGTCGTCCAGCTTGCTCTCTGACTGAAACTTGACATAGATCGAAGGTGAGGTATGGGGATGATATTCGACTTCGGCCTCGGCAAGTGCCGTGGTGCAGGTTGCACACCAATACACCGGCTTGCGGTTGCGAATGACCGCGTCAGAGAGAAGAAAGGCATTAAATTCCCTGGCGATGGTTGCCTCGTACTCGTAATTAATGGTGAGGTAGGGATTATCCCAGTCACCCAAGACCCCCAGTCTCTTAAACTGCTCTTTCTGAATTTTGATCCATTTATCGGCGTATTTTCGGCAGGCACTTCTTTTCGACAGAAGAGGAATGGTCTTTTTCTTTTCGCCCAGCTCGAGATCAACGTTATGTTCGATAGGCAGTCCATGACAATCCCACCCCGGTATATACGGGGCATTAAACCCGGCCATCCTCTTGGAACGAAGAATAATGTCTTTGAGAATTTTATTAAAAGCAGTCCCCAGGTGAATATTGCCATTGGCGTATGGAGGACCGTCATGAAGGACAAAAAGCGGTTTATCTTTGCTATTTTCCTGAACCCTGAAGTAGAGCTGATCTTTTTCCCATTGTTTGAGAATAAGCGGTTCTTTCTGGGCGAGATTAGCCTTCATTTTGAACCCGGTATTGGGTAAATTAAGGGTATCCCTGTAATCCATGTTCGTCTCCTTCATACAAATTCTACCGGCCTTAAAATGGTGCGCAGTTGCCGCCAAAACAGCCTGTTTATCATAAATAGTTTCTTTGGTGCAATCTGACTCCACTCAACTTCTAGAAGAGTGAAACAGAGCACAATAACAACTGCAGGTGAACTTGCAAGGGTAAATTGACAGTCTCTGTCACTCGGGCCGGGCCAACGCGAATATCGCGAGCATTTTCCAGGTCGCAACTGAGCACTGTGCCATACCGATCATTTTGATGCCTGAGAAAAAAGTTTTTAACGTATCGCTCCATAAATAATTACCTGCAGGAACTGCACCCTGCTCTTTTCAGCGGGACTCGAGTGCAATGCATTGCGTTTATGCCTGCGATACTATATATTTTTACAAACCCCGGTAAATGAGAAGTAAGCCGGGATAAGTACCTTGAGATAGATTATTTTCTTGTAAAAAACACGGAAGTAATCTGTAAGCTACTAAAATGAAGTTCACTTGACAAAGGTAAACCACACGCCGAACCCGGCAAAAGAATCAATGCGATGAGTAAAACTGCAGAAACGATGATCGAAATGATCAAAGTCTCAAAAATTTATCCCCCCGATGTCGTTGCCCTGAGAGATATTTCCATATCCATAGACGTTGGGGAGATGTTTTTTATAATCGGCATGAGCGGGGCAGGCAAGACAACCCTTCTGAAACTCCTCTGCAGCATGGATTCTCCCAGCAAAGGTTTGATTGAGATAGGTGGAAAATCCATTAACCAGCTGAAAGGATCCAAACTGGCCAGGCTGCGACAGAAAATAGGCGTGGCATACCAGGATTTCAAGCTCCTCACGGATAGAACGACCGCTGAAAATATTGCCATTTCCATGGAAGTCTCCTACAAAAAGCCGCAAATGATCAGAAACAGGGTGCGAACTTTGCTTGAGCAACTCGACCTCGCCGATAAACACGATACCATCACCGGCGAACTCTCCCGAGGTGAGCAGCAGCGGGTGGCCCTGGCACGGGCCATCGCCAACTCACCGACCATGATTTTAGTCGATGAACCGACGGGAAATCTTGACGCGACGACGACGGAAAGGGTTATGCAGCTGTTGACCAATTGTAACAAAGCGGGAGCAACGGTAGTTATCGCCACGCATGACCAATCGCTTTATCAACACACCTCTCATCGAGTGATGGAACTCCGCAAAGGACAGCTGCATGCCCTGGCTGAAACAGGGGGGAAGACTTCATGAGCTTCTGGTTCACGGTGATCCGTCAGGTCGGTCGAAATTTGCGTATGACGTGGGGCTCGCAGATAATGACCCTGTTGACCGTCAGTCTATCGGTTCTGATTTTTGCCTTTTTTTACCTCATTTACACCAACATGCTCCACTTCGGCGATAAGCTCGGCAACGATCTCAGTCTCATTGTCTACCTGGAGGAGGAACCGGTTCCGGAAATGCAGCAGCAACTGATCGCCAAAATCAAAGCGTTTGATGATGTCGAAGAGATCCGCTTTATTTCCCGTGCCCAGGCCTACCAACGATTTGCCAGCCAGCTGGGGAAAAATCAGGATGTCCTCAATGATATCCCCAAAGATTTTCTGCCTCCGTCAATCGAGGTAGTCCCGATGAAAAACCTGAGAAGCCTCAATCAGGTCAAGCTGTTCTCGGCCTATCTCGCCCGTCTTCCAGGCACCACCAAAGTACAGTACGGCCAGGACTGGGTCGAAAGATTTTATTATTTCACGAAACTCTTATCAATAATTGTTCTGCTCAGCGGGACGCTGCTCATCCTGACGACTATTTTCATGGTAGCGTACACCATACGTCTCACCATCCTCGGCAGGCAGGCTGAACTTGAATTGTTAAAACTGGTAGGAGCCACCAATAATTACATTCGCACGCCTTTCTTACTGGAGGGGCTATTCCAGGGCATCCTTGGATCATCACTCGGCATCGCCTCACTGTTCGTGCTTTTTCAATGGATTAAACTGCACTTTTCCGGCCCTGGATTTCTGAATCTCTTTGAATTTTCTTTTTTTTCTCCGATGGTCGGGCTCACAATTATCGGTGTTTCCATACTGCTCTGCACGCTGGGAAGCTATTCGACCATGCAGAAATTTTTACGCATTTGATCCCTTGTCTTCCATCAATAAAATACGGGTTATGAGAATTGGCCGGATCCATGCACCTGCGGGTATGCGCAATATCATTTATGGGGTAAGACGAGGATCGTCAGCTGTTGCGGCCATTATGATCTGCGCCGTCACTCTGGTTGGACTTTTCGCAACACCGTTGTTTGCCCTCGATAAAGCGGCAGGCACGAAAAATCTCTCTGTTTATCGACAGTCTCTCAACCGGCTTCAGGAAGGCATCCTCCAGCAGGAAAACAGGCAGGCTGAGACCCAGACGGTAGAACGTAATATACTGGCTGAACTTGAAGTCCTCGACAGAAAACTGGTAAGCCAGCAGGAGAAAATCGACACCCTGGAGCAACGAATGCATGACCAGCAGGAGATGATCGACCAGAAGGAAAATGCCCTTCGCAAGATCCGCGCGAAAAAAAAACTTGTCGAATTTCACCTGCAAAAACGAATAACCGCCTATTACACCATGGGCAATATTGGCCTTTTTAATGTGACTTTTTCCACCAAAACGCTGCCGGAACTGCTCACCTTTCATGACGCCTTCGACACTCTGATCAAATACGATCAGGAAGTGATCAAGGCCTACCGGGAGACCATCGACCAGCTTGTCCGGGCGACAACCGCACTCGATCTTGAAAAATCGGTATTGCAAGATTTCATTGAACAAAACGAGCAGGAAAAAGCAGCGCTGCTGCAGACCACCACCGAGAAGAAGACCCTGCTGACCCAAGTCAAGACCCAGGAACAGCTTCACGAACAGGCGATCACTGAAATGCAGCAGGCGTCCGACGACCTGGCCAAATCCATAGCCATCTTGAAAAAGAAAAACACGGTGGCACAGCAGAATTTTCTCACCCAAAAGGGTAAGCTCCCACCTCCGGTCAATGGCGCGGTCATCACCCTGTATCATCAGGAAAAAACCAATACGCTTGGCATATCCAGCAGCTCAGAAGGTGTTGCATTCAAGGCACCCGATGGCACCAGAATCATTGCCGTGAGTGACGGCGAGGTGTCTTTCTCAGGATATTTGCGAGGATTTGGCAATACAGTTATCATTCATCATGGTTTTGAATATTATACAGTTACGTCGAGAATCGAAAAGATTTCGGTTAAAAAGGGACAAAAAGTCAAACAAGGACAGAGCATCGGCGTCATGGGAGACACTGCGACTCTTTTTGATGAAGGGCTTTATTTTGAAATTCGTCATGGCAGTGAATCTCAGGATCCTTTACTATGGCTCAACCCTGACAAGCTGTCAATACTACACTAATGCCCGCCCGACCAGTTAGGTGCGGAAGGTTTTGTTCACTACAAATATATTTCAGGACCGAGGTCGCATATGTCTTTTTTCATCTGTATGTCACGCCGTTCAGCTTATTCCCTGGTTATCCTCCTTTTTTTCCTCTGCTCTCCAGTGCTTGCCGAAAATGCTGATGATGCAAAAACAGCGACCTACAAACAACTGGAAATTTTTTCGAATGTGCTGAGCATCCTCCAGGAAAATTATGTTGAAGAAATCGATACCAAAGAAGTTATAAACGGTGCAATCCGGGGCCTGTTATTCTCCCTTGACCCGCATTCATCCTACATGCCGCCGGAGAGTTTCAAAGACCTCCAGGAAGAAACACGGGGATCTTTTTCCGGTATCGGTATCGAAGTAACCATAAAAAACGATCTTTTAACCGTGGTCAGTCCGATAGCTGACACGCCTGCGGATCTGGCTGGCTTGAAGGCAAACGATACGATTATCGAGATAGACGGGGTGAATACCAAAAACATGGGTCCGGATGAGGCGATCAAAAAACTGCGTGGCCCGGCAGGATCGAGTGTCACGCTGTCCATTCACCGGGAAGGCTGGGATAAGCTCAAGGTCATCACACTGAAACGAGAAATTATTCCCATCCAGTCGGTTAAAGCGGAGTTTCTCTCGCCGGGCTTTGTCTACACCAGAATTACCAACTTCCAGAGCCATACCACCGCCGATTTCAAAGAAAAGTTACAGGTATTGAAAAAGAAACACCAGATAGATGGGCTCATTCTCGACCTGCGTAATAATCCGGGCGGTTTGCTCAATCAAGCCATCAGTATCGCCGATATTTTCCTGAACAAGGGGACAATTGTCTATACCAAAGGACGACGAGAAGACCAGAATAATGTCTATACAGCCCACGACAATGGCGAAAAAAGGATGTACCCGCTGGTTCTGCTGGTAAATGAAGGCTCGGCCAGCGCCTCGGAGATTGTTGCCGGTGCCATACAAGCGCACAAGAGAGGCATAATCGTTGGAACCAGGACCTTTGGCAAAGGATCAGTGCAGACCATTATTCCTCTGCCCGACGGTGCCGGGATGAGAATAACCACGGCAAAATACTACACCCCCGACAATCGCTCAATCCAGGCACTGGGAATCACTCCGGACGTTGAAATTCCCTTTATTGCCTGCGGGCCCTCGGCAGACTCTGCGGAATCAACGAAACTCTTAAAAGAAGAGGATCTCGCCCACCACCTGCCGGGTGCACCGGCAGCGAGGGGAGTCGACCAGGAGAAAACAGCTCGGCAGCTGGAAGCGCGCCTGCAGACAGACAACCAGCTGCGCACTGCCTATAATATCATTAAGAGTCTCACACTGTATTATGACTTTAACAAAACCGTAAAATAACAAGACCAGGTGAAGGAGAAGAATACAGCCGGCGCTACTGGTAACCGAGTTCTTTGAGGAACCGTTCATCCTGCGACCAGTTCTTTTTCACCTTAACCCACAGTTTCAAAAGGACGCGCTGACCGATCAGGGCTTCAATGTCCTTTCGGGCCGCTATGCCGATGCTTTTTAGTTTCTTGCCGCCCTTGCCGATAACAATCCCTTTCTGGGATTGTTTTTCGAGAATAATTGCCGCATGAATCGTTACCAGCTGCTTTTCTTCATCCTCCTTGAAGGACTCGATCATGACCGCCGTCGAATAGGGGATTTCCTGACCGGTCTGCAAAAAGACTTTTTCCCTGACTATCTCGGCACACAAAAAACGTTCCGAGGCATCGGTGGGAATATCTTCCGGGAAATATCTCGGTCCCATCGGCAACAGAGCGAGAATTTCCTTAAAAAGGCTGTCCAGCCCATCGCCACCCAGAGCCGAAACCGGAATCAACGCATGGAAAGGAAAGAGCCTGGCATAGGAGTCGATCAACGGAAGCACCTTCTTCCTGTCGATCAGGTCAATCTTGTTGAGCACCATGATCGCCGGCCCCTTGATCCGCTGCATATACTCGGCGAGCTCCGCCGCCTTTTTCTCCTGCACCTTTTCCGGCAGGGGCAAAGACACATCAACCAGAAACAGGACAAGATCAACTTCGGTAAGGCTTTCCATGGCCACCCTGACCATCTCCATATTCAATGGATCCCGGGATTGGTGTAATCCCGGCGTATCAAGAAAAACCACCTGATATTCTGTATCATTGACTATCCCGACAATGCGATTGCGGGTCGTCTGAGGTTTAGCGGTGACAATTGATATCTTCTGCCCCAGATAATGGTTCATCAACGTCGACTTGCCGGCATTTGGAGGCCCGACAATTGCTACCATACCGGACTTCACCGGCTTGTCTAATAGATCCATAGTATAATCAGAAATGTAATTTTGAATTGTTACAATAAAAAATGATGGCGACATGGCCATCTCTGCGGTTCACTTTGATTTTTTACAACGACATCAATAATAAGTGTAGGCAAAATAGCATACCACACTATACTGTGACACCTTAGTCCGTAATCGATAGACAAAAAGACTTAAATAAAATTATAATACGCTGCGAACAGATAGCTTACACTATTATTGAACAATTAGTGATTAAATGATTCCAACGGGAAAACTGATAGAATACCTTGATAACGGCAAGTTTATTTGTGCACTGGTCACCGAAAGCCAGCCCAAACGATTACGCCTCATCAATCAAAACGGACGGGAACTGAACCTGCCGCTGTCACGCGTCGTGCACAGCTCAAAAGATACCCATCCTACTGAAATCAGCAGAGAACTGCTCACAAAACTTCTGCAGGATACAACGGAAAGACGAAGCTCTCTCATGAGTCTCATCAATCTTGAGGAAATATGGGAACTGACCGCAGAAGACGGATCGAATTCCTTCAGCCCTGTTTTTCTGGTAGAACTGATTTTCGGTTCAGAAGCCACAGACGATACGGTCTCCGCCTTTCTTCGCTGTATTTTCGCCGACAAGTTATTCTTTAAATACAAAGAAGGCCGGATCCATGTCAACAGCCCGGAAAAAGTCGAGCAATTGCAGCTGCAGCAACAAAAGGAAGCCAAGCGAGCCGAACTTATCCGTGAAGGTGCGGGAATTGTAACGCGAATCATGGAATCCAGCATCTCCTCAGAAGATTTTGGTCCCATCGAGTTCGAGATTTTAGGCATCATCCGTGATTTCTATCTTTTCGGCACGGATGCCGCGGATTCCGACATAGCCAGAAAAATCCTGCAGTCAGCAGGGCTGCACAAGGCTCATGACCCCTTTTATTTACTGGTCAAAGCCGGACTGTGGAATGCCAACGAAAACATCCCGCTGCTGCGTCACGAACTGCCCGTCAATTTTTCTCTGGCCGCCAGGCAACAGGCCGAGCTTATTTTACAACGTGGCCAGAATGAACTTTTCGACGACGCCGGAAGAAGCGATTTGACCCATCTTTCGCCCATCACCATCGATGGACCAACCACACTTGATTTCGACGACGCCTTGACTGTTGAGGAGTTGGAGGGCAACTACCTAGTCGGTATCCACATCTCCGATGTAGCCCATTATGTCCGCCCTGGAGATCATCTTTTTGCCGAAGCAATGCGACGGGGTACATCCATCTATTTCCCCGAAGGACAGGTGCCGATGCTTCCCCGCCACCTCTCCCAGGGAATCTGCAGTCTCATCCAGGATGAAACCAGGGCGGCCTTAAGCTTTATGATCCTGCTCTCGGCTGAGGCTGAAGTATTGCGGGTCCGGGTCACCCCTTCCATCATCCGGGTAAAACGACGACTCACCTACGACGAAGTTGACCGGATGCTGACGACCGACCGGGAGATACAGCTTCTGGATATGCTTCGCAAAAAACTGCGAACCAGACGACTGGCAGCCGGAGCACTTCTGCTTCCTTTTCCGGATGTGAATATCTTTATCGATCATCATGGTAAGGTTCACGTCAGTCTGGCGAAAAGCGACACCCCGGCCAGGACCATCGTGTCGGAGATGATGATTCTCGCCAACAGTGAGGCGGCAAAATATGTCGCCGACCGGATGGTACCGGGGATCTTCCGATCTCAGGCCCCGCTGCAGAAAAGGATCGTCCATGGCGAAGATGACAATCTTTTTCAGAACACCCTTCAGCGCAAAAATATGTCGAGGGGGGAACTGTCAACTGTCGCCAAAGCCCACAGCGGCCTTGGCGTATCCCACTATACCACCGTCACCTCACCTATCAGGCGATTGCTAGATCTGGTCATGCAGCATCAGTTGAGCAGCATCGTCAGACGACAGGAGCCCTGTTTTACTGAGGAGATGTGCAAAGATTTTACGTCGGTCCTCAGCCGCACATTAACCACTGCCAACAATGTCCGTCATCAGCGCCAGAGATACTGGCTGCTTAAATACCTGGCTGATCGGCAGGGACAATATATTGATGCGCTGGTCATTCAGGTCGGCCCCAAACGAATCAACCTGTTGCTTCTGGATATTCTCATGGATTTTGATCTTCCCGCACCGGGCTCAAAAGAAATCAAGCCTGATACGATCGTCAAGGTACGGATTGTTAAATCAGAGCCACTCGATAACATAGTGCGCTTCGACTGGTAGAGAGTGGTTCTCTGTACCGGTGATATGTTTCTCAGCAAAAATGGCTGCCCTGAAAAATACTGCCAGTCGTCTGGGTCCGATGCAGGCGACTATTTATTCTGGTCATCTTTTTTCTTTTCAGTTTTGATTTTTATTTGATTGCCCTTGGCAAATCCTTTGTTTTGTTCACTGCACTCAATCACCATCTGCGTTCCATCGACCCGGACAACTGTGCATTTTCCGGTCGCAGCCAATACCCTCTCCGCTCCGAATCCAATGGCTGTAAAGATGCAGAATAACATCACCACATTTTTCATATGAACCACCTTCTCTTCTGTTAAACTGTTTAGTACCTTATGACTGAACGGCTGCTATAAAAACAACAAACCCGAGCGTACGTATAGCATCGATAATCTGCATGTGCCACGAGGATACTCATCCCCCGTTCCTCACCTTCACCGGGGTCTGCTCATTTCCTCCAAAGATATAACATTTCAGATGAAAAACCTAGGCCGACATAGGGGGAAGTCGAGCGATGTCTACCATAACACCGGTAGCAAAGCGTACATCCTTGAGAGTTTATTCTTTAACGGGCAACCGTAACTTGGTATAACCAATGCAGACAAAACAATCAAATCTGATAAACTCCTGAGAACACATGACTGATAATCCCTTTGCCGGCCCCATGAGCATGGTTAAAATCGATGGGGCCAAAATAAAATTGCTGCGCGAGCAGCAGGGCCTTACCCAACTGTACCTGGCAACAGCGGTTGAGGTAACCACCGATACTATCTCAAGATGGGAAAATCGACGATATCCCAGCATCAAGAGAGACAATGGCCTTAAACTGGCCGAAGCACTCAATGTTCAACTTGAGGACATCCTTGAAGATATTCCTGCTGAAACGCCGGAAGAGAGCATGTCTCTCCAGCCGCCGCACGCAGACAATCTGCCGACAGCAGATCCTCCGTCCCCCCACCAGAGACCAACAAAAATTTGGCCCCTGCTGCTCCTTTCCAGCATCCTTTTGCTTATTGTCTCAGCCTTCATCTGGTATTTTTATCAATCCCAGACCGCCGGCGAGTTTACCACTGCACGAATCCTGCCCCCCCACTGTATTGCCGGCCAGCCCTTCCCGGTGGTTATACAGGTCAGCGGGGCGGCGGACAGTCCTACTGCCCTGATTATAAAAGAAACTCCGCCGGACAACAGCATCATAAAGGCAACCTCGCCGAAGGTTACAACCGGTGGTTTGAAAAATAAACAAATTAAATGGCTCAAAAAAATTCAAGGCAAAGCTTTCTTTGCCTACATGGTCGCCGTATCCGGCAAAGAGCAGGAGACGGCAGAATTCAGCGGTACAGCCGCCATCAGCCACGAATCGGAAGCCCCGATAACCGGTGCGACCGACATTGTTCTCAGTCACTTTCACTGGGCGGATACCAACAAAGACAATATCATCAGCGACGACGAGATTCTGGCAGTTTACGAGCAATACGGTGAAATTACCGATATTGACCTCGATATCGATCTGATCGAAGAAATATGGCTGGGCTCAGCCTACCAATGGGATGCGGCGACTGCCAGCTATAAAATTATCGATTGAAGCGATCATGGTCTTACATCTCCAGTAATGCCAGGTGCCCGGAGATAAACCACATCGTCACACACAGAAAGACATTGCGAATCTGCCAGGAGAGTATCTCCTCGCAGAACGGAGCGAGCAGCGAGCCACCGAAAGAAAGTGAAAAATCCAGACTCATCCAGCCTATAGACGATACCGACGCACCCATGGCAAAGAGATAACGATCCTCTGCCTTGACAGACTTTACCGGGAATTTTTACCTTCGACAAATGCACGTGTTGGACACATCGCCAAAGCTCCCTTCCTTTCCCCTGTTTTATGTCGCTCTCGCTATTTTGTTCTAAACCATCGGCAATCAGCAATCAGAAAGCTCGACCTTAAATCGGGCCGACGTCGGGTGCCCCGGAACCCAATATCTCCTGATGTCCGCTATCAAAAGGGGGCGATTGCGCATACAAATAGACAAACGGGCAGGCAATGGCCCACAACTCAAGTAAAAGGAGAATTATTATGAAACGGATGCTTATGGCGATAACAATTCTGGCCTTGTCAACTGTGCTGCTGACCAACGCCGAAGCCGGAGACAGAAGAGTGGGCGGAATCATCCTGGGCGGTGGTACTGGCGCAATTGTCGGCCAGGCGATTGGACACAATGTTGAATCGACAATTATTGGTGCAACAGTCGGCAGCGTCGCCGGACTTCTTATCGGCAATGAAATACAGAGGCACCACGGCCCAGTCTACCATCCGGTTCAGACTACCGTCTATTCGAAAAGTTACGGTGATCGCCGTTACAAGAAAATATACCACCCGGCATATCGAGGGTATCGCGACACCTGCAGAAAATTCGTTACGATACAAAACGGCCCCCACCAAACCAAACGAGTCGTAACGACCATCTGTAACAATAACTACCGAAACCATAACAAAGACAGGTTTAGAAGCCGATTCTGATCGTACAGCCAGTATCAGCTCTGCATCCCTGCAGCTATGCGCTTTTGGATGCAGAGTATTTTCCTTGCTTTCGCAACATTGATTGTCCCGAACAATGACAACAGAGCTGCCTGACAGCTCTCCCGATTCGTTGTCTAAAAATTATGAAACCGGCGATGAATATGGTAGAATAGAAAAAGTGTTGAAATTACAACTTGCTGAATACACGCTCGCGCTGAAGCCCAGGTGACAATGTGCAGGAAACCTATTTTATTAACCGTTGCATTAGTGAGACGCTGAGTGGCTTGCGCGATGGTTTAACCTTGTTTTCCGGAGCCAGCCGCGCAGCCGTAATTTTTGCGTTAAAACCAACCGATCCCCTGTCTGTCTGTGATCCGCAAAGTTTACTGCGGGGCTATGAACCAAAGCTGAAAGCTCTCTATATCGACAATGACGACTGGTGCAAGCCAATCGACCGCCAGAGTCCCTTTTGCGCATACAACCATATTGAAACACAGCCGAATCTGCAACTGGACGGCCTTGTTTCCCACGGCGGCAGTTCCAGCTCAGTGTACTACCAGATGTGGTTTACCGAGCATCACCCAAACATCTGTTCCCTTTGTCCGACCGAGTGCTGGCTGGAACATGCAGTGTTAAGATTTTCCCATGACATGGCCAACGACTGCAATCTGTATACCGGCATCTCAGGAAGTTTTCTCCGTGAATATGCTACCCATGCCGTCCATGACTGCATTGTCGATGAGGCAGGGCTTATTCTTGGTCTCGATGTGCAGATCCACATCTATCCGATGCTCGATGCAATCCTGGGCATTTCAAAGACCAATGAAGAAGGAGCACGACCCCACGGTTCCTTGACATTTATCGAACCGCGATTTCTGAAAGACATCCCTTTTCTGGCCCGGTTCCTCACTACCGAACAGCCCCTGCTCAGCAACTTCAAACATGTCCGTAAACTCCTCCAGGCAGTAGAACATTCCGATCGGACCCTCATCTCCGATGGGGTCAACATTCTCGGCATCGCCGAAAGTAATATAAGCCCCTTTCATATCAGCGCGGATTTTCAGGGCAAGCTGGGATTTCTCTTTGTCAAGGATGAAGTGATCTGCAGTTTTCAGGATGGCAGCTACAGTTCCGATACCCATCGGGCGAAGCTGTTCGAAGTGGAAGAGGCCTTGCTCGATTACAATATCGACGCAACAATCAGAAACGATATGTTTAAAATTATTGCGGCGCTGGTCCACAATGCAGAAGACAATATGTTCGGCTGCACTTTTGTAATCGATCTGGCCCCCAACCCAACCGTGATTGCCGGGCAGGTCCTGACCCCGCCGGTCAACCTGCGGGAACACAACAAACTACGGCTTGCGGCGGGACTGTCAAAAGTCGATGGCGCCCTGCATATTCGTGCAGATCTGCATCTCTATGGATTTGCCTGTCTGCTCGATGGTCACAGGGTGGATAACGAGGACAGGGCACGAGGGGCGCGATACAACTCTGCGCTGCGTTTTACTTCACAGCACTCCGAAACTATTGTGGTGGTTGTGTCGTCAGACCGGCCCGTTTCTATCTTTCAACAGGGTCATGAAATAATAAACAGACACAACAGTACCCCGTCGGCACAATGTGCCCTGTACCCCCTGCCGCTCACCCAATGGCTGAAGGAGACCGAATAAAGGCGAACTGGTTCCCATGCATCGCATGGAGACCTGCTGTCACTAGAGTTCCGTTACCCAGTCCGGGATATGGTTGATAATATAATTATACACGGCTTCTTTTCTTTCACCCGCTGGAGCATTGCCGACAGCGGCCATTACTTCCTCAAAATCAAACCAGCAGAGTTCCCGGTCGTCCTTACTGTAGACAGTCAGGATCCTTCTGTTGGTCTGCTCAATGTCTTCCTCTTCCTGAATAGCACCAACCAGCCTTGATGCCTCGGCGGCACTAAGAAATTTGATAATTTCCTCACTCATAACATTTCCCCGAAAATGATATCTCCAAATACGAAAAGGCGAGCAGGAAAAAATCCTCTCGCCTTACACACCCTGAGAACGAAAATCTTCAGGCAGCTTTTACAACTGCTCCGGACCTAATACACCGGGTACATACTTTGGTTTTCTTTTTGTTTCCACCAGCATCGACCATGCGCACCATCTTCAGGTTTGGCAACCAGCGCCTTCTGGTCTTATTATGTGCATGAGAAACATTATTTCCAACCATTGGTCCCTTTCCACATATTTCACAAACTTTGGCCATTGTTATCTCCTTCTATCCCATTCACCCGCCGGACGACGGTTCAAATGAGGAATGCATATATTGTATGTGAGTAAACGATTCTTCAGAATCTGACTTTCTAACCTCTTTTAAAATTTAAGGCAAGATATTTCCCTTATCAATTATAGAATTGGCCACTTTTCCAGAGCCAGTGGCAAAGATTTAGTGTTCTGGAAGTAAATAACAATTAGATTGTCATCGATGTTATCTGTTTAAAAAACCAGAATAATCGCTTGATAAAAAACCGCCCATTTTGTTCAAATGCACAAGAACACCTTCTCTCTCATTGCAATCTTGCAAAACCTATTGTAGTACTTCTTCATTTAACAATAATTCTCACTTAAAATACAGGTCTTATGATTATATTCAATCAACTCTGGAACTTTTTTTCTTCCGTGAAGCTGGCGATATTTACACTCTGCGCCCTTGCTGGTACTTCCATCGTCGGTACCATCATCCCACAGGGAGAATCAACAAGTTTTTATGTGCAAAATTTTGGTCGGGAAACCGCCCATTTTTTTCAGATTCTTGATATCCCCAACATGTATTACTCCTGGTGGTTTCTCGGCTTGCTGGGCATCCTCAGCACCAACCTCATTGTCTGCAGCCTCGACCGGTTCCCGGCAGTATGGAAAATAATAAAAGCCGATAACCTCGCCATTGAGCCTGAGCGAATAGAAAAAATGGCCAATTTCAATAAATGGAAGTTTGGCACGGATAAGATCAACCATATCGATCTTGCCCACCTCCTCAAGCAAAACGGCTGGCATGCACAATCTAAAAAGATTGACAGCAACGAGCTCTTCTTCTGCCAGAAAGGCCGCTGGAGCCGTACCGGAGTCTACATTGTCCATCTCTCCATCCTGCTTATCTTTACCGGGGCCATTATTGGCCACATCTGGGGCTTTAAGGGAAGCGTCATGATACCGGAGATGAGTTCGACCCAAAAGGTTTTTGCTTTTAAGGAAGGGGAAGCCTTAGAGCTTGGTTTTACCGTGCGTTGCAACTCCTTTGCCATTGAATTTTATAACAACGGCATGCCCAAGGAATACAAAAGCAGTCTGTCAATTATTGAACAAGGCCAGGAAGTACTCACCCGAGATATAGAGGTGAACAGTCCACTCACCTATAAAGGAATAACCTTTTACCAATCCAGTTATCAGGGCTATCAGGATTTTATCCTAACTATTACCGAAAACAGTTCCGGGGAATCGAAGGTTTTCACCCTCCCCTTTCAGAAACAGATGATCTGGGAAGGCAAAGACCTTCATTTCGGCATCGTCAATGCCGAGGCGGTAGGACAAAGAGTCGTGCGCGCGAAAGTATGGTTTAAATCCGGGGACAACCCGGCGTCCATTGAATGGCTGAACGACAATGTGAAAACCACTTTCACCAGTGGGGCAAAAGAATACACTCTTGCCGTCAAACAGATGTACGCAACCGGCCTGCAAGTCGCCAAAGATCCGGGGGTATGGGTGGTTTATATAGGCTGCGGATTGATGTTGCTGGGACTTTATATCGCTTTTTTCAGATCACATCAAAGGATATGGCTGTTCAAAAAAAATGGCTCATCAACGCCCCAGCTCTGGTTGTCCGGTTCAACCAACAAAAACAAAATGGCATTTACTCAAGTTTTCGAAAAGCTCAAAAATCGTATTGAACACGCTGTCCAACGATAACAACCGCCTGATGGAATGAAACGGAGTATATAAAATATGGATAGTTCACAACTACTCGGCATTACAACCTTCACATACATGTTCTCAACAGTGTTGTACATTGCAATACTGGTGTTCAAGACCCCTCGACTTGGTGGTATTGCCACTCTGTTTACCGCGCTGGCATGGTTTATCCAGACCGCTGGACTCGTCATGCGGTGGATCGAATCCTATCAACTGGGCATCGGCCATGCTCCGCTGACTAATATGTATGAGTCAGTGGTCTTTTTTGCCTGGACGATCATCCTTCTCTATCTCCTGATCGAATGGAAATTCAAAACCAAAATTATCGGCGCCTTTGCCGTTCCTTTTGCCTTTCTGGCCATGGCGTATGCCTCTTTTTCCACCGATCTCGATAAAACAATCAATCCCCTGATACCAGCGCTGCAGTCCAACTGGCTTATAGCCCATGTGGTCACCTGTTTTGTCGGCTACGCCTCCTTTGCCGTGGCTGCGGCCCTGGGCATCATGTATCTGCTGAAGAATAAATCGACAGCATCCGGGAATGCATCAGGATCACTGTCCAGCCGCTTCCCTTCTCCTGTAGTCATTGATGATATAATTCATAAAACCATGGTGTTCGGCTTTATCTGGTTAAGTGGAGGCATCATTACCGGCGCCGTCTGGGCGAACTCGGCATGGGGTACTTACTGGAGCTGGGACCCAAAAGAGACATGGTCACTCATTACCTGGTTTTTTTACGCCATCATTCTTCATTCCCGGTATACTCGAGGGTGGTCCGGTAAAAAAATTGCGGTGTTAGCCATTTTTGGATTTCTCTCGGTTCTCTTTACGTATTATGGGGTTAATTTCCTCCTTTCCGGCTTGCACAGTTACGGTTCGAGTTAAACCCCCGATGCGGCCACACTGTAGCACTATTCTCAGTATTACTGAGAGTTAACAGGTTTGACAAGTTAAAGGAAAAACTGTATATACAGCATTATTAAAGTGCAGCGCAATGTAAGTGCCTTATTAAATTCTATAGAAAGGAGAGCAATTATGTTGAAAAAATTTGTAGTCTGTAGTGTTGTCTCGTTGTTTGTCATGAGCGGTGCTGTTATTTCATCGATGGCGACCGGTGATACAGGACCAGCAGATATCAAAATTGTCGACAGCACCAGTGCCAAGCCAAAACCGGCGCAGTTCCCCCACAAGGCGCATCAGGATAAGTTCAAATGTGGCGAGTGCCATCACGGCATGGCTGATGGCAAGCAGGTAGCATACACAGAAGGCATGAAAATTGAAAAATGCGAGAAATGCCATACTGGTGCTACCCTTGCCGGTAAAATGAAAGACAAACTCAAGCTCGACACCCTCAAAGGTGCCGGACATGGTAATTGCCTTGAATGTCATAAAGAGATGGCCAAAAAAGATCCCGCATTAAAAGAAAAGAAAATCGACAAATGCGCCACCTGCCATCCTAAAGCTTAATCTGTTCTTTAATTAATCACTAAAAAAGGGGGTGTTCGCGATTG
>AMWB02043781.1_pt1 | contig 19124 bp, 18 predicted proteins | sample 200311 | NCBI WGS metagenome assembly AMWB02 (sample SAMN02737377, study PRJNA173069) | bioreactor metagenome | biome: anode biofilm in microbial fuel cells | place: USA: California | collected 2010-12-16 | reverse complement strand
GGCCGCCTCTGGAGGCGACAGTCGATCGGGTGTTGCAGCTGTTTTTAGGCCATGCTCTTTTTCGCTTCGTCGATGTTGAAACCATAGTTTTCCGTGACGAAGCCGAGGTCTTTATCGCCCCGTCCGCTCAGGTTTATCAGAATACTGCCGTGTTTCATTTCTTTGGCGTATTTCATGCAATAGGCAACGGCGTGGGCGCTCTCAAGGGCTGGAATAATCCCTTCGACGCTGCTGAGCGTATAAAACGCATCAAGTGTTTCCACGTCATCGGCTATTTCGTAGCTGATACGCCCTTCGTCTTTCAGAAGACTGTGCTCCGGGCCTACGCCGGGGTAATCGAGTCCGCTGGCGATGGAATAAACGGGAGCCGGTTCGCCTTTTTCGTCCTGAAGCAGGTAGCATTTAAACCCATGGATAATGCCGGGCCTGCCGAAAGTAGCGGTGGCCGCATGGTCGCCAAGATTGAGCGAACGTCCTCCGGGTTCGACGCCGATGAGTTTGACGGGGTCGTTGATAAAGCCTGAGAAAATGCCCATGGCGTTACTGCCGCCACCGACGCATGCGCAGACCACATCCGGTAAGCTGCCGGTCATTTCCAGGAACTGTGCCCTGGATTCAATGCCGACAATGGCCTGGAAATCACGCACCATCATGGGGAAGGGGTGGGGGCCAACCACCGAACCGATACAGTAAATTGAGTTGACCGGGTCTTTCAGGTAGGCCTGGAAAGCGGAGTCGACTGCTTCCTTCAGGGTTCTGAGCCCAAAAGAAACGGGCACTACCGTGGCGCCAAGCAGTTTCATGCGGATAACATTGGGTGCCTCTTTGATAATATCGACTTCGCCCATATGGATTTCGCATTCCAGGCCAAAATAGGCCGCTGCGGTTGCCAGGGCCACACCGTGTTGTCCTGCACCGGTTTCGGCGATTAATTTCTTTTTCCCCATGTATTTGGCCAGCAGCCCCTCGCCCATACAGTGATTGAGCTTGTGAGCCCCGGTATGGTTAAGATCTTCACGCTTAAGATAGATCTGGCTGCCGCCGCACATCTTCGACAAACGATCCGCGTGGTATATCGGAGTCGGCCGTCCCTGATAGTGTGTCCGAATGGAGCGCAGTTCTTCGATAAATCGATGGGTTTTGCTTATGGTGAGATAGGCATCGGTGATTTTATCCATTTCCTGCTGCAATTCAGGAGGGATATATGACCCACCGTAGGCACCGAAGTGCCCGGTGGAATCAGGATGCTGGTCTGGATAGCGAGAATAATCTTTGGTCATGGCGGTTCCTTCCTGTTTAAGGTTGTGTGCGTTAAAGAATGAACAGGATAGTATATAAATTGAACCGTATTTACAAGAAGAAGAAGGGGAATTTTTACGGCACCATCACTCCTGGAATGCAAGAGCGATGGTGCCGTCTGCTTCATTGGGGACCATTTTATAGGTCCCCGGAAAGGAGACGATGAGATTATGTGCTTTGCCTTCGGTTGTAAATTGTGCAGCGATTGCCTCACGTTTGTCCATGTCTGACTCAGAATTGAACAACAGGCTCACCTCCTCGCCTTTTTCCTCCATGCGCAACAAAAAGGCATTATGTTCGACGAAAACGAGGTCTTCGTAGCAATAGGCCACTTGAAATCCAAGATGTTCCAGAAGATTTTTCAGGAGTCCAAGGGGCCTGTATGGAACCGGTGCATTGCTCGTCACAATATTCTCCTTCGCAAAATAAGACAAATGGTTGTGGCCTGCTATTCGGTCTTGCCGAGTGTTCGAATAGAGGCAATATTATCCCAGCCATAATAGGTGTTGATCGCTTCTTTCTCCTTTTGCTCCGTTATGCGAATAAAATTATCGCCAAGAAAAAGAACGGCATTTTCATACTCTTTCCCTTCGTTTACCTGGAGTTTGACCTCTTTTCTGATTTTCCTTGAGAGGGTTCCATGAACGGGCATGGAGGCATATTCAAAAATCTTTTCCAATGTTTGTTTGTCCATCTTATTGTCTCCTTTGTTATTGTCTTAAAGTTGTTGGCTCATCATAGAGATAGGGCTGGAGGACTGCCCGGACATCTTCACCGATCGCCAGCATTTTAACGACATCCTCTTCGCTGGGTATATGGATGGTGAAGTTGTCCAGTGAGCAGATCTCCTGAAAGGTGTCCAGGTACATGAGTTTTTCGGCCAGCTCCGGAATGTCACCGAGGTGGAGTTGCAGGGCCCTGAGAAGATCGGCCATGGTGTGGTTTTCCGCCAGGTCGCCATTTTTCATTAAAAAGGCCATGATCAGTTTTTCGATGGCCATGCAGGTCACATTGTAAAGGGTGTCGGTTGAAAATCCTTTTTTCTTTTTCTGGTGCGCCGCCGTGGCGGTATGGAGGAACTGCTCACCGTCCCGGCGGTAGTCTCGCCAGTTGTCTATCTGGATAATATTCATGTATTGTTCCTTTCACGGTGAAATTTGCGCAGGCAGATGAGTTGCGTCTGCTGCCAGCCCGCGTGCCGATAAAATCCAAGGGCTGTCGCATTGCTGCGATCAGCGAGAAGCTGCATGCGTCGGGCTCCTTTTGTTGCCCCCCATTCTCCGAGTGTCTGCAACAGCCGGCTTCCGATGCCAAGGTTTTGCCGATCCGGCCTGACCACCACATCCTCAATCAGCAGGGACGGTCCTCCTTCGGCCGTGGAGATGACCAGCTGGGCCGTACCCATAGCCATGACTGTATTGTCCTCTTTCGCCACCATGATGATTGCGTCTGGCGAGCGAAGGAGGAGCTCCAAACCTTTTTGCTGTTTTTCGGCATCAAAGGCAAAATCCTCTTCGATGCCGAAAAGTTGGTGCAAGAGCAGCAACATTTCGCTGATATCCTGGTATTGAGCTGGTTGGATCATTGAAAATTGTCGACTCTTGTCCTATTTGATCAGATAATCTCCAGGCGGCACCCCATCTTCGAGTCCGTCCAGCACCGCATCGATCGCTTCCTCAGTGTCGATGCCCTTAAACCACAGGTTGTCCGGTTGGATAACCATGATCGGTCCGGATTCGCACTGTTTGAGGCAACCGGTGGCGACAACCTGCATATCGAGGCCGCGATCAAGTATTTCCTCTTCGAGGTACTGCAGAAAACCATCAGTCTGTTTATGGCAGATCCCCTTGGGGTCGCCTTTTGATCGAAAACTTTGGCAAAGAAGAACCTGCCTCTCCGGTAAAGCCATGTTGCACTCCTTTATTGTTGGTAATAAAATAAACTCCTGACCCCGGTAACCGGGACATAATCTGATTGAAGGTACGGTAACTGCTTGCCTCTGGCTTCCAAATGGTGCATGGGCGCCAGCTTCGGCTATGGTCTGCTATTTTTTCTTCTTTTTTTTGCCACCACCGTAGAGCACATCGACAGTGCCTTCGATGTTTTCTTCGGTGATAAGGACTTTAATGCCCGCTTCACCAAGTATTCGACGCGGTGTCTCGCCAGCACTTGCCGCAAGCACCATAAAGCAGTCGGGGAGCACATTGGCAAGTTCGGTCCATCTGGCACTGCCCTTGCCAGGTTCTGGTGCATTGCGCACTTCAAGCAGGCAGGCGAGACCGTCGTCTCTGGGGCCGTAAATAATAAACTTTCTTGCCTGACCCAGATGAAGATCAACTTCAATGCCGTTGGAGCTGGCCACCGCCACATTGGGTCGTTTTTTGGTGGGTTGAGAAAGCTCGGCGATTGTTGCTGCAGATGAGCCGCAACCACTGGTTATCGCTTGATTGAGGATCGGTTCAGTGACATTGAGGAATTGTCCCGCTTTTTGAACCGCGTTGGCAATAATCTCAGGAGATGGAATGTCCAGATCGACTTCCGCATTTGCCTCAGGAACATAAGGAACAAGAGAAATAGTGTCGGCGCCCAGCTCCATCATCTCGCTGCTGATTTTAGCAACGTGGTCGGTGTTATAGCCAGGGAACAGGGTCGTATGCACGCCGACCGTCAAATCGTGAAATTTTAAGGCGGGCACACCGTTCCTCTGCTCCTTGATGAGGAGCCTGGCCGCTTCAGAAATTTTGAGGGTTTTCTGGGCAGGCCGTATCCAGGCATAGAGCTTTTCCACTATTTCGCTGCGAACTCCGTTTACTTCCATCGCCACATAATTGACTCCAGCCTTGGCCAAATCGCTGGCCAGCCGATCGCTCCCTATTCCAAGGGTGGTCAGGCCAATCCGGATATGTGGATAACGTTTACGGACTTCGGTGACAACATGAAGAGTGATGTCTGGCGTTGCGAGAGGGTCGCCCGGTCCTGAAATTGCCACAGTCGACACACTTTCTCCCCGTTCCTTCATGACGTGGTCTAGCCAGTCCAGTGCCTCAGGGACCATGAGGCACTGACTGTGGGTAGCGGTCGGTGGTGAGAAGCGGGTTCGCGCGACAATCTGTGGCGCAACCGGCAGATAAACGACTGCGTCGTTTGTGTTCGTTGGATTTGAACAGCAACACTCGTTAGGGTCTGCAATGGATAGTACGCTCATCTTTTCCACCTGGAAGCATTGGTAAAAGGCAGCAGCCGGCCAGGATTGGCCGCTGCTGCGAAAAGAACTCATCCCGCCCGACACCGTTGCGGGACTCTGTTGCGTCCTCGCTTGACGGGGATAAGCTCCTTCACGAAATAAGTCTCCTGTAAAAAGCACAGGAGGCTTATTTCTAAGTCGCTAAAGAACCAGTTCAAATTTCTCTTCAGGGTCGTCACGGTCTTTGCGATCAAGCAAGACCCCGAGGATTTTTTCAAGCAGCCGTAATCCACCTTTGTAGCCAACCGTCGGAAAGTGCTGATGTCCCTGGCGGTCAAGGATGGGGAAGCCCCAGCGAACAAATGGTAAATCTTCATCGCGGGCGATGTATTTGCAGTAGGTGTTGCCGATAATCAGATCAACCGGCTCGTTTTTAATCCACTGGTGCAAAAGAAACATATCGCCTTTGGCCTTTACATTGACTTTTTGGCCCATGTCTGCCGTGATTTCCTTGATCCGTGCCTCAAACTTCTTGCCCGGGGTTCCGGTGATGATATGGACAGGACACATGTCGATTGCGACCAGGAACTCGGTCATCGCGATGACCTGATCCGGGTCACCGACCAGGGCAACCTTTTTGCCATAGAGGTACTGATGCATGTCGGAAATCATATCCACCAGGGTTCCTCGCTCCGCGGCAATCTCGTCGGGTACCGAGGTGCCGGCAATGGTTCTCAGGGCATCGATAAAACGATCGGTGGCCTGGAGACCAAAAGGCATATCGAGTATCGCGCAGGGCACCTTGCACTGCGTATCGAGCAGTCTTGCTGCATCCGCCGAACACCACTCGCCGAGGGCGAGGGTACCGATACTGCTCCCGCTGTTTTTTATATCGTCGATGGATGCGCCGCCATCCGGAAACATCTTGTACTCACCGGTGAGCGGTCCATTGAGCACCCCTGAGGTGTCGGGGAAGAGATTTGTTTTGGCTCCCACCAGAGTGGCAAGTCTCTTGATTTCCTCCATGTCACATGGCTCAACCCAGCCAGGAATGATATTGATCTTGCCGTTCTTCTTCGTTGACGGTTCCGCCAGGGCAGCCATGGCCTTGACCATATTGGAAAAGCCAGTGACATGGGAGCCGACATAACTAGGGGTATTGGCACCGAGAACAGTCTTGCCCTCCGGGACTTTTTTCTCTTTTTTCGCTTTATCGAAAATCTGTGGCAGGTCGTCCCCGATGGTCTCGGACAGGCAAGTGGTATGAACGGCGATAACATCCGGTTCGTAGACAGTGAAAATATTATCTATTGCCTGCAAAAGGTTGGCCTGCCCGCCAAAGACCGAGGCCCCCTCGGTAAAGGAACTGGTTGCTGCGGAAATCGGTTCTTTATAATGCCTGGTCAGTGTGGACCTGTGATAGGCACAACAACCCTGGGAACCATGACTGTGGGGCAGACACCCTTTAATTCCCAGGGCGGCATACATGGCGCCGATTGGTTGGCATGTCTTGGCCGGGTTTATCATCAGAGCTTTTCGCTCTGTTATTTCTTTTGGTGTATGTCTCAGTAGCATTGTCTTACCTTCCTGAAAAATTTATTCCCAACAGTACGTTGCGGAAAGTTCCGGTTTCTCCTGCCAGGGTGCCTTCATGTAGCTCCAGATCCTGCTGTTGACCAGCCGGTCGATTTCACTGTAGAAGTTGACCGCTCCCTTGAAGCCGGCGTATGGTCCGCCTGAATCGTAGCTGTGCAGCTGTTTCATCGGCACACCCAGCTTCTGGATGGAATATTTCTCTTTAATTCCAGCGCAGAAGAGGTCCGGTTTCATCAATTCAACCAATTTTTCGGCCTCGTATTGATTGAGGTCGTCGACGATGATGGTGTTGGGAGCCATGTCGGGGTTAAGTCCTTCGTATGCCTTGAATTCAAGCCCGTCTTTCTCAAGTGCTGCTATCTCTTCCGGAGTTTTTCTCGGTTTGTACAGTACCGGATCTGCCTCGACATGAATTTCCTCGATGTTTCTGCTGTCGGCATCCACTTTCAGGGAAGGAATAACATGTCGTCCCTCGTAGTCGTCCCGGTGGCCGAATTCGTAACCGGCAGAGATCGTTTTCATGCCCAGTTCATTAAACAGTTCCTGGTAGTGATGCGCCCGGGAACCACCGACAAAGATCATGGCGGTTTTTCCTGTCGTTCTGGGGAGGACTGCCTGCAATGCCGCCTCAACGGTTGGCATTTCTTCAGCAATAACTGCTTCAACCCTGTCGATCAGTTCCTGGTCGCCGAAGTATTGGGCGATTTTCCTGAGCGACTTCGCCGTTGCCTCCGCGCCGATAAAATTGACCTTGATCCACGGAATACCGTATTTCGTCTCCAGCATGTCGGCCACGTAATTGATTGAGCGGTGACACATGACCGCGCTCAGGTCGGCCTGGTTGGCCGAAGCAAATTTGTCGTAGGTCGAGTTGCCTGAAAAAGTCGAGATGTTGGTGATCCCGCACTTGTGGAATATCCGGTCGATCTCAAAGCCGTCGCCGCCGATATTGTATTCTCCCAGAAGGTTGATTTTGAACTTTTCCGTCTTCTCTGTCTCGCTTTTACCCACCACGTGGGTGAAAACCTGGTTGTTGGCGATATGGTGACCGGCTGACTGTGAGACCCCTTTGTACCCTTCACAGCTGAAGGCGAACACATTGCAGTCGCCGAACTTCTCTTTCATCTTTTTGGAGACAGCGTGGATATCATCGCCAATCAACCCTACCGGGCAGGTGGCAAAGACAGCGATAGCCTTTGGGTGGAACAGATCGTAGGCCTCCTGGATTGCCTTCTCCAGCTTTTTTTCCCCGCCGAAGATGATGTCGGAATCCTGCATGTCGGTGGACATGCAATAGGGGATGTAGTTCTCGTTGCCTTCGTTGATGCCATCTGTCTGGTTCCGCCTGGTGAGCCATGCATAAAAGCTACAGCCAATCGGCCCATGCACCAGGTTGACGATATCGCTTGTCGGTCCCATGATAACACCCTTGCAGCCCGCGTAGGTGCAACCGCGCATGGTGATAATGCCGGGGATGGTTCTGACGTTGGCGACTATTTCCGGAGTGGTGTTCTCCAGTGCCTCGTTGATCATTATCTGCTTGGCGCGTTTTCGGGCAACTTTTGGAGGATATTTTTCCAGAAGCTTTTCCTTGATGTTGTGGGGTGTCCACTGCACCAGTTTTTGTGCTTTTCCCATGATGTGTCTCCTTGGACCTATCCTATTGATTTCTTGCCTTTTTCTCCCGTTCGCACCCGAACGCTTTCCGCCACCGGCATGACGAATATTTTACCGTCGCCTGGTTTGCCGGTCTGATTGGTGGTGATTATAGCCTCGATCACATCATCAACCTGACTGTCGTCGACAACTATTGTGACCATCCTCTTGGGGTACAGATTGCCTTTTTCTCCGAGCAGCGCTGCCGCTTCTTCGTAACCTTGTTCGACGCCTTTGATGAGTTTCCGGTTGACAAAGCCAACTCCGCGTCCCTGTGCTTCATGGGCAAAAAATGCGTTTATTCCGGCGGCGGTGAGCGCTGCCTTGGTTTTATTCATCATGTTCATACGGACAACGGCGATGACCTCTTTCATGCCGTCACCTCCGCCGCGTCGGCGTCTTCTTTCACTCCGGAACTGATGGTGTATACATCCTGAACGTCGGCGACGAAAATTTTACCGTCCCCGAAGGCTCCTTTTATTCCGGACCGCGCAGCATCCATGATGGTATTGATAACGAAATCTTTGTCTTCAGCCTTTACCACGCTCATCAGCATGGTTTTCGGAATTTCGTCATAGGTTACATCGCCAATTTTTATGCCGCGCTGTTTTCCCCGGCCGCTGACTGAGTATTTGGTTACTGCCGGAAATCCTGCATCCATCAGGGCAGCGAGTACGTCATCTGCTTTTTCCGGTCGAACAATGGCTCTGATCATGATCATCATTTTTTATGTCTCCTTAGTGACTTGCACCCTTCAAAGAGGGACTGGAAATCGTTTCGCCTTTAAGCGGGGTTTGTCTTATCGTATTTCTTAAACTGATTCTAACAGGCCAAAGTCGAGCAACAACTGCTCCAGTTCTTCGATTTCAAGCGGTTTGGGGATAACAAACATTTTATTTTCGTCAATTGCCTTGGCCAGGCCGCGATATTCGTTTGCCTGGGGGGCCTCCGGATTCCATTCAATTACCGTTTTGCGGTTAATTTCTGCACGCTGTACGTCGTTGTCGCGAGGAACAAAATAGACCATCTGAGTTCCTATTTTTTTCGCAAGCTCCTGGATCATCTCTTTTTCGTTGTCGACATTTCTGGAGTTGCAGATGAGGCCGCCGAGTCGAACGCTGCCGGACTGGGCATATTTCATGATGCCTTTGCAGATATTGTTGGCGGCGTACATAGCCATCATTTCACCTGAGACAACGATATAGATTTCTTCAGCTTTGCCATCTCTGATCGGCATCGCGAACCCGCCACAGACAACATCACCGAGGACGTCATAGAAGGCATAGTCAAGTCCTTCGCTTTCCTCATAGGCACCAAGTGATTCAAGCATGTTGATCGACGTAATAATACCTCGGCCGGCGCAACCGACACCTGGTTCCGGACCACCGGACTCAACTGCCCAGGTTCCGCCGTAGGCTGGTTTTCTGATGTCGTCGAGTTCTACATCTTCGCCTTCTTCCCGTAACGTGTCGAGTACCGATTTCTGTGCCAGTCCGCCAAGTAAAAGACGAGTGGAGTCGGCCTTCGGATCGCAGCCCACGACCATTACTTTTCGTCCCATCTCGGCAAGTCCTGCCACAGTGTTTTGCGTTGTAGTTGATTTGCCGATTCCGCCTTTGCCGTAAATTGCCACTTTTCTCATCACAATCTCCTTATGTTTTGTGGAATGTGTTCGTTGTTGAGTACTTACCAGCCGTCGTAGTTGTAACTCTTTGAGCAAAGGCTGTGCCATTTTTTGAAAATGAAATTTAGACGAACAAAAACAGCATATTACTGGTCTTTTTTTGCTCGCCTGTCAGGCGTTTATGGCATTGGCAGAGAATCTCTTTTTGGTGGGAAAGTGACAAAAAAGTAATAAATTGTCGAATTTCGAATTCTTGATTTTGCAAAGTGTATTAATTTACAAAAATGTAATACAGAGGGTTCTGTATCAACAAATGTGTTGTGCTCAAGAAGGGTGGACTTCCACAAAGCAGCTTGGCGGTGGCGGTTTTTTGAATATATAGTGAATAATATCGATACGATATCGTTATGGAATGTAGTTTGCTACAGATGCTTTGATACCCTGTGATCTCCATTGGGGGAGCAAAAGCCAAATGATGAAAGGATGAATGATGGGAACAGACAAGCAAGATTTACCAATTGCACAGACGCAAATTCAAGGCATAGAACTGCTGGCTCTGTACCGGATTACCGAGTTGATTGGTACGGCGGTTGATCTGGAGAGTACCTTGTCACGTATTCTTGGTGTTCTCAACGATACCATGAAAATGGAGCGATCGACGCTGCTGTTTTATGACAAAGTGAATCAGAAACTGATGATTAAAGCATCCTGCGGCTTATCGGAGGAGGAGAAAATGCGCGGCGTATACCGGCCGGACGAAGGCGTGTGCGGACAGATATTTCAAACCCGCTCCCCCTTTGTCGTGCCGGATATCAACAGCGAACCTCTTTTTCTCAACCGCACCGGGGCACGAACCAAGGTCCGGAAAAGCAAGATCTCCTTTCTCGGCGTTCCAGTCATGGTCAAGGGCAACCCCGAGGGGGTATTGACTGTCGACCGGTTGTTTGCCGATGATGTGTCTTTTGAGGAAGATATTCGATTTCTCACCGTCCTGGCGACTCTCATTGCCCAGTTTGTCACCCTGCACCGGGAGATAGAAAAAAAAGAGGCCAAGCTGATCCAGGAGAATGCTTCACTCAAGGCCAAGCTGCACCATGTTCACCGGGGACATTTTATTATCGGTCATTCCAAGCCAATGCAGGAGGTGTTCAGCATGATCGATAAAATCTCCAGCAGTACAGTGACCGCCCTTCTGCTTGGAGAGTCGGGAACGGGGAAAGAGCTGGTTGCCAAGGCAATTCATGACGGCGGCCGCCGCAAGGATAATCCTTTTATCAAGGTGAACTGTGCCGCCCTGCCGGAGACCCTGCTGGAAAGTGAGCTGTTCGGCCATGAACGAGGTGCTTTTACCGGTGCGCATGCCTCAAGACCCGGACGGTTTGAACTTGCCGATCAGGGGACAATTTTTCTCGATGAGATAGGTGAAATGCCGCTGGCTTTGCAAGCCAAGATGCTTCGGGTATTGCAGGAAAAACAGTTTGAGAGAATAGGTGGCTCGAAGACCTTTACCGTCGATGTGCGAATTGTCGCGGCCACCAATGTCAGTCTGGAGCAGGCAGTCGCCAATGGGGAATTTCGCGCTGATCTCTATTACCGGCTGAACGTTGTTCCCATTGTCCTGCCGCCTTTAAGAGATCGCAAAGAAGATATTCCCTTGTTGTTCAGCCATTTTCTGAGCCAGAGCAACGAGCGCAACGGTCGGACGATCAAAATTTCCTCGGAGCTGCTCGATTTTCTCATAGGCTACCCCTGGCCGGGCAATGTCCGGGAGATGCAGAACCTGGTTGAGCGCATGGTTATTCTGGCCGAAGGGGATCGGCTTGGTCTGAGCGATTTGCCGCCGAGCCTGTTGCGGATGGAAAAATTGCAGCCGGAAAAAGTCGGGGAAGCGAGCGGGAAAGAGGAAAAGAGTCGGCCGCCATTTACCCGCAAGTCGCTCCAGGATATGGAGCGGATCGAGATTGAAGCGGCCCTCCGGCGCAACGGCTGGGTACAGGTGCGGGCAGCGCGGGAGTTGGGTCTGACTGAACGGCAGATCGGCTATCGAATTAAGAAATATGGCCTTAATCGTTACGAATCTTTCCGCTGATGTGTTTCCGCTGCAAACTCTCAACATTTCCCGAAACGATTCCTGAAGGCTATCTTGATTCGCTGCAAATGTCACCGACAAAAATGGTTATGACGCTCTGCAGAAATCGGCAGAGGAGCAACAGCTCAGCCTCTGGCAATCGTTTAAAGAAGCGTTCTGGGTTCTTCATTACCAGTATGGCGGTGAAACAATCCGTGCACTTTTCTGCGAAATCCCGCCGGGGGTGTTGGCAATAGTCATATTCTCCTGTTCAGTCTACATCGTCTCACCGTGGTTTGGGGGCTTCTGCGGCATGGCAGTTTTTATGCCCTGGCGTTTTTTATCTTCTCTTTTATGAATTTTTCCTGCGATGCCCATTGGACAAGTGGATGTCCGGTGTATATAGGTGACTGATTGTTTTTTGGTGAAAGTGATCAGCAGGTATCTGTAGATGAAATTTATTGCTCCGGACTCCCTTGGAGATAATCTGGCATAGCACTATAATCGCATCTGTCGCAAGCCCTTACGCACTGACTGACAATAACCGATGTTTTCTCAAACAGTGAGCACAACGTATTTTCAAATTAAAGGAGTTAAGGTATGACCAAGCCAAAACACGGGGACCAGGTCTCCGTCCACTATACAGGTACACTTGCTGACGGCAGCATTTTTGATTCATCAGTCGGAGAAGAGCCTCTGGTCTTCACGATAGGCGAGGGCGAAATTATCGATGGTTTCGAGGAGGGCATCCTGGGCATGTCTGTCGGTGAAAAGAAGACCGTGATAATCGAACCGGAGAAGGCCTATGGATATCCGGATGAAGCCATGTTTATCGAAATCCCCCTTGCGGAAATGCCGGACGATATGGACTTCGAAGTTGGGGATGAACTTGAACTGGCCGATGACGACGATGAACCAATGCTTGTTGTTGTCAGTCAACTGAAGGAAGATTCTGTTGTACTTGACGGCAATCCACCCCTGGCCGGCGAGACGCTGACTTTCGAAATTGAGCTGCTGTCCATCGGCTGACCTGAAAATCCGCAGAATTATAAAAGGGGTAGACCTATGGTTTACCCCCTTTTTCTTTACAGAAAGCAATCCCCCGAAGGTCAGCGTTGCGTCTGCTTTCTGTGATCATTGTATGGTTCAATCATTGTTCCATCGCAGTAAATGATGGGAACGTAAGATTGCCGGACCCTCTACGTCATTACAATCAAATCAGATCCAGTCCCTGCCCCTGGCTGTTGGCTGGCAGAGAAGAGACATGCCCCGCAGAGCAAGGGGGGGGCATTCCGCCCTTGGCCTTTAGCTGCAATTCAGTTACCATGGCTTTGTGTCCAGACCGTTACCCATGGATTTCCTGGGGCTTGGTACCATGCAATGAACTGAGGGCGCCGGCAGAGTTATCGGAGGAATATTTCAGCGTATTGCCTGATGTATAACCACTATCATCTTCTCGTTCAGAAGCCAAAAGCGGACCTGACCCCTTCACCCAAAAAATACGGAAGCCCCCCATGAATAGCTCTCCGAGAGAAACAGAGTATAAAAATTCAGTACAGAATAAATTTAATATTTATAACAGCCTGTTTCTGAGCCTGCCGTTTCAGAAAATCACCAATATCGGCATACTTATTCGTGAAAATAAAATAGATGAAATTGATCTTACCCTGCAACAGCTGGGCTTGACATCACTCATGAATGCAAGCAAACCGACTCCGCTTGAGGAGGCAAAAAACATCATTTATTTTCTACGCTCTGTCTATTATGACGCCGTGGGAGATTTATATGCCCACATCAAAGAAAATTTCCCGGCCGATGATTTTGACAATCCAGAGATTATCCAGCTTGGATTCTGGCCTGGCGGAGACCGGGACGGTAATCCCTTTGTCACGTCAAAAATTACTGCCCAGGTGGCGGACGAACTTCGCATGAACTTGATGAAATGCTATTATCAGGAAGTCAAGCGCCTGGAACAGAAACTGACTTTCAGAGAGGTAGAAGATCATATTGCCACGTTGAAGGCGCGACTCTATGTCTCCATGTTTGATCCTATGAAAACGCTATCGGTCGGGGAGATACTGAGCCTGCTGAATCAGATAAAAAAATTATTACGTGAGAAGTTCAATGGCTTGTACATGAAAGACCTGGATATCTGCATAACGAACCAGGGCGATATTCCTGACACGCTTCTGCCGCGCATGTCCTGCTCTTAATTGGTGAGATAAGAGGAAAATCCTTATGTCATTTACCATCACTATTGCCGGTATTTTAATACTCTGCAGTATCTGTCAGTGGGCTGCCTGGCGGGTGAAACTGCCGGCGATTATTTTTCTACTCCTTACCGGCATTGCCGTCGGTCCTCTCTTTGGTCTTGTCAATCCGGATGAAATGCTTGGCCCGCTTTTTCTTCCCTTTATATCTTTTTCCGTTGCCATCATTTTGTTCGAGGGAGGGCTGACCCTAAAATTTCGTGATCTTTTGGGATTGGAAGCTGTTGTCAGAAATCTGGTAACCATCGGTATGGTTGCAACCTGGATCATAACAGCCTGGGGAACAAGGCTTCTGACAGGGTTTTCCTGGGAGCTCTCGTTTTTGTTCGGTGCCCTTACTGTTGTTACCGGACCCACGGTGATTATACCGATGTTGAAAACTGTACGGCCTACAGCTTCCATTGCAACTATTCTTCGCTGGGAAGGGATTGTGATCGATCCCATTGGCGCGTCCCTGGGTGTTCTTGTCTATGAATTTATTATCGCCGGCGGGGGGCAGGGAGCATGGATGCATACCATTGTCACATTCGGCATGATTGTGGCTGCAGGGTGTATTACCGGGCTGGCTGGGGGATATGTTTTTGGACTTCTGTTAAGACATCGCTGGATACCGGAATACCTGCAGAATTTGTCGACGCTGTCACTGGTTTTGGCAGCTTTTGCCTTGTCCGATACGGTCCAGGCTGAGTCCGGTCTGGTTGCGGTGACGGTTATGGGAATGGTGCTGTCCAACATGAAAGATGTAGAGATCGAGGAGATCCTCGATTTCAAGGAAAGCCTGAGCCTGCTTCTGATTTCCATGCTTTTCATCCTGCTTGCCGCCCGTCTTGATCTGGCCGCCATAACGGAATTGGGGTGGTCGGTTGTTGGGATCTTTCTCGTCATTCAATTTGTTGCAAGACCGCTCAATGTGATAATCTCCACGGCCGGCTCAGCCCTGTCCTGGCCTGAACGTCATCTGCTTGCCTGGATAGCACCCAGAGGTATTATTGCCGCCGCCGTTTCAGCCTTGTTTGCCCTCAAGCTCGAAACGGCTGGTTTAACGAATGCCCATGTCCTTGTCCCGCTTGTTTTTTCGGTTATTATCGGCACCGTAATTCTCCAGAGTCTTACCGCCAGACCCATTGCTGTTTTGCTCAAAGTGGCAGAGCCTGAGCCCCTGGGATTTTTGATCGTCGGTGCCAATACCCTGGCGATCGCCATGGCAAAATCACTGGTGGAGAAAGGGTTCAGAGTTCTGCTGGCCGATACCTCCATGGACAGGATTTCCGCGGCAAAGATGGAGGGTCTGCAAACCTACCTGGGCAATCCGATTTCAGAACATGCGGACCGCCATCTCGACCTGGTGGGAATCGGCTGTCTGCTGGCGTTGTCCCACCATGAGAGTATCAATATTGCTGCTGCAATGCGCTATCGGCTGGAATTCGGAAAAGATAACATTTACATGGTTCGAGCCAAGGCAGATGAAGCGACGACCGACAGAATGAGACCGCCGGCCCAGTGGATTGGAGAGATGCTTTTTGGAGCAGAGCTGACCTATGCAGAACTGGCAGCACAGCTGGCTCTGGGCGGACAGATCAAAACGACATCTATAACCGAAGAATTCACCCTTGAAAACCTTCTGTCTTCCCATAAAGATAAAGTATCACTGCTGTTTGCCCAGGATGTACGGAAGCGCCTGCACTGGTTTACCGAAGTGTATCAGCCGGAGCTCAAACCGGGATGGCAGATCAGTTTCCTTTTGCATGCAGATCCCGCGGAGCCTGACTCAGATGAACAGGAGTCCAGGGAAGCACAAGTGGGCGAAAGCTGAGGTTTCTGGCCGTTCTGACAATAATCGTAAGACATAAATCTAGGAGAGCTGAAACTGGCCAATGGCGTCCTTTCCGGTCTCCTTGATGGCAAACAGAGCTTGATCTGCAGCGGCTATCAAGTCATGCATATCGGTGGCATGCTGGGGAAAGGTTGCAATACCGAAGCTCGCTGTCAGGCTGACCTCAATGTTTTGCTCTAACTGGTAGGCAGTACTCCGCACCTTGTCATGAATTTCCGAAGCTTTCCGGTACGCCTGGTCTTGATCCATCCCCGGAAGGACCACCACAAACTCATCGCCGGCGTAGGCCACAGCATATGCAGGTTCTTTGAGACAGCTGTCAATGGTTTGCGCGACTTGAAGGATGGCGCGGCTGCCGTTCAAATGGCCATATGTATCAACGACCTTTTTGAAATGGTCCAAATCTATAAACAGCAGGGAAAGTGGTGACTTGGCCGCTTTACTGCAATCTATCAAATCATTGAGTGACTGGTACAGATACCTTTGGTTGTAAAGACCTGTCAGGCCATCTCGGAAGGCCTGCTCTCGAAACCGGCGTTCACTTTCCAGTAAGGCTTTCTCTGCCTTCTTGCGCTGGGAGATATCCACCATGGCAATTGCCACTCGTTCCAGCGTATCCTCATGGCCGGAAACGGCCAATGACTTCCCCAGTACGACCTTGGTCTCTCCGCTGGTGGTTACGATTGTTTCCTCCCGTTCGACGGTGGTATGCCCTTCAGCAGTTTTCAGGATGACCTCACGGGCCATTTCGAAAAATTCGTTGGCATCGGTCGAAAGAAAAGCTCCATTCGGCGTCACGGTTCTGGGAATTCCCATCAGATCCAGGAAAGCGTGATTAAAGTCGGCTGTTCTGATTAACTCCCAGCCATGGTATATTTCTTCCGGGTGTTCTGCAAAATATGTTCGAAAATTGGAAACTCCAGACGTACGCAACTCTTCCAGATAGGATTTCAACCGGGAAACATCCCATTCGATAATGGCGATGGGAGCCGATTGAAATAACTGGCGATAGCGTCGCTCGCTTTCTTTGATCGCTTCCTCTGCGCGCTTCAAATCAGTATAGTCTTCGGCAATGGCCATAACTCCGTTGATGTCTCCATTTTCTGCAGCTATCGGGCTCAGATTATAGCGCAGATGAATGGTGGCACCCTGGCTATTGGTATAGGGACGTTCGGCAATGACCAGTTTCTTCTGATTGATGCAGCGTTGAATATCGCTGTAGATCTCCGCTAGAGCCATGGTCTGGCGTTCTAATGGGGTGAGCGCCGTTGGTGGGTCGTCAGATGACCAGGAAAGGAGCTCCCGCATCTTGCGGTTGATCCCGGTTATGTTGCCCTGGAGATCGACCGTGAAAATTCCCAGCGGCGCGCTGTCGCTCAGCAGCTGATTTCTTTCTTCACAGGCTTTGCGTGCTGCCTCGGCGCGCTGGTAGCGCTGTTCAAATACTCTTAAATCATCAATTTCTCGACGCAATGCATTTATTTCATTCATGAATTCGTCTTTGGTCGTTGATTTTTTCACGGGAGTTGGCACTGTTTTTTTATAAGACAATCATTTCTAAGTCACTAATAACAAATAGTGCACGAACTAAGGACGAAATAAGGATGCAGGGGACGGAATAAAAGTCTTCAAAGAAGCCTTATTTCTCATGTTTTTATCGCCCTACGTGACTTTTTGTTTCCCTGTACCTTACATTAAGGCGTGAACTCATGCATGGATAGTATAAAATTTGATATATTGGCCGCCTGCATCACTTTACATAACGACTGAAGATACCGGCTTCGCAGCTCCCTGCCGTTTGGACAGGGGAGAAAGGCCGGAGCAATATTGCCTTGTGGATCCGGCTCGCAAGTGATCCTGGTCCGGTGAAAACGTACCGGACAGGGTGTCGAACATATGTGTAATTCGGTGGTAAAACTTCATTGTTGCCGTGTGTTCATCTGCAGAATCCAGAGATCGCCGGCAACCCACCTCTCTCTCTCTTTGCGCAGGCTGGTCTTCTTTTCTGTTAACACCAGCCAGTCAGCTGCACCCGCAATACTGTGAATATAGTCGCGGGAATAGGCGAATCTGCCGGTCTTTTGGACCTGATAGCCCGTTGAGTCGGTTGTATCGAGCGTTTCCGTAGAAAAGCAGAAGAGTGCCCCTGGCCGGGCGACAGCGCGCAGGGCGCTGAAAATAGTGCCCAATTCCCCGACATAGATAAAAACATCGGTGGCGAGAAAAAAATCATAGGTTGCCGCGGTTGTGTGTAAGTAATGAATGATGCTGTCCTGGTACAGACCATGGTAACAGCCCTTTCCTGCTGCCTGTAAAAGCATGTTTGCGGAAAGGTCAACGCCATCAAGAACAGTGACAATCTCTTTGAAGGCAATACCGCTGAGGCCTGTCCCACAGCCGAGATCGAGGCCATGGTCGTATTGATCCTTAATACCCTTTAGCTGAGTACATCTCTTAAAACATGCCTGCAGCTGCCGGGGGTTGTCGTATCCCAGACCATCCACCAGACTTTTTTCAAAGCCCTCAGCGTAGGCATCGAAAAAATGCCGGACATAGGAGTCGGGAGCGTGCTCAAGCGGAGTGCCGAGAAGAGATGCGAGCATGTAGTGGGCGGAATCGTCGTCCGGCCGTAAGGTCAGTACCTGTCGATAACAGATTTCCGCCTGCTGCATATCGCCACTGCGATGATAGAGATAGGCCAGATTGTTGAGCGCCGGCAGATAATCGGAATCGAGCGCCAGCGCCCTTTGGTAGCAGGAAATTGCCTGCTCGTCTCCATGGGTGTCACGATAACAGCCGGCAAGATTGTACCAGGCGTCGGTATAGTCCGGCCTGGTTTTCAGAAGCTGACGGTATGTGGCAACTGCAGCACGGCTGTCGCCGGTTTTTTTCTGACTGAGGGCCAGATTAAAAAGGGTATCACTGTCTTCCGGTTGAGACGTCAGGGCCAGGGAAAATTCGTGCAGGGCGCCGGTGAAGTTTTCCAGACTATAGTATACCAGGCCGAGGTTATAATGAAGCATGGCAGCGTCCGGAAAATACCCAAGCAGCAGCAGGTATTTCTCCTCGGCCTCCGCGAAAAGCCCTGCTGTTTGGGCATTGCAGGCCTCGGTGAAGAAACCGTTCAGCTCTTTATCAGAATAACGTGGTGGGGAGATGGGCATTTTAGCAACTTTTCACGGAGTTATTGAATTGGTTCATGGTCAAATACATAGCCCAGCGAACGTCTGCTTTTAAAATATTTTGGCTTTTTGGGCTGTTCCTCAAAGTAGCGACGGAAACGGACGATGTAGTTGTCGACGGTACGGGTTGACGTCCCCTTGTTGTAGCCCCAGCCGATCTCCAGTAATCTGCTGCGGGACAGGGGTTTTCCTTTATTGACAACAAACAGTTTGAGCAATTTGATTTCCTGCTCGGTCAATTGAATGGTTCCGGCGCAGCACTCGGCCTGGCCACTGGAGAAATCAATAGTGTTGGCACCAAAGCGGTACACGTTCTGCTTTTGTTCCGGTGTCTTCAGGGTGTCGTCCTGTTCCCGCTGCCACTGATCCCGGGTCAGCAGGCGACCCACTCGCAGGAGGAATTCTTCGAGG
>AMWB02071050.1_pt1 | contig 19159 bp, 20 predicted proteins | sample 200311 | NCBI WGS metagenome assembly AMWB02 (sample SAMN02737377, study PRJNA173069) | bioreactor metagenome | biome: anode biofilm in microbial fuel cells | place: USA: California | collected 2010-12-16 | reverse complement strand
ATAATGGAAGTTATTCAAAACCCAGATTTAATATACCTTATTAAACTATACTTACAGTATATTAGTATAGAGGATACTGATGGAGAGTTGGAATTTAAACCTAGAAAAATCAGTTTTAATAAGGATGTTGATATGTGGGAATTATATGTAGAAACAATAAAAAATAATAATAATGAAGAGACTTACGGAGATAGTGGATTTTCTAGAGTTGAACCCAGGATACCAGAAATGGGGAAAGTACAAGATTGCTAATAAGTTAGGTTGTACACCTGAACAAGTAGTTGAGGCCAAAGCATTAATAAATGGTAAAACTTTTAAAGATGAGTATGTTGCAGATTTAGAACTCTTTAAAGAATTAGGTGTTTTCCTATATAAAGTAGAATTACCTAAAGCAACTAATAGTAGAATTTTAGTAGTAGGAGATTTACATGCACCATTTACTAGGGAAGGTTATTTAGAGTTCTGTCAAGAGATTTATAGAAAGTATGGTTGTAATGAAGTGATATTTATAGGTGATCTTATAGACAACCATTTCTCCTCCTTCCATGATACTGATCCTGATGGACATGGGGCTGCAGAAGAATTAAGATTGGCTAAACAACAAATTCAACAATGGTACAAAGTATTTCCTAAAGCAAGAGTTTGTATAGGAAACCATGATTTAATTCCAGTAAGAAAGGCTTTTAATGCAGGATTATCTAAATTATGGATTAAACCTATTAGTGAAGTATTAAATACACCTAACTGGATTTATGAGGAGGAATTTTACATTAATGAGGTAATGTATACTCATGGTACAGCAAGAAAGGCTAATAAGAGAATGCATGCAGATTTAATCTCTGTAGTTCAAGGACATTACCATTCTGAGAGTTATATTGAGTATTCTGTAGGAAAATTTAAGAAAATGTTTGCAATGCAGATAGGTTGTGGTGTAGATGATAGATCCTATGCTATGGCTTATGGTAAACACTTTGATAAGATGCATATTAATTGTGGAGTTGTATTAGAGAATGGTACACTTCCTATTTTGGAATATATGAAATTATAGTTATGAAAAACCTAAACACCTACTGCCTAAGATGTGAAGTTTTACATGGTAAAAGGAGAGTTGCTTCTGTACATGTAAAAGAAGATGAAATAGATATACCACTTTGTAAGGATTGTTATATAGAGTGGCAAATAGAACAGGAATTTTTACTTAATCAAGAGGAAGACATTTATGGAGATAGTAGTTCAGAAGATTGAGAGGCAAGAGATACATCTAGTATTTGTTCAGGATGCTGAGGAGAATATTGATGATGTTTCTCCACTAGTAACATCTTTGGCAAAGTTGAAGAAGATTATAAATAAACCTGGATTCAAGAATGAATTTGATAAAGGTGAGAGAGAGTTATGGAATGGTGTATTTAATGAAATACTATCTGAGGAACCTGTTCAAGGAATTCAACATGGTGGCGGGGATAGAGTTTATATACAGGATTAGATATGCAACATTTACAGACTAGGCAATTAATAAGAGAGTTGGCAAAGGAATCTGGGTTAAGTATAGCGGAAGTAACTGCTATACTTTCCTCTGTTCCTGAATTTACAAAACACATTATGACTACAGAGGTTAATAAGGAAGAAGGAATATACCCAACAGTTAGAGTTCCAGGATGGGGGATATTCTATGTTCCTGAAGGGGTTAAGAAGAATGTTAAAACAGCATTAGAGAAAAGGAAAAATAAGGATGAATCTATTTGAAATGAATAATGGGGTACTTCAAATACAACCAGAGGCATATGCACTGGAACCATTTAAAGTACTATGGACTAGAGATAAAACTAAGAATAAGGATAATGCGATAAAAGAGTTATCCTTTGTTTACTTTATGGTAGATTTTACTTCAGATTTTGCAGATATACTGGAAGATTCTATCAGAGAAGTTGAGGTTAAGAAATCTTTAAATTTAGAAACTAGTTGGAAACCTGATAAGTTAGTACAAGCAGCAATGGATTTTTATAGAAGTAGACAGGAAACTGTTGCACTTAAATTATTGGAAGATTCTAGATTAGGTATAAGTAAACTTTCTAACTATATAAGGGATATTAACTTCAATGATGTAGAGATTAATGAAAAGACTGGTGAGGTAAAGCCCACCCATGATATAAAGAAATTTGCTGATACTATAAAACAAATTCCTGCTATTATAGCAGCATTAAAGGAGTTAGAGGATACTGTTAAGAAGGAGAGAGAAGCTGAAAAAGGTTTAAGAGGAGGAAGGAGTAAAGGAATGTATGCAGACTAGTATTGAATTAAATAGTGTTAATACACCTATTACAGAAAAGTTATTAGAGAAACTTGATGCAAACTCAAAGGCTGAATTCTATGATATATTAGAGAGAATTGAGTTTGTTAAAAGACTTGTATCCTCTACTAGGCAAAGAGCCTCTGATAGACCTAGAGATAGTAAAGGGAGAATTAAGGTTGATATAGTTAATCCTCATATACTTGAAAATATGGAGTTCTTTACAGAAAGAGCTAAATACTTTCAGGAACATGGAGTTTATACCCACTTGTATCCCAATAAAAATCCAAATAGTGAGTATAGGAAGTTCTGGGATGAGGAGAAAAGGAGATGTATAGAAGGTTATATAAGGGAAAGTGATGGTGAATGGATTACAGGATACCATTATTTTTACTTAAACTATTCCCCTATAGAGATTGTTGAAGAGTTGAAAGAAGAAGTTATTAATGGAACTTTAACTACTACTCAATTAGAGGAAGCAGTAGAAGGTGGAATTAGGAGTGAGAGGGTACAGGATTTCCCTAGAATTTGGGATGGAGATTACCTATTCTTTCATTATGTAGAACAAGGAGAAGCTGAAGGTAAGCATGGAAGTGTTCTTAAATGTAGGGGTCGAGGGTACTCCTTTAAAGGAGGCTCTATGCAGGCTAGAAACTACTTTATGATTAGGGGTAGTAAGAGTTACTCCTTTGCTTCCGAACAGGAATATCTTACTAGGGATGGTATACTCAGTAAATCCTGGGTTAACCTAAACTTTATAGATAATAATACTCCTTTTACTCAACCTAGAGATTATAAGGATACTGAAATGCATAAGAGGGCCTCCTATAAAGATGTTGATAACAAGACTGAGAAAGGTATGTTATCAGAAATTATAGGAGTTACTTGTAAGAATGACCCTAACAAAGGTAGGGGAAAGAGGGGTAAATTACTATTCTTTGATGAATCTGGTAAATTCCCAGGATTACAACAAACTTGGGCTATTGCTAGAAAGTCTGTGGAGCAAGGTAGATATGTCTATGGGTACATGATTACTGCAGGGACAGGTGGTACAAGGGGAGCTGACTTTGAAGCTGCTGAGAAGTTCTTTTACTCTCCAGATGGTTATAATATTAAGTCCTTAACTAATGTATTTGATAAAGGAGCAGTTAACACTAGATGTGCTTTATTTATTCCAGAGTATTTAAATAGAGAAGGATGTTATGATAAGGATGGTAACTCTGATGTAATTAAGGCTTTATTTGAAATCCTAATACAAAGACAAAAAGTAAGAAATAATACACTAGATGGTACAGCACTTGTACAAGAAAAAGCTGAGGCCCCAATAACTCCACAGGAAGCTGTATTAAGAGTTGAAGGTAGTATATTCCCTGTAACAGAACTAAAAGATTATCTAGCAGAAATATCTCCCAACATGGCTAGATTTGTAGCCCCACACTATGTAGGAACTTTAATACCTGAATCTGATGGAAGTATGAAGTTTGTATTTACTAATGGTACTACAACACCTATTAGAGAATTTCCCGCTACAGAGAATAAGGTAGGGGCTATAGAAGTATTTGAAGTACCTGCTAGAGTTAAGGACAACTATAGGTATATAATTGGCGTGGATCCAATAGACTCGGATGAAGTAACTTACTCTAATTCATTAGGTTCTGTTATAGTATTTGACAGATGGACTAGAAGGATAGTTGCAGAATATACTGGTAGATTAGAAACTACAAATGCTTTTTTTGAGATAGTATATAGATTAGCAATTTACTACAATGCTACCATAATGTATGAAAATAACAAGAAAGGTTTGTATGGTTACTTCCAAATGATTAAAAAGAATATTGGAATATTAGCAGATACTCCAGAGTTTATATTGGATAAACAAACACTTAAACCTAGAAATGTTGTTAATAATACTACTAAGGGTATTAATGCAACTACTGCTATTAATGCTTATGGTAGAAGATTACAGGTAGATTGGATGTTAGAGAATGCTTATGAGGAGTTTGATATTAATGCTGAGGAAACAGATGAACCTAAATTGGTAACTAATAACATACATAAGATAAGGAGTATAGGATACATCAAGGAATGTATTGCTTGGAATGCTGATATAAACTGTGATAGATGTTTGCCAGAAGGTAGTTTAATAGAAACTTCCAATGGAATTGCTCCAATAGAAGAAATCAAAATTGAAGATTTAGTACTAACAAAATCTGGAATTTATCATCCTGTAAAAGTATTACATAAAAATGCTTATAATGGAAAATTTGTAAAATTTAAAGTAATGGGGGATTTCAGAGAAATTGAATGTACAGCCAATCACCCAATATTTATCAGAAGATACTTACAAAAACCTTCTGGAATAAATTGGTTTAAATTAAAATATAATTTACCTCAAGGTAATTATATAGAAGCTTCTGAAATTGCATTAAAAGATTATGTAATGCTCCCAAAAAGAGTAAATTTACCAGAATCTACTATTCCTGCAGATCTACTATATGTTTTAGGTTGGTATTTATCAGATGGCTGGGTAAGTTCTAAAACTTCTACTGTTAAATTTTATTTTCAATATGACCAATATGAGTTAGCTTTAGATGTGTTAAAAATTTTAAATTATAGATTTAATTCCAAATATACTGAAGTATCTAAAAGAATAGAACATACTGGAAGAGTTGTTAATAATTTTAAAACAAAAAAAAGAAGGGTAGAAGGTGTATTGTATAGAAGTAAAGATTCTAATATGTGGGTAGTACAAAAAACAGATTTGGAATTAAAAAACTTTTTAATATCTAACTGTGGAACAGCTAATAATAAAAAAATTTCAAAAAGTTTGTATAATTCCTCAAATTTACTACCCTTTATACGAGGATTCTTTGAAGGAGATGGACATTATAGAGCTGAATACAGGTGTGATGGAAGTTTTAGAAAAAGTTTGGAGTTATCTTCAATCTATAAAGAAACTATCTTTAAGATAAGACAGATTTTACTAGATATGGGAATATGGAATAGTATACGTTTTGTAGACTATTCTAAAAGGGCGAATAGTAAAGATCAATATACAATAACAATTACTGGTGATTATTGTAATCAAATAGTAGAAAATTCTAAAAAATTTAAACAGAAATTTCCCTTAGAACAGAATAAAGTTAAAATACTTAGAGTTTTGGAAGATGACAATGGATTTTACACTCCTATAGTTAAAATAGATAATTATAATAAAGAGTGTATGGTATATAACATTTCTGTGGATACTGATGAAAGTTATATTGTTAATGGTATATTAACACATAACTGTTCTGCTATGAATATGGTTATGCTGTATGATATGGCATTGACTGAATATGGAACTAAAACTAGTAAGGAAAAATCCAATACTTTAGCTAATGATAAGTTCTTTAATAGGAAATATAGGAGTAGACATATAATGAATGATAATTAAGCTATAAAGAGGTATTTTTTCTTATTGTAATATTAGCATTTAAAATTTAATTTTGTAGATTAACATATAATAATATGAGTTTATTTGGTGTAAACCCCACATACTTTCCATCTCAGAAGAAGACAGAGAAGGAAAAAACTGAAGATTGGTTCAAGGAATGTGTGGATGTAGGAGTAGGTATTTCTCAATGGAATCAGACTAGTTTTAGAACTTCTAATGTTAGGCAGTCTAGGAGAAATAAACTTATTAACTATAATCTACGCAATGATATTATAGATAGAAGTGAAGTTGAAAGGGTTGTAAATCCCTATGGATTAGAGGAAGGGGATTTCCCAGAAACCTATAGAAACTACCCACTTATTAATCCTGCTGCAAACCTACTTAGTGGTGAGGAAAGGAGAAGAATTTTTAATCCCCTAGTTACTGTTATTAATAGTGATGCTATTACTTCAAAGTTACGTGATTTGGATGAAATGTTTGACCAGATAGTAATTGAGAACATCATTGCTAAACAGTTTGATGAAGAGAAGACTAAGAAGGAAATCCAGGAGTATGATAAGTTTAGAAACTACACCTATAAGGATAAGAGGGAAAGAATGGCTAACCAAGTGTTAAAGTACTTATACCAAACACAGGATTTAGCAAAGGAGTTTAGCAGTGGATTTGAAGATTTACTTATTGCTGGGGAAGAAATATATGTAATAGAGATATTTGGTGGAGAACCTACATTAAGAAAGGGTAATCCACTTAATTTTTATACACTGAGAAGTGGTAGTTCTCCTAGAATAGAGGATAGTAATATTATTGTGGAAGACTGTTTCATGCCTATAGGTAGGGTAATAGATAGATACCATGAATACCTATCTGCTAAAGATATAGACTACCTAGAGAGTGGGCATAATACTCATGCTGTAGGTAACTCCGCAATGTTTAGTAACCAACTTGTAAATACTCCAAACATTAACTCCATTTTACAGGATGTTCAGGTTGTAGATGATTGGAATAATATATCAGGATACTATAATGGAGCATTTGACCCAGAGGGAAATATTAGGGTTATTAATGTGAAGTGGAAAGGTATGCGTAAAGTAGGCTTTATTACTAAGTTCAATGAATTTGGTGAGGAAGTTAGAGATATAGTTCCAGAGCAGTATAAACCTAATAAACAACTTGGTGAAGAAGTAAAGTGGGAGTGGATTTCAGAATGGTATGAAGGTACTAGGATTGGCGCTGATATATATGTAAAGATGGAACCCTGTGAGGTTCAAATGAGGCATAGGGATAATATCTCAATATGTATGCCAAATGTGGTAGGTACTATATTCAATGTTAACTCTAATGTGGCTAGAAGTCTATATGATGAGGGTAGGGATTTACAGTACCTATATAACCTATTTATGTATAGAACTGAACAGGCATTTATTAAGTATAAGGGTAGGATAGCTAAATTACCATTACACTTAGTACCTGATGGATGGACTATAGAGAAATGGTTATACTATGCAGAGACTATGGGATGGGCTGTAGTTGATGCTTTCAATGAATCTAATAAAGCAGCATTTAGGGGTAAACCTGCAGGTATGATGAATGAAGGTGCACCTGTTATGGATTTGGAGATGGGTAACTATATCCAGAACCATATAATGATGCTTGAGTTTATTGAGAGGAGATTGGATAATTTAACAGGGATTTCTCCACAAAGAAAGGGTTCTATAGATAATAGGGAAACTGTTGGTGGTGTAGAAAGAGCTGTGCAGCAATCTAGTAATATTACAGAGAAATGGTTTGATATACATGATTTTACTAGGAAGAGGGCTTTAAGGGCACTATTGGAAGCAACTAAAATTGCTTGGCAGGGTAAATCCTTTGTAAGGGAATTTGTACTGGATGATGGTACTAAACAGATACTAGACTTTGATGCTGAAGTATTCTACGAGGCTTCCTATGGAGTAGATGTTACCAATAGTTCTGAGGATATGCAAGCTATTCAGGCTATGAGGGCATTAGGGGAAAGATTCTTACAAGCAGGTGGTTCAATGAGTATTGTTGCAGAACTATATAGAACTAAGAGTCTTGCAGATTTACAACGTAAGATTCAAACCTATGAGGAGAATCAACAACAAGCTGCTGCAGAACAAGCACAAAGAGAACAACAACTTGCTGAATCACAACTACAAATTGAGGAAAATAGGTATCAGGATGAGTTAGATTTAGAGTATGAGAAACTAGATAGAGAAGATATTAACAAGCAGTTAGATAGGGAGAATGATATATACTTAGAGGAAATTAAGGCTATGTCATTTGATCCTAACAAGGATACTAATATGAATGCTATACCTGATGTATTAGAACAGGGTAAATTAGCATTGGAAAATACTAAAATAGCCTTTGAGCAATCTACTAAGATTAAGGAATTATCTGATAAGAAAACTATTGAGGATAAAAAGATTGCTTTAGAGGAAAGAAAGATGAAGCATGCAGAAAAACTTCAGAAACAGAAGGATGATGCCGCTATGAGAAGGGAAAAATTAAAAGCTAAAGTTGCCAAACAAAATAAGGTTTCGGGAGAGAAGTAAACTATGTGGATAAACCTACAAGGACACTATGTTAACTTCAACCTAGTTAAAAGCTTTTATAGGGATGGTAAAACCATAGTATATACAACTAATGAGAAAACAATACTATACTATGGTAGTGCTGATAAAGCAAAACAGGTAGAAGATTTTATTGTAAAAGTATTAAATGGAGATTTATTAACACCAATTATAAATGAAGACAAAAAGGATTAGTGATAACATTGAGAAGATATTAAATGCTCAAATAGCCAATGAAATGAATAGTTCTGCTTTATACAGAGCTATGGGGAACTGTTTAGAGTATAATGGATGGGTAGGAGCAGCTAAACTATGGAAGAAATATAGTACAGAGGAAACTGGACATGCAGAGAAGATTATAAACTATATGCAGGATAGAAATTGTATGCCTATAATTCCTGCCACTACACTACCTCAACAAAAGTTTGAAGGTATTGAAGAAATAGTTGCTAAATCAGATGAGCATGAAATATTAGTAACTAGCCAATGGAAAAAGATTGCTTCAGAGGCTATGAAGGAAGCAGATTTAATGACCTTTGAATTAGCACAACAATTTCTTCTGGAGCAACGAGAAGAGGAGATGAAAGTCCTATACTGGTTAGATAAGATAGAAATGTACAAGAAAACTAACAAATCATTAGGAGATTTGGATGAAGAGATGGGAGAGGCTTAAACTTTAAGCTATAAGGAAGTAAATAAATGTGCCCAACAGCTTGTATTATTTGATATAATAATTATATATTTGTAACAACTTGAAAAACTAGCAAAGATGAGTAAGGAAAAAGAAGAGCAAATTGATGATGTATTTGGGGAAATAGACTTTGGGGATTCCATAGATATTTCCCTGGATGAAGCAGGTGTAGAAAATAGTAATTTAGATGCACCAATTAGAGAGGAAGATATGCTTCCTTTCCATAAAGAAGAAAAGCCGAAAGTTAAGGATACCAAGAAACCTGCAAAGGAAGAGGTAGATGATGAGGAACCAGAAGAGGATGAAGAAGATGTTGATGATAAAAAGACCCCCTCTCATAAAGAAAGTCAGTCTAATGCTGGCTCTTCAATTGCTCTAGTCTTTGCCAAGTTTCAGAATGAGAGGGGTGTTCTTTCTAATTTTGATGAAGAGGAGTTAACTAGGATAGTGAAAGAGGAAGGTGAAGAAGCTGGACTTGAGTACCTATATGATAGTGAAGTTGAAGCAAGGGTTGAGGAAGTTAAGAAGATGTATGAAGATGATATTAAGGAGTATATTGCCTTAAAGGATTTGAATATAGATTCTAGTAAAGCTTTAGAACTTGTATCAGCTAAAACTGCTTTTGAGAATATTACTACTGACCAACTAGAAGATGAGGATGCAGTAGACTTGCGTAAGAAGGTATTAATTCAGGATTTAAAAAATAATACTAGATACTCAGATGAGGATATTGAGGAGATGGTAGAGAACTGGATTACTACAGGTAAGGATGTTGAGAAAGCTAAAAAGGCTTTACCTAATATTAAGAAGTTTAATGAGGATAGGATTAAAGAGGAGAAACAGGCTAAAATAAATGCTGAAAAAGCTGCTCAGAAAGCCCAATTAGAAACTAAGACTAAACTTAAAGAGGCTATCTATAGTTCTAAGGAAATCCTAGGTCAAACTATTAATAAGACTACTCAACAGAAATTAGAGAAATTTATGAATGAACCTATAGGTACTACAGAGGATGGTAGACCTATATATGGAGTACAAGCATGGTTTGCAAAGAATCCTCAACAGGCCCAAATTAATCTAGCCTATGCAATTATGACTGGGTTATTGGATGGTAAGATGAGTGCTGCTAGAGAGAGGGAGAAAATAAAAAGTTCTGTTGTAAAGGATTTACATGAAGGACTTAAAGTAAAAGGTGCAAATCTTGATGGACTTAGTTCAGAGGTAGATGAAGGTGAATCTTCTATATCAATTTTACAGAAAACTTTTAAATTTTAAACATAGTATAAACAATTCTTTAAATTATAAAAAATGAGTGTTAAGATTAGTAAAATGCAAATCCTAGACCCTTCTTATTGGGGCAAGCTTACAAGAGAAGCTCACTTAGGATGGATGGGTATGCAAGATCCTCAATGGATTAGCAAATTCATTGATAGGGTGTATGAGGTAAATTATGGGGCTGATAATATTGTATCTTTTATGGATAGATTTCCAACTAGATATTTGGATGATGACACCCCATTCCGTTGGGCTTTACAAGGTTCAGAGGAAAGAAATATTCCACTTGTAAAAGCCACTATGACTCCAACTACTGCTGCTGCACAGATTACAAATGCTGATAGAGCAGGTTTAGGTAATGGTGTATTCTATATGTGGTTTGCTGAGGATTTCTTCAGTGCAACTTCTGCAATGGTGGGGCATCACCCAGAAAAATACACTTTGAAGTGTACAAGAGATGCTATTCAAGTTGGAGAATACTTTGTGTATGAAGTACAAATTCAAACAGGGGACAATTTAAAATTTATTGATGCTGATGAAGTAGCTGCTGGTACACTATGGTCAGAGGAGTATGGTCTAATTGAGCAAGAATTCTCTGTACGTGGTAATGATGTTAAACATGCTAGTCACTTTGTAATGGAGAATACTTTCTCTATGATTAGTAAGAACTATGAAGTTCCTGGTAATATGATCCGTAAAGGTAAAGTTGCTCCTTTGGCATTTAAATTTACTGACCAGAACGGTAAGGAACATACTTCATGGATTTCTAAATTAGAGTGGGACTTCCTAGTACAATTCCGTAGGGATAAAGCACGTCTTCTTTTAGGCGGTAAATCTACAAAGATGGCTGACGGAAGTTACTCACTAAAAGGAGAATCTGGCAATACTATTAGAACAGGATTTGGTCTATATGAGCAAATGGAAGGTGGAAACTTACTATTCTACAATGATTTCTCATTAAAAGCTTTAACTGACTTTGCTATGGATATTTCTGTAGGTAAAGTTGCTGAGGATAAGAGACAACTTGTACTTTCTACTGGGGAGTATGGTGCATACCAATTACACAAAGCTCTTGCTGAAAGAGGTGGTGAGATTGCTTGGTTGCGTAGTGGTCATAACTTTGCTCAAGTAGGTGATGGTAAAATGAAACTTTCTGAAGGACAGTTTGTAGAGTATGAATTTGTTAATGGTATCAAATTCAAACTTATGATTGACCCTATGAAGGATGATCCTGTAAGAAATAAAATCCGTGACCCTAGAGGTGGATTAGCAAGTTCATATATCTATGATATTTGGGATTTTGGTACAACTAATGGTAAACCTAATATTCAACGTGTAGCTGTTAAAGGTGATGAAGAAATTTATGCTTTTGTTCCAGGTATGCGTGATGGTTTCAGCAACTACAATAACCTATCTTCTCCAAGAGCTGTAAGTTCATTGAAAGATGGTTACTCTGTACGTAAGATGTATCAAGGAGCAATCCAAGTAAATAACATCTTAAAGACTGGTAGGATTATTCCTTCTATTCTACGATAATAATTGGTATAGTAGGGGATGAAAAATTCCCCTACTTTTTCTTTGAAATATTAAATATTTATTTTAAATTTGGCAAAATTTGATTATACTAGATAAACAATTAATTAAACTATGAGCAGAGAAGAAGCATTAGAAAAAGGTATTTTGGAGGATAGGATAGTATTTTTAAGACCTATTCCAAAGAAGAGTGATATGGTTAATGATACAAAGCATATTGCTTTCTTTAAAATGGAGGGTGCTAGTGATAGATATACCCTAAAGATGGATGATAAAACTAAGAGGGTTATTAATCCATTTAAAGGTGGGAAGAAGTTTTCAGCAGAGGATGAAATGAAATATTTCTCAGAGGTTGTAGGAGAAGACTTGAATCCTTATAAAAAAGATAACCCTTACTGGGGAAGTAACTACATAGTAGTAACTAAAACTCCAGAGTTAATGGCAATAGGTAAAAGATTTGATTTATCTGTACCATTGGAGAATTTAGAGTATAAAGTTCTTTTAACCTGGGATAAAGAAATTGCACCAGATTGGGATAGTAGATTTAATGGTGACTTTAGATATGCCTTTGTAGGAGAAGATTATGAGGAAAGAAAGGCTATGTCACAGATTGATGAGGCTATCAGAATTGGTGAGATTATTGGAAGTATGAAGAGTAGTGCTAAGAAGATGAAGAGTTTCATCAATATGTACTTCCAGACAAAACATAAGATGAATACTGTACCAGAGGATGCTGATACAGAATTCTTAGTAAAAGAACTAAAGAAAATTATAGATAGTGATAAGGAAGGTTTCTTGAATTTAGCAGATGATCCTTACTACAAAGATAAGGAACTAATTGCAACAGCAATTGCTAAAGGAGCCATAACAAGAAAGGGTGTTGGAATTTATACTATTGAAGGTATTGCAGAGGAATATAACTATATACCATTAGTAAAACAATTTCATGCTTGGGCAGAAACTCCTACTGAACCTATCTATGCTAGAATAAAGGCTATGTGTAAATAGCATAAATAATGTTCAACTAATAAATAAATTGAAATGACTTTAAGTAAAATTAAAAAGGTTGGTGTTTTCAGCAACTCTGCAGATTCTGAGGAAATTGTGGCTAGGGCTAAACATGTAAATCCAATCGTAGATGTTGTAAATGGACTTACTGATGGTACTGGAGCACTTAATGCTGCAAGTATTACAGGAACTTTACTAAATATTAGTACACAAACTCTTGCTGCTGCTGGTAGTGCTCAAGGAAATGCTGGTAAAATAACTGGGCAATTAGTGTTTGTAACAGATGCAGATGCTACTAAAGGTGTAATATTGCCTACAGTTACGAATGGTAAGTTTATTATAGTAGTAAATACTGCAAATGCTGTATTAAAAATTTATCCTGCTAGTGGAGAAAAAATACAAGGTGGTACTGCAAATGCTAATATTAGTTTAGCAGCATATAGTGTATTTTTATGTGGATATAAGGCATCTGGTGATTGGTATGGTACTGAAATTACAGCAGGAGCTGTTGCTTAATAGAAACTTTATTGTTTAATTTAATACTTTATAAAAATGATTAATGAAAGAAATGCTAGTTACATTTATATTCAAAATGTAGCTTGTGGAATCTCTGATAATGCTGCCTTTGATACTACAGCCGCTGGTTCTGTAGTTATTGCAAAAGGAACAGGACTTGTAGAATCTGGTACAGCACTTGCTGCTACAGATACTTATAGGGTAATTCAGAAAAAGGCTGATGGTACTTATGTATTCTCTCCTTACTTCAACAGTTCAACAGTTAGCAATGCTAAGAAGGTTGTTTATGCTGCTGCTACTGAACAAGTAAGTTACTGGGGATATGATGGTACTTATAATACCACAGGATTAGGAACAATTACTACTGGTAATACTTATACCTTACACTTTGTTCTTAACCATACTAGGAATATTTATAACAATGCCCCACAGATTAAGACTGTGCCTTATAAAGCAATGTCTACTTCTGAATCAGCTTTAGCTGCTGGATTGCATGCACAATTTCTACGTACATTCTCTTTAGATAGAGAACCTGCTCAAACTATTAAATGTGAAAGAGTTTACTCTGGTGCACAGTTAAATGCTTTGGGTACTGCTACTGCTGCTTTAACTAATGGTTCAAATGCAGTTGTATTTAGTGAGGATATGACTTCTCTTGTAACTGCTGGTACTATTCTAAGATTTGGTACTTCTGGTGCAGGTACTGCTCCATGTTACATTGTAACAAGTCATAATAGTGGTTCTGGAGCTGCTAGAGTTTACTACTTAGATGTTCCTTATCAAGGTGCTACTACTGCTGCTTTGGCTGCTAATACTGTAGAATCTGCTGCTACTGGTGGGTACTGGGGATTAAAATTCACAGGTGTTGCACAAAGTTTTGATCCTATTGTTGACTCTTTAACTAACAATAAGGTATACTTTGATATTACCTCTGAGGATTTTGGTTCTGTAGTTGAGTATAAAGCTACTAAAATGAGTCCTGGTTCAGGTACTTACCCACAGGTTGCTTATCAAGAAATTTACTCACAGTTCTTGGATAAAGATCCTATTGTATCTGTTAGACCACGTACTAAGTATCGTCAAGAAGCTAATCCTAATTATACTTATACTTTGTATACATTCACAGTAAATACTTCAGATATTCATTGGAATGCTACTGGTATCAATAACAAGTCTTATGTGAATATTACCATAGCTGTTAAGAGTGATTTAGCAACGGATATTGGTTACTTTGACACAGTTCTTGGAGTATCCTAATACTTCTAGTAAAGGGGAACTAAAAATTCCCCTTTATTTTTATATATAAAATTTGGAATTTTCATTTATTTAATTTATTTTTACAAGTTAAATTTCAACTATGGATACTAAAGACAATAGACTTAATATAAGTTCTGTAAGTAATGATGCTTTGGATCAACTTGATAGAAGGAACCATGCTTTAGATGGTGCAGTGTTCCTAACTTCTACCTCTAACTTTGGTGGTGGTGCAGGTATAGCTCCCACTAGAAGATATTCAGGATTTATAGTTTTATCAGTTCCTACAATAACATCAATAACCTTTACAGATTCTAGTAAGTATTTATTTGCTACTGGAGAAGATATTACCACAGTAGATGAGTATTTTTTAGAGGGGCAATATTACCCATTGGATTTTACTACACTTACTCTTACTGCAGGAGTTTTAATGCTAATTCAAAAACCTTAATAGGATATGACAGCACAGGAGATGGAGTATGAATGGAAAATAACCTATGAAGCTATAGCATCTATGGCTGCACCAGGTTATACTTCTAGGGAAATATCTGTATTCTTAACACAGGCCCAAGAGGAAATTGCCATTGAATTTGCACAAAATATTGATAAGGATGACTACTCTAGAACTGTATTAGAGAAACTATTAACTGCATATAGTAATCCAGTTCCAGTAGAAAATAGTGATATTATACCTTCATCTGCTACAAATAGGGTTTATAATGTACCAAAACCTGCAACATTCTTCCATCCATTCATAGAATTTGCTGTTACATCTACAGGTACAAGAAGTTGTAAACCTATAGATTATGAATCATATTACACCAATATAAGTAATCCTTGGTCTAAGCCTTATGTAGATTTATACTGGAGGTTGTACCATAATGGTTACTTAATGGTTATTACAGATGGTACAGTTCTTACCAATCTAAAAGGACTATATGTAGCAAAACCTGACCCTATAATTACTGCAAATATTTCTCCTAATACAATTGATGGAGTATCAGCAATTACTGATATGTCTACAGCTAGGGTTCTAAATCCAATTGTACACAGGGAGATTGTATATAGAGCTGCTAAGAAAGCATTTGCTGCTCAGAAGGATCAGGCAGGTTATCAAATTCAGAACAATGAGGAAAATAATTAATAATCTTTTTTTAAAATGTAAATCTATGCAACTCTCTCAACATGCCATTCAATTAGTAATTTATCCATTAATAGTATTAGCAATAAGTGGTGTGGTAACGTTAGCGGTACGTTCAATAATAAAATACTTTAATAAACTTAATGCTACTTTAACAAAATTGAATGAAACTATACAATTAATTATATTAGATCAAACTAAAGTACATGCTGAACAAGATAAAGAAATAAGTCTTATACAAGAAGAACTTGATACAGCAAAAGTAATTAGAATAAGTCAGAGAAAAGATATTGATGAACTATTTGAAATAACAAATAAACATACAACAGAAATAGAAGTTTTAAAAAAAGTTACGGAGGGTAAATAATGGCACTAAAGATGAATTTTACTATAGTTGAATCTGCTAATGGTGAATATTTTACCTTCACAGATACTACAGGGGATTACAATGTAACTACAAATCCTACTGGATGGGGTTCTCCCAATTATACGAAGAATTTAGTTACAAATCCTGTAAGATTACTAGTAAGTTATGATAGTACAAATTATTACTATACTTTTGCTAGTTTAACAGAATTAGCCTCTATAGAATTGACTCCTTCAGATATTGGGCTTACAGGAGATACTTTTGAGGATGGGATTTATACATTTCTACTGCAAATAAGTCCTGCAGGTGCTGGGTATAGTTCAGACTATACCTACACATACTCTGAAGGATTTGCTGCTATAATTACTGGTAGTAAGATAAAAGAGTTTTTAAGTTACAGACCTTATCTGGATTATAAAAGTAAGGATGAGATATTGGAGAATATGCGGTTATTGAATAACTTAGCCTATGCAGCATCTACTGGTAATACTACTGCATTTAGTGAGAATTTATTGATATTACAACAATTAGACTAATATGACAAATCAGGAATTAGCAGCAGTTATAACCTCTATAAAAGTACAGCATTTAAACTGCTATAATACCTATTTTTCTAAGATGGGTATAGGAAGTTTAATAACTGGCAGTAGACAGAGAGAAGTATTGAAGGCTACAGATTTATACCTTCAAATTTTAGAGTATTACTATGGAATTCCTGAGAGTGTTAGGGAAGATGAATCTCCTATAACTGAAGATGAGGTTCTTGAGATTATAGGTGAAGCTAATAATTTACTATTAACTTTCCAATCTCAATACTATGCTAAATAACAATCAATCCTCATATACATTTGGTTCAATAAGTACTTATACAGGGGCTACTCCTATAGATATTAATCCTGAGGAAATTAATAGTACTGAGTATTCATTTCAATTTGTAGAACCTGTAGGAGGAGGCTCTAGCACAATAATAACTGATTATGTACCTAAATCTATAGGTGGTACATTTGACTCTTTAATAGGTTACACAACAGATTTAACTTCTTCAATAATTAGTAATAACCATATTACTAATAAAAAATATGTGGATGATGCTATAACAGCAGCATTAGGTGGAGAATTAACTATAGATTATTCTTTAGCAAGACCCTATTTTTCGTCTTCTGCTGGTACTCCTTTAAGTTATGCAAGTGCTACAGGTATATTTACTTTAAATAAAAATTTATCTCAATATACAAATGATGCTGGATTTTTAACAGATTATACTGTAACAGAATCGGATGTTACAGCACATGAGGCAGCATTAACTATATATGCATCACAAATACCTGATTTAGGTACTGCTATATCCACAGATTTTAATACTTTATTTGATGCTAGATTTGGTACAAAGAGTATTGCAGATTTAGGAACTAAGTCACATCTATCTTTAACAAATTTACCAGGAAGTTCTGCAGGGTATCATTTAAGTGCATCTACATATACCTCTGTAAATAGGTATGCTACAACTTCTCAGGATGGGATATTAAGTGCTGCAGATTGGAATACATTCAATAGTAAATTAGATGCCATTAATGGAGATGAAACTACAATAACAATTTCTGGAGGAAATATATCAGTAATTCCTGCAGGAGTAGACCATGACCAGTTATTAAATTATGTAGAGGCTCAACATAGAAGTATTAACGACAGTGGAACTGCTGATATAGATTTATGGTCAGCTAGTAAAATAATTTCTTACACAAATAGTTATTTAGTTGGGTATACTATACACCTTATATCCGCAGGAACAGTTGCTGGTAGATTAGTAGGATTAGTAGCAGGAACTGATTACCCAACAGGATGGGTGTTAAGCGCAGATGAGTCAGCGTTGGTAATAACTCACGGGTTGAATAGTAGGTCTAAGGTGGTGAAAGTGCTAAGTAAGAACGGAACAACAAGTAACTGTGTAGAACTACAGGGTAATGTTGCCTACTCAACTAAGACAGATGTTTTTGGAACAGGATATGATGCAATAAGGCTAGATGCTTTTGCTACAATAACAACAGAACTATACGTTGAAATAATACTTTAGGATATGGCTATAGGGATAGGAATAGGATTACCATTTAGAAGAAATATAACAACTACTCCAGCAGTACCTAGCGGGTTATCAGCATCATTTACAGTAGATACAATAAGTGGTGATTTAACATGGACAGATAATAGTGGAGGCACAGCGCAATATGAGGTTTATTCCTCATATAATGGTAATCCTTATGTATATTTAGGTACAACATTGGCAGGAGCGACAAGCTATTCAGATACCACTTGCAAGCAGAATGCTAGTGTAGTGTACCGTATAAGGGCGAAGAAGGGTGGGACATATTCTGAATATGTAACTACCAGTGTAATCAACACCCCCCTGTGTTGGAAAACAAACCAAGCAACTAGAACTGATGTTGTTATTAATACATTAAATATTACAGCCGGGAAAACAGTTAATATTGATTGGGGTGACGGCACTAATGCTAATTATACAGGTAATAATACAAATATAACTAAAACATATGATGCAAGTGCTGTAAATTTATTTAATATTAAATTAAGTGGAGACTTAAATAGCATAACTATATTTGCACATTATTCGCAGACATTAAGCTATGGCAACATTTCCAACTGGATTGCACCAACATCACTTACTACTGTTATTATTGGCGCAAATTCATTTACAGGATCAATTTTAGGATTATCACCTAATGTAAATATTACTAATTACCAAATAAATAAAATGGTAGCGATATCTGGGGACATATCAAATTTTGTAGTGCCTGCTCTTTGCGAAAAATTTTATATGAATGGTCTAGGGGTGACTGGAAATCTACCTCAGATAACAACACATGCTACAACTGCATTAAGTTACTTAATGTATGACAGTAGTATATCTGGATCAAACGTTACTGTATTCAGAAAAGCAATGACGGCATTTAACATTTCAAATCAAAAAGTTGCTTTCTCAACCGCCAATATAGATAAAGTTTTAAAAGCCCTTGCAGATTGGTATCAGGTAAATGCTCCAACTGC
>AMWB02089920.1_pt1 | contig 19199 bp, 14 predicted proteins | sample 200311 | NCBI WGS metagenome assembly AMWB02 (sample SAMN02737377, study PRJNA173069) | bioreactor metagenome | biome: anode biofilm in microbial fuel cells | place: USA: California | collected 2010-12-16 | reverse complement strand
CCCTCAGCTTTCCCCTCAAACGGTCTGGCTGGCCTTCTTCTTTCGCCCTCAGCTTTCCCCTCAAACGGTCTGGCTGGCCTTCGTCTGTCTCCTTCAGATTTCCCCTCAGCCGGTCTGAAGTTTCTCTTTCTCTCACCGGCAGCTTTTCCTGCGTCCTGTCTTACGGGTCTCTTTCCCGGCCTCCCGGCTGGCATTTTTTCCATCATCTTATTTTTCAGGGTGCAAATTTACAACTAATTACCGGTTTTCTCCCCGATCTTTTTTGCACCTTTGCATTTAATAAATATTGACTTGACATGGCACTCATAAAATCCATTTCCGGTATAAGGGGCACCATAGGCGGCAAGCCCGGGGATTCGCTGACCCCGATTGATATTGTGAAATTTGCATCGGCCTACGGCACCTGGCTCAGGAGAAGGGGGAGGGGTCCGCTGAAGGTTGTTACGGGGCGTGATGCACGTGTCTCCGGTGAGATGGTTTTAGCGCTGGTCAGTTCATCGCTCCGCAGCGTGGGCATCGATGTCATTGATACCGGCCTGGCTACCACCCCCACGGTGGAGATGGCCGTGACCGGACTGGGTGCCGGAGGAGGCATCATACTGACCGCCAGCCATAACCCGGCACAGTGGAATGCGCTTAAGCTGCTGAATGAAGAGGGTGAGTTCCTCAGCGATGCAGATGGCAGAGAGGTGCTTGCACTGGCTGCTGCGGAAGATTTCGACTATGTCACATATGACAGACTGGGGAAGGAGACCTCTGATCACAGCTGGACTGAAAGGCACATAAAAGCTGTTATCGCCATGCCGCTGGTTGATGCAGGGGCGATACGGAATGCGGGCTTTGCCGTTGCGGTTGATTGTGTCAACTCCGTGGGAGGCATCGCCATTCCGGCGCTGCTGAGGGCCCTGGGTGTAAGGCAGGTCACGGAGCTCTACTGTGAACCAACGGGCCTCTTCCCGCACAATCCGGAGCCCCTTCCGGAGCATCTTGCTGATATCTCCCGGACAGTCAGGGAGAGCGGGTCAGACCTTGGTTTCGTTGTTGATCCGGACGTAGACAGGCTTGCAATCATCTGTGAAGACGGATCAATGTACGGTGAGGAGTACACCCTTGTCTCTGTGGCGGATCATGTGCTCAGGCACGTGAAGGGTCCCACGGTGTCAAACATGTCTTCAACAAGGGCTTTGAGGGATGTTACTGAGGCTCACGGCTGCACCTACAGCTCTGCTCCCGTGGGCGAGGTCAATGTTGTGGCGGAGATGAAACGCACCGGGGCCGTCATTGGCGGTGAAGGCAACGGCGGGGTGATATATCCTGCCCTGCATTACGGCCGGGATGCCCTCGCCGGCATAGCCCTCTTCCTTACTCATCTCGCGAAAGAAGGGGTACGTTGCAGTGAACTGCGCAGGAAATACCCTGACTATTTTATCGCCAAGAAGAAGATTGACCTGGCAGGTGATATTGATATGACAAAGCTATGCAGCTCACTGCTGGAAGCTTATCCGGATGCAGCATGTGACACCCGTGACGGAATTAAACTTGACCTTCCCACGGGTTGGGTTCAGATCAGAAAATCAAACACCGAACCTATTATCCGAATTTATGCCGAGGAGAAGGCTAAAGAACCGGCCGAGAAACTTGCCGCAGAGGTGATCGGGATTGTTAAAAATCTGTAAATATTATACTCTAAGGTTTCTTTTAAACATTTTTTGAATGGTTTTTGTTCTGTTACACAGGATTAAGTTAACGAAAGTTAATGTTTCCTTAAAATGAAGGCAGGGTGCCTAAATTTATAATAATTTCACGGCTTAATTAATACAATCAGAAATTTTCGGAGATGAAAAGGACTATTATTATTACCTCAATCATTGTAGTGGTGGCTGTTATAGCCATGATCGTGATAAGCAATCTTACAAACAGGGAAGATTTGAGTACACTGTTTGCCGAGGTTCAGCAAGGCGATTTTGAGGTAGTTGTCACGACCACCGGTGAGCTGCAGGCGGAGGTCTCCACTGACATCAAGGGGCCCGAGGGTTTGGCCAGCCGTAACATGAGGTTTGGCAGTATCAAGATCTCTGACCTGGTGCCTGAAGGTACAGAAGTAAAGGCCGGCGACTATGTTGCCACTCTTGACCGTTCAAGTGTTGACAATACTCTTAAGGATGAGCTTGACAGGCTGGAGTCCCTTCAGACCGATCTTCTGAAGAAGCAGCTTGATACCACGATATCCCTTGGCAATCTGAGGGATGACCTTCTGAACCTTAAGTTTAACATGGAGGAGGCTGAGATTACCCTCGAGCAGTCGAAGTATGAACCCCCCACCACTATCAGGCAGGCGCGGATATCCCTTGACAAGGCTCAGCGCTCCTATGAGCAGGCTCAGAGCAATTATGCCCTGAAGGTAAAGCAGGCCATGGCCGATATCAGGGATACCGAGCTGCAGGTAGCCAAACAGAGCCGGAAGGTAGCAGAGATGCAGGATATTATCCGGAAATTTATTATTACCGCACCGTCAGACGGCATGGTTATCTACAAAAGGGAGTGGAACGGTTCCAAGCGCAAGGTGGGTTCCGAGATCAGTCCCTGGGACCCGGTAGTTGCCACCCTTCCCGATCTGTCAGCCATGATCTCGAAGACATACGTGAATGAGATTGACGTAAGCAAGGTCAGGGCCGGTCAGCCGGTGAGGCTCTCTGTTGATGCCTTCCCTGACAAAACATATACGGGTGTTGTGCTGAGCGTTGCCAACATAGGTGAGCAGCTTCCCAACACAGATGCTAAAGTATTCGAGGTGATTACCAAGATTGACGGCTCGGATCCTATTCTGAGACCTTCCATGACCACCGGAAACCAGATCATCACACAGACCTTCACGGATGTGGTATATATTCCTCTTGAGACTGTATTTGCCACAGAGGACAGCATCCCCTTCGTCTACAGGAAAGATGGCACCCGCCAGGTGGTAGTCCTCGGGGAGTCAAATGAGAATGATGTGATAGTTGAGCAGGGCCTCAAGCCAGGGGAAAAGCTCTATCTTTCCATCCCGGAAGACGGAGATAAATTCAAGCTGCACGGTGAAGATCTTATAGCAGTTATTAAGGAGCGAAAGAAACAGCAGGCTGAAGAAGAGGCCAAACGTCAGCAGAACGGTAATCAGCGGCAGGGAGCCATGCCTGGCAACATGACGCCTGAACAGATGCGTGAGTTCATGCAGAACCTTACACCCGAGCAGCGCGAAGCCATGCGCACCATGCGCAGCGGATCCGGCCGTCAGGGACAGGTAAGGCCGGGAACTTCAGGCTCCGACTCCACCTCAACAACGCAGAGGGTTGTAATCCAGAGACAATAGAGGGACACAAGTTCACTGAGGCAATTAACCATCGAGGAAAATGTTCAAAAGATACGGACACGACATACGCATCGCCCTGGAATCTATTCTGTCCAACAAGCTCAAGTCGATACTGACCGCACTCGGGATAATCTTCGGGGTGGCGGCAGTAATCAGCATGCTGGCAATCGGTAAGGGGGCGCAGCAGGAGATACTTGACCAGATTAAGATGGTGGGTGTCAACAACATACTTATAAGCCCCATAGTACAGGCGAAAGACGGCTCATCTGAAGAAGGAGAGAAACAACTCAATAAGTTTTCAAGAGGCCTGACTCTGCTTGACGTGGAGGCGATCCGAAGCACCATCCCGGCTGTAAAGAGAATCAGTCCGGAAATATCCTTCAACTCAACAATAGTGCTGAGCGGTATGCGCTATACCGCTAAGCTGGTGGGCGTTTCCAATGACTATTTTGAGCTTTATAACCTTCCCATTTTCCGGGGAGTCTTCTTTAACGAATACCAGGAGGAACATGGCATTCAGGTCTGTATCATCGGCGCCAACATCAGGGCCAAGTTCTTCAGCCAGGTTGATCCGATAGGCCAGTACCTTAAGTTTGACAACGTATGGCTCAAGGTTATCGGAGTTCTGGATAAAACAAATGTATCTCTCACCGGGTTTGAGGAGCAGGGCGTCAATGTATACAATGATAATGTCTACATTCCGATCAAGACGATGCTGATGCGATACCAGAACAGGGCTCTTGTTAATACCAAGCTGGCAAGTGAGGCAACATCAGTTCAGATTATTGGCGGCGGTGGCAGGCACGGAAGGGTAGTCGTGAACAGTTCCAGCGCCACCACCACCAACATCGAGACCAACTACAATCAGCTTGACAAGATAGTGGTCCAGGTACAGGAGACCGAACAACTGACCCCTACCACTGAGGTGCTCAGCAGGATGATGCTCAGGAGACACTCGGGTGTAAAGGACTTTGAGATCACCGTCCCGGAGCTGTTGCTCAAGCAGCAGCAGAGGACGAAGGACATCTTTAATATAGTGCTTGGTGCCATTGCGAGCATCTCACTGATTGTGGGCGGCATCGGGATCATGAACATCATGTTTGCATCGGTGATGGAGAGGATCAAGGAGATAGGGACCAGGATGGCAATCGGGGCAAAGAAGATGGATATCGTGGTGCAGTTTCTTTCTGAAGCAGTGCTTATCAGTGTCTCCGGTGGTTTCATAGGAGTTTTTCTGGGGATAGTCCTTTCGGTACTGATACAGAAGATAGCGGGCATAACCACAATCGTATCACTGTTTTCAGTTGTAATTGCCTTTGGTGTCTCGGCCGCCGTGGGTGTAATCTTCGGCTATTCGCCGGCCAAGAGGGCTTCCGAAAGAGACCCGATTGAATCACTTCGTTATGAATAATATTACAATATGAAAAGGGTAAAAACATTCTTCTTGACCATTTTTTTTACAGTTGTTGTTTTTCTGCCGGCAATGTCTCAGGATATCAAGCGTCTTACTCTTGACGAGGTAGTCAGGCTTGCCTCCGAACAGTCGCCCAACGCCCTCATTGCCAAGCACCGTTTTCGTGCCAGTTACTGGCAGTACCGGACCTTTGTTGCTGAATACCGTCCTATACTGTCTCTCTCAGGCAACCTTCCGGATTACAGTACTGCCTACAACAGGGTATGGAACTCGGTGGCGCAGCAGTGGGAGTATGCATCGACCAATGTGCTTCAGACTTCGGGTAACCTCTCGCTTGCACAGAATATAGGGCTTACAGGCGGATCAATTTCTCTCTTCTCGGATCTTACCTACGAGAAGAACTACGAGACTGACGGAGAAAGGTACATAACTTCGCCGCTGAACGTAAGGCTCACCCAGCCGCTCTTCCGTTACAATGAGCTGAGATGGCAGAAGAAGATAGAACCGCTTAAGTATGAAGAGGCACGCAAGACCTACCTGAGAGACGTTGAGAACGTTCACATGATGGCAGTACAGTATTTCTTCAACCTGGCGCTGGCACAGATAAACAGGGAGATTGCAGAGACAAATATGCAGAACGCAGACACCTTGTACCAGATAGCCAAAGGGCGCTATAACCTGGGCACAATTGCCGAGGACGAACTGCTGCAGATGGAGCTTTCCTATCTCAATGCGGGTACCGCAATCAACGAGTCGGAGATGAACCTTCGCGACAGGGAACTGAAGCTCAGGTCGTTTCTTGGCTTTAACCAGTCAGTCCGTCTGGAGCTTCTTATTCCCGGAGAGGTTCCCGATCTGAAGGTTGAGGTGAGTGAGGTCCTGAAGCTCGCAGAGGAAAACAATCCTGAGCTGATAGCCCTTGATCGTCAGCTGGTAGAGGCACAGAGCTCAGTGGCTCAGGCGAAGGCGGAAAAGGGATTGAATGCAAACCTGACGGCATCATACGGGTTGCGTGACCAGGATCCGCTTCTGGACCTGGCCTATGACAAGCCGAACCAGCAGCAGACCATCAGGGTAGGGTTCTCGCTGCCAATTCTTGATTGGGGTCAGGGCCGTGGCCGTTACAAGATGGCTCAGTCAAGCGAGGAACTGACAAGGGTTCAGGTGGAGCAGTCACGGATTGACTTTGAGCAGAACCTCCTCCTGGATGTGCAGCAGTTCAACATACAGGGTGACCAGGTAAAGATTGCGGCCAAGTCTGATACCGTTGCTGCCAAGATGTTCGAGGTTACAAAGCAGCGTTTCCTTATTGGCAAAATTGACGTACTGGAGCTTAACAATGCCGACACCAAGAAGGACCAGAACAAGCGAAACTACATACAGGCTCTTAACAACTACTGGACTTATTATTACAATATGAGGGCTCTCACGCTGTTTGATTTCATTCAGCGCAAACCACTGGAAACCGACTACGAGAAACTGGTCGAATAAGCCTGAAAACATAATGTGAGACTGCCGGCACCTGCCGGCAGTTTTGCTTCTTAATCATATGGTTTGCGAAAATAAAGTTATATATTTGCGCCTCGTAAATAATATAGCAAATTACATACAACCATTAATTTTAAAAGAGTATACAGATGCAGAACAAAGGATTAATTTCAGCTCTGGCTATTGCTTTGACCCTTGTTTGCATTTACCAGCTCTCCTTCACCGTTGCTTCGTACAAGGTGAAAAGGGAGGCCAGGGAATATGCAGCAGGTGATCTTAACAAGGAGGTGGCGTACATGGACTCAGTCGCCTCCCTGCCAAAGGATCAGTGGGGATTTCTCGGCAATACCTACAAGGAGGTTCAGACCAAGGAGATCAACCTGGGTCTTGACCTGAAGGGCGGGATGAACGTGGTGCTGGAGATTTCCGTTGAGGATATTGTCAGGGCTCTCTCAAATTACAGTACTGACAAGACATTCAATGAAGCCATAGCCCTCGCGAAGCAGAAGCAGCTTGGGGGGAGCAATGAAGACTTCATCACCCTTTTTGTCCGCTCCTTTGAGGAGATAGACCCGAACGCAAGGCTAGCTGCCGTTTTCGGGACCGTTGAGCTGAAAGACCGCGTCAACTTCAACTCCACCAATGCTGATGTGCAGAAGGTTCTTCAGACGGAGACCAACTCAGCGATTGACAACGCCTTCAATGTTCTCCGTAACAGGATTGACCGTTTTGGGGTTGTTCAGCCTAATATTTCGCAGTTGCAGCCCCGCGGCCGTATCCTCGTTGAACTTCCCGGCGTGAAGGATCCTCAGAGGGTCCGTGACCTGCTTCAGGGAACTGCCAACCTTGAGTTCTGGGAGACATATGAAAATGCTGAGGTAATAGGGTTCCTGATGCAGGCAAATGATTTTCTCAGGTCCATAATGCCGGCTGCCACGGTTGCCACAGTAGCCGACACTGCTGCCGGTCAGCCCGTTGCATCACTTCAGGATGACGTTGCTGGTCAGGATACAGCTGCCGCCGGTGACAAATCGCTGCTTGACATGGTCAGCAGTGACACATCGGCTGTTGCCGAAGCTTCGTCGCTTGAGGAGTTCACACGTCAGAACCCGCTCTTCGGACTGTTGAGACCTAACGTATCACCTGAAGGACAGCCTGAGCAGAGCAGCATTGTGGGCTTCGCCGCAGGCAAAGATACAGCCAGGGTTAATGACTACCTGGCAATGAACCAGATCAAATCACTGTTCCCCAGGGAACTCAGGTTCTACTGGAGCCAGAACCCCCACAAGTGGGACCCGACGAACACCCTGTATGAGCTCCATGCCATAAAAATTACAACACGTGACGGACGTGCACCGCTGACCGGTGACGTTATCACGGCTGCCCGGCCTTCAACAGGTGTAACGGGATCTGACATCAAGGTTGACTTCTCGATGAACGCTGAAGGTGCCAAGATATGGCAGCGTATGACCCGTGACAACGTAGGGCGTTGCATTGCAGTAGTTCTTGATGACTATGTAAGGTCTTATCCGCGCGTTCAGAATGAGATTGCAGGAGGTAACACGGAGATCACCGGTGACTTCACCCTTGAGGAGGCTGAAGACCTTGCCAACATTCTCAAGTCAGGCAAGATGCCTGCGCCTGCACGCATCATCCAGGACACGGTTGTAGGACCGTCGCTGGGTAAGGAGGCTATCAACAACGGTATGAAATCGTTCATTATCGCCTTCATCATAGTGCTCTTCTACATGATCTTCTATTACAGCCGCTCAGCCGGTACTGTGGCAGACATTGCAATGACAGTCAACCTTTTCTTCATGATGGGAGTGCTGGTGTCACTGAACGCTGTTCTGACTCTTCCCGGTATTGCAGGTATCGTGCTGACAATAGGTATGTCAGTGGATGCGAACGTGCTGATCTTTGAAAGGATAAAGGAGGAGATGCGTGGCGGAAAGGGAATAAAACAGGCTATCGCTGACGGCTACAAGGGAGCTTCCTCTGCCATCATCGACAGTAACCTGACGACACTGGTGACAGGCGTAATACTTTACTACTTCGGTACCGGACCTATCAAAGGCTTCGCTTCAACGCTTGTTATTGGTATCATAACTTCACTCTTCTCGGCAGTTCTCGTATCGCGTCTGATTTATGAATGGCTGCTGAAGCGAAATGCACACCTTAAGTTCTCTGCTCCCTATACTGAAAATTTCCTTCAGAACATGAAAATCGATTTCATAGGACTCAGGAAGTACGGATATATCTTCTCGATCGGGCTTTCGCTTCTTGCAATTATCACCCTCTCAACAAAAGGGCTCAGCAGGGGCATTGACTTCACCGGAGGCCGTACATATGTTGTAAGGTTCGAACAGCCGGTCAATACGGTTGATGTAGCCAATATGCTCTCAGACGAACTGGGCAGTGACCCTGTGGTTGTGACCTTCGGTTCAGAGAACCAGGTTAAGATCAGTACAAAGTACAAAGTGGAAGACCCGACTGCTACTGCAGAGGTTAACGCTCTGATCTATAATGGTCTTAAGGAGTTGGTTCCCGGAGTTGACCAGGACACGTTTATAAATGAATATATTGTCAGTTCGGAGACGGTAGGTCCCACAATTGCGAAGGACCAGGCATCAAAAGCTGTATGGGCCATCCTGTTTGCACTTACCGGGATGTTCCTCTATATCTTCATAAGATTCCGGAAATGGCAGTACGGCCTTGGTTCGGTTGTGGCACTGGCGCATGACGTGATAATCGTGCTAGGTCTCTATTCGATCCTTCAGGGTGTCATGCCGTTCTCGATGGATATTGACCAGTCGTTTATAGCAGCAATCCTGACAGTTGTCGGTTACTCTCTGAACGACACAGTGGTTATCTTCGACAGGATCAGGGAGTATCTCCCGCTCTACAGGAAGAGGCCGAAGAAGGAGGTATATAACATGGCGCTCAACAGTACGCTGGCCAGGACCCTTAATACCGGTATGGCAACCATATTCGTGCTGATTGTGATCTTTATATTCGGAGGGGAGGTGATCAGAGGATTTATCTTCGCATTGCTCTTCGGTATCGTTTTCGGAACCTATTCATCGCTGTTCGTTTCAACACCTGTGTTGTATGAGACGACAAAGGGAAACGGGGATGAGAGTGAGGCTCAGCATACTGAGACTGAAAAGAAAAGGATAGCCGGATAACGGTTCCTGAACTGAGGCTGCCCCGAAAGGCAGCCTCAGTCTTTTACAGTAGAACTGTCGCCGCATTATGCATCATACGCCGGAAGACCGGCTGGCACAAGGTTTTCAGTTCAGGCTGACGTTCAGTGCGCACAACCTTCAGTCATCAGGGCTTCCCGGAGTCTGTCAATTATTACGGACCCTTTCCTGTTTTTTGTTATTCTTTAGTACCTTTGCCGGGCAATACCAGAGAGAAAATGGGCATAAGCGGTCAGGAAATAATAATCATAATAATAGTTATACTGCTTCTGTTTGGAGCTGACAAGCTCCCGGAAATTGCCCGCACCATGGGCAAGGGGATGCGCGAGGTACGCAAGGCCACAGATGAGATAAAGAAGGAGTTCGACGAGAGCACCCAGGATATCAGGAAAGATATCAATGATGTTACAAGTTCAGTAAAGCGCGATATTAACGACGTGACTGACAGTATAAGGAAGGACTTCAATGACGTAACTGACAGCGTGAGGAAAGACTTTGAAGATGCCGGCAAGCCTCTCTCTGATGAGATCAATGATGCGGCACGCGACTTAAACAACGGGATCAGATGATAAAGGCGACCGGTATTGTTAAGTCGTACGGTGATCTGAAGGTGCTGAAGGGCATTGACCTGACGGTGGCCGAGAAGGAGGTGGTTGCAATAGTCGGAGCCAGTGGTGCGGGTAAGACAACCCTGCTGCAGATCATCGGGACACTTGACAGGGCTGATTCGGGTACTGTACTCTATAACGGTCAGGATGCAGGCCAACTTTCACAACGGGCACTGGCAGCATTCAGGAATAAAAACATCGGATTCGTCTTTCAGTTTCATCAGCTGCTGCCTGAGTTTACGGCACTGGAGAATGTTTGCATCCCGGCACTGATTGCAGGGAAGACCCGTACCGAAGCTGCAGCCAGTGCATCAGAACTGCTGGCATTCCTGGGGATGAGTGACAGGCTTGATCATAAACCCTCGCAGCTCAGTGGCGGAGAGCAGCAGCGCGTGGCGGTGGCACGGGCCATCGTAAACAGTCCTTCCCTCATTCTTGCCGATGAACCTTCCGGGAATCTCGATACTGAGAATAAGACAGAGCTTCATAAACTGTTTTTCCGGCTGCGTGACACCTTCGGGCATACATTTGTTATTGTGACTCATGACCCGCAGCTTGCATCGATGTCTGACCGTACCATCAGGATAAAGGACGGACTGATCACCCAATGACTATCCCCAGCAGGACCAATAGTGGACCAGTCACCAGATGATTTCCCCAACCGGCGCCGGCATAATGAACAGCGAGGGGCTGAAGGAGTTTCTTGATCAATGGGTTGACCTTTACAACAGGCCATCGTTCATTGGGGTTGATCCTATAAGCATTCCACACCGATTTACACGAAAGGAAGATATTGAGATAGCCGGATTTCTGGCGGCTGCAATTGCCTGGGGCAACCGTGTGGCGATACTCCGGAGCGCTGACAGGATGCTGGCTTACATGGGCAACACTCCCTATGATTTTATCATAAATCACCGAGACCATGACCTGAAATGCATTGACGGCTGCATTCACCGAACCTATTTTGCCGAGGACTTTATCTACTTCATCGAGGCCCTGAAATATGTATACCTTGAGAAGGGCGGGATGGAGCCAATCTTTGCCAGGTATCAGACCGATGACTCACTACAGCCTGCCATTCATGAGTTCAGGAGGATCTTCTTTGAGTTGCCTCACAACAGCCGGACGGAAAGGCATCTTTCTGATCCATTCAAAGGGTCCGCTGCAAAGAAGATCAATATGTTCCTCAGATGGATGGTGCGCCGTGATGACCGCGGAGTTGATTTCGGCTTATGGAAGAGCATATCACCTGCATTACTTTCCTGCCCGCTTGATGTTCACTCCGGCAACGTAGCCCGTAAGCTGGGTTTGCTGACACGGAAGCAGAGTGATGCTAAAGCGGTTGCTGAGCTTGACGCCAGACTGCGTGAGCTTGATCCGTCGGATCCGGTGAAGTATGATTATGCCCTGTTCGGGCTGGGGGTCTTTGAACATTTCTGAACCCGGTATCAGATACCTTCCGTGGCAGTTCCGGCACAGGGCTTCTCAAACAGTTTCACAATGTTCGTCACAACTGCAATTTTTCCCTTTTGCCTTTTCGAAGGCTTCCCTGCCTTCTGATATTGAAAAGTAAATAAGACCGGCAGCCCCGATAGCATCTGCATATGCAAATCCCGTTAATTCATAGACAAGACTTGATACCAGCAGTACGACTGACATGTAAACGCATACCCTGGTGCAGTTGGCATCGGCAATTATTGGTTCGGAATGCAGCTTTTTGCCGATGCTCTTTTTCGCATTCATAAGCCAGATCATCACTGCAATAGATATCAATGAAATCACTATTCCCCAAATTGTAGTTTCCGGTTTGTGTTTATAAATGATATTCAGGATAATACCTGCAAGCAATCCTGCTGACAAAAGGTAGAACCCAGAGCCTGTAATCTTTAAGGCTGTTATTTCGAACCTGCTCCTCGGACTGTCAGGATTCCTTCTGATCCGGGTTATCATAATTGCAATTCCGATGCCGGACAGCACTTCGATAAAACTGTCAGCACCGAAACCAAACAGACTCAGCGTTTCATCCGCGTAACCCAAAGCCATTGAAACCACTCCTTCAATTATGTTGTAAAAAATTGTAAACAGGCTTAACCAGAATGCCCTTTTATACAGTATTTGTTCTTTTTCTTCCATGAGTTATTTCCTTACTGGTATCTGTATAGCTCTGTGATGGTTTCATTAAGACTCTTTTCCATTACCAACATTCTATTAAAACTCTCATAGTAGACAATTAGTTCAATATAATACTCAGCAAGCGAAAGTTCTCCGTTATCCAGAGCCTTCTGCAACAGGGCAGAATTATTGAAATTTTGCAGATTGAACCGATAATCTTTCAGGCTGTTTTGCAAACTGACAGCCTTTGTATGCAATGATTTCAGGTTATTATAGAATAGCAGCCTGTTGTCGCTTTCAGCACTTTGCACTGCAAAAGTCCTGGCTTTGGCATATTTAACGGCATTTTTATTTTCAAGTAGCGGGATTGACAACCCAACCGAAATTCCCCGGAACTGCTGCCCGACAACATCTTCACTCATGTAACCAGCCTGTAGCCTGGGAAGCCCCATTGCTGTATTTAGTTTTTCAGTCTTCTGACTGATTGAGATCTCCTGCTTCAACCATTGAAGCACAGGATTGTTTTGTTCAGTATTAATATACCACTGCTCAAAGTCATCAGGCAGAGCCTGTACAGGGAAGATACTATCATTGAATTCAACCGGTAAACCGCCATTAAGGCTTTTCAGTTCTGCCAGCAGGGCAATCCTTTCAATCTCAACGGACTCTGCATCTTTGATAATATTCAGCAGGTACACCTGTGCTTTGTTGAAATCAATTATTCCTGTCTCTCCGGCTTCAAACTTCGATCTGTATGAATCTGCTATTTTCTGAGCATTGACAATTCTTTGCTTTAACTCATTTGTCAATGCATTATGGTATATCAATTCATTGCATAGCAAACGGGCCTGAGTCATTATTGATATAAGCTGTCTTTCGTAATCAAGTTCCACCTGTGAATTCCTGTATTCCGAAATCTGATTCCGGTACACATATGCAGACGGAAAATCAAAAGACTGCATAAGGCTGATATCTTTTCGGTTACCAATACTTTCCGGACTGCCCCAAAGGTAATTGAATGCAAATTCCGGGTTCGACAGGTATATTCCGGTTTTGTTACCAATGCGGTCAGCATCTGAACTTTTTCTGAGAGCGATGAGTGTGGTATTGTTCTTTTCCACCCCGGCAAGTATCGTTTCAATATCCTGTGACAGCAGATTTGGACTGCCAAGAATAATGGTACTTAAAACTATGGTCAAGCATTTCATAAATTGTCGTTTTTTAAGATTCCCCGTGTTCTGAGTGCACTATATACAATCGGGACTATATATATGTTAAGCAGGGTTGAAGTTATCAGACCACCGAGAATAACCTTAGCCATTGGACTTTGAATCTCATTTCCTGCCAGGCTGCCCTGAAGTGCCAGTGGCATAAGTGCGAGGGCGGCAGTCAGTGCAGTCATCAGTATCGGGTTAAGTCTATCCGCAGAGCCTTTGGTTACCGTATCCGTCAATGAAGTACCGGTTGCCTGCAGATGCTGGTAATGAGAAACAAGCAGGATCCCGTTTCTGGTAGCTATACCGAAAAGCGTAATGAATCCGATGATTGCGGGGATACTCAGGATCCCTGATGTAAGGTAAATTGCAAATACGCCGCCGATTAATGCCAATGGCAGGTTAAGCAGGATAATTCCCGCCAGTTTGAAATTCTTGAACTCCTGAAACAGCAACAGGAAGATTATGACAAGGGCGATCATTGAAGTCAGCATAAGTGTCTGTGAGGCTTTTGCTTCACTCTCAAACTGACCACCGTATTCAATTCTGTAGCCTTCAGGCAGGGTAACTGACTCATTGATGTTTTTTTGAATATCCTGCACTGCCCCTCGCAAATCACGGCCTGCCACGTTAGCAGAGATAACTATTTTCCTTTGAACATTCTCACGGCTGATTGAACTGGGTCCGGTCACTGATACAATATCAGCGACCTGTTCCAGCGGGACTTTCCGGCCGTCATGAGTGTCGATGAGGGCACTTCGGATACCATCAATGTTCTCTGTATAGTCTTTGTCAAGTCGCAATATCAGGTCAAAGCTTCTCTGACCTTCGTAGATATCTGCCAGTTTTTCCCCACCGAAGGCGATATCAATAAACTCGTTGAATTCCTGAACAGTAATCCCGTATTGGGCAAGCATCTCACGGTCAGCCCTGATCTGTATCTGAGGAATTTCTATCTGCTGGTCGACATTAACATCCACAAGTCCTTCAATATCAACTATTGAACTTTTTATCTCATTTCCTATTGAGAACATTTTATTGAGGTCTGAGCCGAACAGCTTAATGGCAATATTAGCCCTTGTTCCTGAAAGCATGTGGTCAATACGGTGTCCAAGAGGTTGACCTACTGTAAATGCTATTCCGGGAACTCCGGACAGGGTATTCCGCACATCTGCCAGAAATTCCTCACGGCTGCGGTCCTTCAGAGTAAAATTTACATCTATTTCAGCACTATTGGTTGTTTGCGAATGTTCATCGAGTTCGCCCCGTCCTGTTCTTCTTGCAGTGCTGGTGATTTCTGAAATCGACAGTAATTCAGTTTCGACAAGATTTCCCAGGCTGTTGCCTTCCTCAAGAGAAGTCCCCGGTTTCGTTATTACGGAAAGGGTTAATGATCCCTCATTGAATTCAGGCAGGAAGCTTCTTCCCATCGAGGTCATCGCTATAATTGCAACAAGAAATAATCCAAAGGTTGAAAGCACTATTGCTCTTTTATGGTTAAGTGACCACCTGAGAGATTTTTCATAGTAGTATGACAGCTTTCGCACAAGCCATTTTTCCTTATCATTCCTTGCCAGGTACCTGTCATCTGACAAAAGCATTTTTGACAGTAATGGCGTCAGTGTCATTGCCACCACCATTGACACAAACAGTGAGACTATGAAAGAGATGCCCAGCGGTTTTAACATTCTTCCTTCCATACCCGAGAGAAAGAATAGTGGAATGAATGCTACAATTATTATAAGGGTTGCATTAAGGATGGAGGCTCTTATTTCCTTGGAAGCCTCATAAACCACGGTAAATGCATCCTGTCTCAGTTCCGGGGATTTCTGACGGTTTTGGCGAAGACGTTTATATACATTCTCAACGTCAATAATTGCATCGTCAACCAGGGCACCTATCGCGATGGCCATACCTCCGAGGCTCATTGTATTGATATTCAACCCCAGCAGTTTCATTGCCAGAATTGCGCCGAGCAGTGATAGCGGAATTGCGAGCAGAGATATTATTGTGGTTCTGAAACTGCCTAAAAAGAGGAATAGAATTATTACAACAAATATTGCGCCTTCCAGCAGTGCCCTCTGAACATTGCTGACTGATGTTTCAATGAAATCTGCCTGCCGGAATATTTTTGTATCCATTTTAACATCAGCCGGAAAGGTCTTTTGTAATGATCTCAGGTTAGCCTCAATTTTCTCAGTAACATTAAGTGTATTCGTGTTTGGTTGCTTGGATATGGAGATTATAATTGCCGGATTTGCATTCTCGGAAGCATGTCCCATTTTAACCGCACTGCCAATTTTTACTTCAGCAACATCATTTAATCTGACCGGTCTCCCTTTTACAGATTTTACGTAAGTAATTCCCATAACGTCTATATCGGATGTTCGTGCAATACCTCTGACAACATATTCATTACCATACTGCCTGACAACACCCCCGGTTGAGTTTTGACTGAGGCCCCTGCACACTTCGGCCAGCTCAGGCATTGAAACGTTGTAAAATTTCATTTTCTGAGGATTGGCAAGTACCTGATATTGCTTATAGTCGCCTCCTATAATAGTTACCTGGGAGACACCTCCTGTAGCAAGCAGTAACGGTTTGATATTCCATTCAGCTATGGTTCTCAGATCCATCATGCTTGTACTGTCAGCCTGAAGCCCGATAAAAAATATTTCTCCCATAACACTTGACTGTGGTGCCAGCACCGGCTGCCCGACACCCAGGGGCATCTGAGAGGAGACAGAAATAAGTTTTTCACTAACAATCTGCCGCGCCTTGAAGATGTCCGTACCCCAGTCAAACTCAACCCAGACGAAGGAAAAACCCTGAGAAGATGCGGAGCGGACTCTGCGCACCCCGGTGGCTCCGTTCACGGAGGTCTCTATCGGAAAAGTCACCAGCCGTTCAACCTCCTCTGATGCCATTCCGTGAGCATCGGTCATTACAACCACAGTAGGGGCAGTGAGGTCCGGAAAGACGTCGACATCCATATTAACCGCGGTTCTGACTCCGAAAACCACAAGTATCAGTGAAAGTAAGATAATGAGATACTTATTGTTCAGTGAGAACTTTATGATATTGTTAATCATGATCCTGTGATTTGTTAATGTACATGACCTGAATGTGCATCCAGGGCCCCGGTTGCCTGGGAAAGTTTGATCAGGACAGCACCTTTTAATACAATGCGCTCATCATCAGCCAGTCCGCTGATAACCTCAGTACTGATTCCATCAGTTGCCCCGGTTTTAATTTCACGTTTCTCAAACAGCTCGGGGGTCACCTGAACATATACAAAAAAGTTACCCTGCTCTTCAAGAACAGCCGATATTGGTATTGTAAGTGCCTGCGCATCTGAGACCGTTATCAGATATATCTCAACAAAACTACCCGGAATGAAGTTGCCAACATTATTTATCTGAAGGGTAACAGGTATCAGAAAATTATCCGCAGTAGTCGCCCTCCCTACCGATATGACTTTTCCGTTCAGTTCTTCAAGTGAATAAGTTTTGTCTTCTTCTGCTGTTTTTATGTTTGCAGATGCAATTGACATGAGGTGCCTGGCATATTTTTGCTGTACTTCAGCACGCAGCAACAATGTCTTGTTTTGTGCAATCACAGCTATTGGCTGACCAGTCTCCACATATTGTCCGTTTCTGACAAAGAGTTGTTTGACGAACCCAGTCATCGGGCTGGAAACTGTTTGCCCGCCAGCGTTGAAATTCTGTTTCAGATTTTCATAAACCGATCTGGCGTTTTCATAAACTGTCTTAACTTCAAGTAATTGTTTCTCAGACACTATCTTATCTTCAGCAAGGAGTATTGCTCTTTCGTAATCTGCTTTGGCTTTTTCAAAATTATTCTGTGCTTCGGCAAAACGAACAGCAGAATTGTTTTCGGCGAATCCGCTGCCTTTGATCGTTAACAGTGTCTGGCCATGCGATACGTTTAATCCTTCCATGATGCTAAGCCCGGCAAATGATATAACTCCTCCGGTTCTCGCCGTCACTATTGCTTCATCACCCTGGGCAGAATGGATTTGTGCGGTTGTCTTAATTACCTGGCCGAATGATCTCCTTACAGGGTACCCGGTGGAGAATCCGGTTTTCCAGGACTGTTCCTTTGTGAAGACAGTGGTGTTTGTGCGCGGTGTTCTGTTCTTTCCTGCAGCCTCTGTTGCTTCGGTTATACTGGCATATACGGAAACCCCTGGAACGGTAATATTATAATGACCCGCTTTGGTCTTAATCAGGTACTCCAGGGTGCCGGTCCCGCTCACTTCCGGCCTGATATCAAAACTGTAGATCCCTTTTCGGACAGGACCCGGCAAGGTCTGTTCTGCCGATTGTCCGTTAACAATGAGTTGAATAGTTATTGTTCCGTCCGTAACGGCTGTGAATTCCGGCAGGCTGGAGAAATGTGACAGGACATTTGCGGTCTGGCCGGTGACGAAAGGGTCGGCTTCGGCAAATATTTCAAACTGGTCGCTGTATGCAGTATACTGAAACTTAATCTCTTCGGATTCAGTATCAGATCCATTTTCCTGATTGTGGTTGCATCCTGCAATTGCCAATGCAATCAATGAAGTCAATATTAATTTATAGTACATTTTACTGCTTGTTTAGACAATGAAACAGAAGATAGAAATGCGACAAAACATTAATTACTAATGTTATAAACGCATCAGATCAACGGTAAAACTTAAGCAGCAGGGGGTGCCCTCAGTCCAAGGGAAGCAGAGACAAGATATGGATATAAGCTGTCTGTGACCCGCTCATATACATAAGGTGATAATACGGGAATCGGCCATTCTGTACTGTTGTTCAACAGGTTCTCGTGAAACCCGTCAAAAAATGAACGCTCCGATGAATTAATAAATTTAAAATCAGGTTTCCAATCATTTGTTGTTAGTACAACCGGATCTTTTAAAGCGCAATCATTATGGTTATTCTCTCCGTCATGACTGTGGCTGACAGGACTGGTGCCGCGTTCCTCTTTAAGATCATTATGGATACAATGAGATTTTTCAAAACAGACCTGTTTATTGTGATGATGATGTGGAACAACAGCATGAGCTACCAATAAAATACTGGCCAGCATTAAAAACAAAATGGCTGTTAACCTTCTCATCATGAGTTTTGATTTATTTTATGCTGTTAATCCTATTCACCCGTAAAACGGGTTGATATACTGCAAAAGTAATTGATTTCGCTCTTGTATATTCGAAATCAAGACAGTATTCCTACTATATATAAATCGAATATTTATGGCAAGGCCAAGACTTGAAGGGACCAATTACAAGATGTCGATACACGTGGCAAACGGACATAGATACGCGAGCACACAGCCACTGGTAGTGGACGTGGAGACCGGCATGACACATAACGTTCGGATTCACTGGGGCACGGTTGATGATAATCTCAGGTTCTACCCAGGCAAGAGGTTTTTCTACGCCAGTCCTGCAGAGCGGGCTAAGTTTGTTTATCCTGACAACTGGGACCTTGGTGAACTTGACAAGCTGTCGGGGACCCGTAGCGCTGGGCGCCCCGCCTATGATGAGGAAGATGCAAACAGGTTTTATGGCGACGTGTGGTTGCTTGAGCAGGTTGCAGAGAAGACAGGCCTGAGGGCGGACCTGATGCGGGTCTTCGGCAGGAACAAGGAGCTTGTGGATGACATTCTGACATTGTCCTTTTATCCATACCTTACCGGGAACACCTATAACAGGCTTGCCCGCTGGCAGCGTATCGAGAAGACACCTTCATCACGAGAGCTTACACCTTCGCACATCACGCATATCACCCAATC
>AMWB02019788.1_pt1 | contig 19273 bp, 19 predicted proteins | sample 200311 | NCBI WGS metagenome assembly AMWB02 (sample SAMN02737377, study PRJNA173069) | bioreactor metagenome | biome: anode biofilm in microbial fuel cells | place: USA: California | collected 2010-12-16 | reverse complement strand
TTAGCAAATGAAAGAGCCACCGAAGGGAGTCGAACCCTTGACCCGTCGCTTACGAAGCGACTGCTCTGCCAACTGAGCTACGGTGGCTTGCTTCGAACGCCGGAATTATAAAGCACTCCATCACGTATGGCAAGCATCTCACAGAAATTCTATCCCGGGATGGATCACTCTTTTGGATTCTTCCTGTGCAAATGGTCCGCACGCTGCACGGCACCTTTACCGAACTTTTCCCGCAATTCATCCAATGCCCCCAGCAAGCGCCGCTCTTTTTCAGTTTCGGTGTCAAAAAGCGATAACTGGTGAACCTGCTCAATCAGGTTTGCCCCACCCACACCGATCAGGCGCACCGGCCGGTCAGGCTGCCAGACTTTCTTCAACAGAGACTCGGCAGTCGCGTAAATAACCCCATCCTGATCTGTCGGGGCAGAAAGTGCCACCTGCCTGGTGAGCGTGGTGAAATCAGACCAACGGAGCTTGATGCGGATGACACGCGCACAAACCCCATCACACCGCATGCGATATCCGACTTTTGCCGAGAGGTCACGCAATGTGCTTCGCAAGTAGGTCAGGTCCATGGTATCGCTGGCAAAGGTTACCTCCTGGCTGATGGACTTGGCTTCGTATTCAACCGTCACCGGCCGGTCATCGATCCCCTGTGCGTGCTGGTGTAGTTCATTTCCGTACTTCCCGAAACATCTTTCCATCAACTCCAAAGGACAATTGGCGATGTCACCGATCGTTCGCAAACCAATGGCAGCCAGGCTTGCTTCCATCTTCGGACCCACCCCCCACATGGCTTTCGCTGGCAACGGTGCCAGGAATTCCCTCTCTTTTCCTGCAGGCACACACAAGATGGAACGCGGATAATTACCTTTACTGTTGGATTTTCCAGTATCCGTGGCAATTTTCGCGACCAATTTGTTACGCGCAGCACCGATCGAACAGGGCAACCCTGTTCGCTCAAGTACCTGTTGCTGTAGTTTTCGGGCGATCTCCTCAACGGGTTGAGGTAGGTCACTAACATCCAGGAAAGCCTCATCGACCGAGATCTGCTCTACCAGGCCGCTCCATTGATTAAGGATCTCCATCACCTCCTGAGATTTGGTGTGATAATCGCCAAAATTGCTTGAGATCAGGATCAATTCCGGGCACAAGCGTAGCGCCTGTCCTGTCGGCATGGCAGAATGGACTCCTTTTTTCCGCGCCGGGTACGAACAGGAGGAAATCACCCCACGCTGCCCGGCTTTTCCTCCCACAGCAAAGGCTTTACCAGCCAGGTCAGGATTCTTTAATTCCTCCACTGCGCAAAAAAATGCGTCCAGATCAAGATGAATGATCTTCCGTTCGGTAGGATTTCTCATTTCATTATGATTTTAGCACGCATGTTCTATTTATCAATCAGCAATATCAAGCCCAGGAATCCCAACCCGACTTATGCTTATCGACTCATTTCTTCTTTTAAGGCTGTGATGGGTGGAATGGCAGTCGGGTCGATATCATATAACATGGCCAGGTAATAAGCCACGTAATCGCCGAAGAGCAGGCTGCTCCAAATTTGCGCCAGGCGGGTCTCTCCTTTGGCATTAAATGTATCCGTTCCTATACCTTCCAACATTAAAATCTGCCTGGTTTTTGCCACACGCGCCACATTACGGGGATGATCAAGAGATGCAGAGAGGAACATGGCGTATTCCTGACAGACATGTTGTTCAGGGTTGTAGATCCCAGCCAGGGTATTGTGGTCTGCCTCAGGAAGAGCTTCAAACGCGGCAAAGGCTTTTGCCACTTCGTTGAATTGAGTTTTCCAGCGGCGTGCCACCGGTACTAAAAATCCGCTGGCGAAGATGGTTACATGCCGGTTGATAAATTGCCCGGCCTGTCGCTTTGCAGCGTTCTGCAATACAGGAACATCTGCCCTAATCCTGGTTTGTAGCTCGGTCATCACCGCATGTGCCAGTCCAACCTCCTCGGTCTGATCGTGGATCAATTGTAAACGCGTGAGGAGTGCCAGGAGTAAGCCGAACGAATAGCCCACTGCGGCACGTGGTTGCCCGGTGTGTTCGAATTTCCATACGGGAATACCAGCCTTACGGCTTTCTTCCTCAAGGCTACCCCCTGTGCAAATCGCAAGCAATTGGCAGCCCCGTTCCCGGGCGATCTTAAAAGCGGACAAGGCTTCCTCGGTGTTGCCCGAATGGGAAGAAACGACCACGAATGTCTGGTTGCCTGCCGCGAAAGCAGGCAGGTCGTAATCTCGATGAACCAGGAATGGAACAGGCAGCCGGTCAGCCAAATAAGCAGCGATCAAGTCTGCGCCTATAGCGGACCCTCCCATTCCGACGACAACAATGCGCTCAACCGGTTTTGTGGCGGGTAAAACCAATGACAAACCCAGTTTATATGCTGCGTCCAGTTGGTCCGGCAGCGCGTCGATGTGTTTGAGCATGTTCTCTGTATCAAACTTTGCAAAGTCCTGAAATTCGTTAAGATCCATATTCTTTCCTTGTTGCGAGGCAAAGGTCGGTTTTGATTGTACCTTAATTCTAATCCTGACTTTAAAGCATACAGAGCAGGATCTCCTGCCCTGTACACTTGAGTTATTCGGGTTACTTTAGTTTCTTTACCAGTTCCAGGAATTCCTTGTATTCCTCTTCAAACATATGGATCGTCACATTGTTCAGTTCCAGATTGTAGGTGGTTTCACCATCCGGCTCTTCGGCAGACCACACCGCGTAGCTGTCAGTTTCAGCAATCGTCTTTACTTTTGGTTCATAGTTGTCACTCATTTTTTCTCTCCTTTAGATTTAGATCGGGATTTATTAAAAATGTTCATGATACCGTGTGTTACTTTTTTTAAGAAACTCCAGACTTTTTTGGCAATAACAGTTATCCCGGTTACCAGTCGCCCGAGCGTCGCTTTTACAGGTTCAGGGGCGGCGATCATTTTTAGATCTGCCCAGGGATCCTGATCGGATAATTTCCTAATTATGTAGGTGAGGATAAGCTTGATTGATGCCAGAACTGGAGCAGCGAGTAACATACCCAGGACGCCAAAAAGACTGGCTGATACGATCACCATCACCAGCACTGCTGCCGGGTGAATTTCTAACGCGTCTGACATCACTCGCGGAACCATAAAATTATCAAGCATCAGGTCAGAAACCCAGGCACATCCTACAACCAGCAATGCGTAAGGAAATGGTTGCATTCCGAAATAATTGGTCTGAAAGAGCGCGACCAACCCATAAGTCGTCCACGCCACAGCTGTACCCACATAGGGGACAAACCTTGCCAGGCCGGCGAGGATAGCCAATAGAAAGAAATAACGCACCCCCAGGATGCTTAACAACACCGAGTAATATGCTATCGTGATGAGGATCACCACCAATTGCCCGCGTAAGAACGCGTTCCAGATATGTCCAAGTTGTTGACCAAGTTTCGCCATATCCTGCTGGTAATTCGGTATTGTGAAAAGGGTCATGTTGGCTTGGGCAGCGTTGGATTCGGCCAGGATAAAGTAAGAAATTAAAAGGGTAAAGACCAACCAGAGACCGGTGTTCCCTATCCCAGAAGCCAGTGATCCAATCAAGCTGCCCATCTGGGAGAGTATGGGCTGCACAATGTTCAATAACTGTGTCCAGAGGCTTTCCAGCTCCAGGCGTGAAAGATCAAAAGCGAATGGGCCTATCTCCAATGGTTTGCTGGATATCCGTTCGAAAATTGCAGGAATTTCTGTGATCAGATCCTGAATGTAGGTGATCAGGTTTTGAACCTGCTCTACCAGGGATATGCCTCCCCAGGTCAACAATCCAATGATCGCTGCGAATAATAACAGGTAAAGGAGCAGCGAAATGACAGCCCAGGGAATTTTCAATTTTCTATTAATAAAGGATGCCAAAGGATGGAAACGGTATGCCAGCAAAACGGACACCAACAACGGAGCCAAAATATTCTGGAACCTGATGATCAGCATAATGATCAAACCAGCTAGAGATAGTCCCACAACCAGCTTGGTTGTACTGTTCCAATTAGGAGAAGAGGCTTTTTCCGGTGTTGTCATCAGAGCTATTATAAAGGATTTACCCAATAAGAACGAAGAACTGGCGTTATTCGCCAGTTCTTTAATAGATTTCCGAATTTATGGACACACTCCCGGCTGGATCGCGTTGAATATCCCCGGGAAAAGTGCACAATAACTATTCGTTAATTCGATGATCAACCATGGGATGACGCAAAAAACGAGCAGGATTCCTATGACCACCAATAGTGCATTCAACCATCCGGAGCGTTTCTTAATAATGGGTGGCTCTTGAAGAACTTGTTCAGGAGGGGGAATGGGCGTGTAAACTTGTTGTACTGGAGTTGCTGGTGCGACCGGTGCTACAGGCCTTGATTGCACCTGGTGGGGAACATACTCTGGCTCAGGTGGTTGAGGAGATATGTATTGGGGTGTGACGGGTTGCGGGGCAACATATTGTGGTGGGGTCGGCGCTATAGGAGGAGTGTACTGAGGTGCGGGGGTAATCGACTGCGCAGCCGGGGCTACCGGTTGAGAGGCAGAAGGCGCGGGTCGTCTGAAGGCTGCTACAGTTGCATCGGGATCAATTGGAATGAACTCATAGGCGATCACCACATTTTCGCCAAGGGTAATGTTCTCACCCGGCGTCAGCACAACCGGCGCAGTCAGTCGTTGACCACGCAAAAAGGTACCGTTGGTCGATCCAAGGTCCTCGATAGCATACGCATTACCAGTCAAGACCAGCCGTGCATGCCGCCTGGATACCTCGGGGTCATTGATGACGATATCGTTACTGAGGTCACGGCCCAGGAAGATCTCTGTTTTTTCCAACAGGTATTCCGTTCCTATCCTGGTACCGCTTTTTAAGATCAATTTAAATGCCATAATACCTGCCCTCCTTCTTCCTGCTTAGTTTAGCAATAGAAGTGTAGAAAGTCAAATTCTTTACCTTTTGTTTACCTTTTGTTTGTTTTCTCAATTCTGGGTATAAAAGACCCCACCATGCCGTGTGCAGCGTAGTTTTGAACCTGCCGAAGCAGGTGGGTCCTGCCACAGAGATCCGCCTTGGCCGAAGCCTATCGCGTCACCCTGTTGAGGTAAGGATCCCTTTCAAAAGTGTTGGCTCAAAACCGGTGTCGCTACATCACGAACACAGCAGGGTAACTTTTTATACCATGTTTTGTGTAAAATGTGTAGATAGACCAACTCAAACAGGAAATGGTGCAGAAAGGAACTTTTTGAAAAAACTCATTCGATCCTTTATCGCAGTTCCGCTTACAGACCAGATCCATCAAAACCTGGCGGAATTTAGCAATCAGCATGGATTAGACAACCGTGCTTTCGGGTTGAAACCGGTAAAATCAGATAATATCCACCTGACTATGAAATTTTTGGGTGAGATTGAGGAATCACAGGCCGCGAAACTGAGTGCTGCCCTTGATAAGGTTTCAACCGGTCTACTACCCTTCAAGGTCACTATCCGCGGGATCGGTGCCTTTCCCGCCTGGAATAGGAATCCACGGATCATCTGGGTGGGTGCAGATCCGGTCGAACCGTTACAGAAAATCTATTCCTGCGTGGAGAGCGTAACAACACGATTGGGCTTTCCACCGGAAATCAGAGGATTCTCACCACATCTAACCCTCGCCAGAGTAAGCACCCAGACGGATCAACTGGCATCGCAACTAAAAAGACTTTCCCAACTAACCCCAGAACCATTCTTCGGCGAGATGATGGTAGAGTGCCTGGTTTTATTCAAATCGGTTCTACTGCCCCAGGGACCGGTCTATACCGCCCTATCCAGCCACATGTTCACTAAATGACCTGATGTATGCTAAAATTCAGCCAACTTACTATTGGAGGTGCAAGCTGGAATCAATTGAAAAAGCGCATCAAATCATAAACTTCCTGGAGGAAAAGAAAGCAGAGAAAATCCTCCTATTGGATATCCAAGAACTCACCACTTTTACGGATTTTTTCATAATTTGCAACGGCACCAGCGACCGCATGCTGCAGGCACTGGCAACGGGTGTACGTGAATTCGTAAAAAGCGAATATGGCTTTTTTCTTACCATCGAGGGAGAGTCACGGGACGGCTGGATGCTGGCTGACCTTGAGGATATTGTCATCCACTTTTTCTCACCCGAACAGCGCAATTACTACAAACTGGAACATCTATGGGCGAAGGGTAAGGTCATCCTTAATCTTCAATAAAAGAGCGGAATATTTTCCTTCCGCCCTTCTACCTTATAGCATTGCCAGTATCTCGCTGCTGTGTTCAGCAGGTTTTACTTTTTCAAATACTTTCCGGATCATTCCATCCTTATCTATCAGGAAAGTGGTTCGATTGACACCATAGTATTCTTTGCCATACATTGATTTCTTACCCCAAACGCCAAATAGTTCACAGACCTTGTGATCAACATCAGCAAGCAGGCTGAATGGAAGATGATGTTTGGCTTTGAATTTGGTGTGAGATTCAGGCGAATCGGGACTGACCCCCAGGATCGTGACACCGGCTTTTTCATAAGCACTGTAATCATCCCTGAAATTGCAGGCTTCGGTGGTACAGCCTGATGTGTCATCCTTGGGGTAAAAATAAAGCACAACATCCTTGCCGCGGTAATCAGACAACTTGCGCAAAACACCTGATTCGTCAAGTAATTCAAAATCAGGAGCCATGGTATTCTCTTTTAACATAAGATTTCCTCCTTTTTTTATCTAATTTTACCTATTATGACCATTGATTATTAGAAAAGCATTAGTTTCCTATTTATTAGTGACCCCAGCTACCTCATAACCAGAGCGAAATTATCATCATGTAAACGATTAACAGGAATAAGCCAATTGCGAGCCAAGTCAGATAACGCCATTTTGGTTTCGCGCCATTTGAAATACCAATCAGATGCAATATTTGCAGGCTGGCGAAAGGCAAAGTCAGTAATGGCGGCCAGGTCAACGACCATGGCAATCCGAGCAGCAAGAACACCCCCAAGAGAACGTATGCCAACAGAAGAAAAAGGTTGTGCATCACCAGGGCATTTTGCCAGCCCACGCGGATGACGAGAGATTGACGCCCGTGTGAACCGTCAAATCCGTACGCCTTAAATTCCAAAGCGATTTTCATCGCGACATAGATGAAGGTTAAAGGCAGTGTTAATTCAACGATCAGCACACTGGGTGAAGTTTCCACCAGAGAGAATGCAATTGCAGGAACCAGGTTAGCGATGTAAAGCGCTTCAACAAGTTCCCCAAAGCCATTTTGGGAGAGATGCAACGGCGGTGCCACGGAGAAGAAGTTGATAAGAATCGCAAGTCCGAGCCACAAAATTGAACTGGCATTGAATACACCGCGAAAGATCAAAATTGTGGTGAGGGTTGCCCCGGCTGTCAGGATCAATAGTGTGTATAGCAGTAACAACCCTCGTCTGATGTTGAGCAAATTGCCCCGTTCCGGATCATTGATGTTCAGGGTGGAATGATAGGATTCGGGATGATCGAAGTAAGCACCAAGAAAATTTCGCATACTCCAGATCAGCAGACAGATGATGAATCCAGTTAGAAGATCCACAAGATTGATCCGCCCGCCCAGGTAATGTGCCAGACTGACACCTAAAGTGAATGTGAATAAGATAAAAACCATCCCCAACGGTTTTATGAGTTTACTAATGGATCGATTTTCGAGTATATTTTTCATAGATCAAACCAGTTGATACGCAACTGATGAGGTGATCATCAGCGGTGATGAATTCCTTTTCAAGTAGAATATCCTGAACTGCAATGTATTCGTCGATTTTCGTTGAACATGTTTGGGCGATTTACCAACCTACCCGCCAGGTAGCAACGATGACCGGAGCAGGATGTAGATGGCACGGTGGTACCGATGAAACCGTTGAGTAAATTCCATCCAATCTCATTGTTCATAAATAGTTGAGTCAATTATAATCTCCATAATAAATGAGGGAGACGTTCACGATGAGAATTAATATTCCTGATAAATTCCGTTTACATCCTGAAGTGAGCTTTGCACTTAGCCGGAAAAAAGCAATTGTTGCGCTGGAGTCAGCGGTGATCACACATGGTTTACCTCGCCCTGTCAATCTTGAATTGGCGCGAGAAATGGAAAGGATCATCCGCGACCAGGCAGTTACCCCAGCCACGATCGCGTTACTCAATGGCAAATTTTCGATCGGCTTAACCGATGTGGAGCTGGAACAAGTAGCTGGCGAAGCTGAATTCAGCAAGATCAGCTTACGTAACATGGGTATCGGCATTGCACGCGGATTTAGCGGGGGCACGACGGTGGCGGCCACTTTAGCGGTGGCAAGTGCTGTCGGGATTCAAGTATTTGCTACAGGCGGAATCGGCGGTGTACACCGTGGCAGCAACTTCGATGTTTCAGCCGATTTGAATGCAATGGCATCTCACCCGGTTGTGGTCGTGTGCGCTGGTGCAAAGGCGATTCTGGACTTGCCTGCTACACTGGAGGCACTGGAATCACGCGGCGTTCCGGTACTCGGGTACCGCACAGATGATTTCCCGGCGTTCTATTCTCGTAACAGCGGTCTTCCGATCGATTGCCGCATTGAGAGCGCTGAGGAAGCATACCAGGTTGCGCGCGCCCACTGGGCTGCAGGTAACCACAGCACCATTCTTGTCTGCAATCCAATCCCTGAGGAGGATGCACTGGATGGCATGAATTTGGATTTGGTGATTAATGAAGCAGTGATTGCAGCCGAACTGGAAGGTATTGGTGGAGCAGGATTAACCCCTTACCTATTGGAAAAAGTCGCTCGTGCTACTGAAGGAAAAAGCCTCCAAGCCAACCTCGCCTTACTGAAGAACAATGCCAGGCTGGCTGCTGAGATCGCTGGTTATTTTTCCACAAGTGACCTGGTGACCTTCTAAGTTATCCTGGAGGGGGAGACTGAGTCAGTGTTGGTTCTTCAACAACCGGCTCTTGCGGAGCGCTTACCGTAGGCGTTTCTCCAGTGAGGCCATCTTCGCCGAGGATCAGGAAAGTACCAGAAGTCTTCCAAGTTTGCCCCACAAAGATCTGCACTTCATACTTGCCCGGACGCCAATCCTCAACCGGGCGGGTACAATCCGTGTATCCGTATCCACCCGGTGCGTAATCCCAGGCTTTGGTTTCAGAACAAATTACTTCCTCACCGTACAACCACACCGCGGTCCATTGTACTCCTACAACCATCCGGTCGTAGGAAAATCCACCAAAGAGTGTGGAAACAGGCAGAGAGAACTCGGTAAAGTTTTCAGTCACTACACCATTGTCAGTTGTATCTGCAAAACTGAGCGGGCTGAAAATGGCGGATACATCCGGGCCGATGGGAGTTTGCACTGTCTCCTGTATGAAGTCAGGAAGCGAGGGTGTGTAAGTTTGGGACAGGGTCAAAGTGATCGTGGGGGTAAAAGTCATTGAGGGCGTCAGTGTGATGGTAGGCGTTGCCGTCACAGTGGGTGTCAGGGTGATGGTAGGGGACGGTGGAAAATAACGGTAGACCACCGGTTCACCGAAACGCGAAATGGCCAACCCGGCACCTACAATCAGAAACGCGAATAGAACAAGCCGCCATCCCCGATAGATCAATACCTGGCGTTTCTGGTAAAAAAGCAGTTTTCTACCGGCCTTAATGGACTTGATCGCCATCAACAAGCTGATGAAGGCGGTTATGACCATGAAAACCATGATCACTTTTATCGTAGTGGCAACATCAATATTCATGCTATCTTATCCAAAAAGCATTATAGCACGCTGACATTGACGTAATCAGGGTGTTGATTATTGCAGCTGAGATAAATATGGCTCTGCGAAGAGGGCTGGTGTACCACCGGTGTGCCAGAAAAGCACCTTCTCTTCCTTGCTGAAAAATCCCTTACGGATCAGGTCGATCATACCTGCGGCCGCGCGACCCGTGTAAACCGGGTCCAAAAGCAAACCTTCGTGTTTCGCAAACAAACGGATTGACTCGACTTCAGGCTCACCCATTACCCCATAACCCATTCCGGTGTACGCGTCGTTAACATTGATCATTGACTCAGGTACGCGCATATGAAGTTGATTCAAATCCATGCATTCACTGATCAACTGACGGATGATTTGACTCAGTTCTGCTGTTGTTCCTTCAATGGCAATTCCTAAAATTTTCCCAGTGAACAGCCACGCAAGGGCACCGAGGATCATACCCGCTTGTGTACCACCGCTTGACGAAGCTGTAACAATCCAATCAAAGTTGAACCCCAGTTGTTTTTCGTCTTCACGTAGTTCGTGCATTGCCTCCATGTATCCCATTGCACCGACTGCGTTCGATCCCCCATAAGGGATCTTATAGGGAGCACGGCCATCTTTACGCGCCTGCTCGATGACTGCATCAAGCAACTGAAGACGGTTGTCACGGTCTGCCCACACGATCTCCGCACCAAATAGCTGATCCAGGTAGAGATTGCCAGTAGCGAGTTCAGGTTGCTTACCAGAAAGGACCAGTATGCAATCCAAACCTGCCCGCGCAGCCAGCGCTGCCACCTGCCGGCAGTGATTGGATTGGATGGCTCCCACACTCACCAGAGTACGCGCCTGGTTCTGCAACGCTTCCGCGAGTAAGAATTCCAGTTTACGGATCTTATTCCCGCCGAAACCAAGGCCGGTCTGATCATCCCGCTTACAATAGATTTGCGGACCTTCCAACACTTCACTCAACCGCGAAAGATATTCGATTCTGGTGGGTAAATGTGCCAATGGAACCCTGGAAAACTTCATACAACCACCTCCTGCTTGATCTGTTTTCGCCTGATCCACCGTGTAACGAATAGCAATCCCGGTATGATGCGGTGATACATGAAATACAGCAGCGGACGCACCGGGTAATCCCATGCACCGATGGTACGTACCAACTCTGCACCTAATCCCTCTTTGAAACGATACACACCAAACATGGGATCTGATGCATCAAGGGTATCCGGCGCTCCCCACAGGTCATAAACCAGGCAGCCTTTTTCCCTGGCTGAGCGCATGGCTTCCCATTGCAGCAGGTAGTTGGGCATTTTTTCACGGAATTTATTGGTAGACATGCCGTAAACGTACCAGGCTCGCGAACCCAGGTAGAAGAAGATTAATCCAGCCAGGATAGTTCCCTCGAATTCGGCGATCAACCCTTCTGCCAATCCGGCATTGACGAATGTTGTCCACACTTCCAGGTAGTACGCTTCCGGCCGGATGATGAAACCATCCCGGTCAGCTGTTTCAGCGTACATGTGGTAAAGCATGGGAAGGTCCTCAAGCCGCGCCTTCCTCACCTTAACCTCATTTTTTATAGCTAACCTCAGATTGTAACGGGTCTTCTGTTTCATCCGTGCCAGCCACTCTTCTTCACTGCCTGAGAGATCAAGCAACATCGTATTCTTGAATTGAATCTGTTCCGGGGAATACTTCCATCCACGCTCGTTAAGTTCATTCACCAGCTGAATACCCGGGAAGCTTCCAGAGGAATTCGAAGTTGCATTTTTTCCAATGTCGAGCGTAACATCCGGGTCGATCTTTATGAAGATCAGACCGCGCTGCCTGGCTTTGGTCTCGAGAGTTTTCAATACCCGAATGCGCTGCGCTTCGTTGTTCCAGTCGATCATTGGGCCGCGCGGAATGTAACCAAGGCTGACACGCGGGCCGACCCGTAGCAGTCGCATGGAACGGATCAACAATTGAGCTGCCCCGCTGACCTCATCTTCACCTTCTGTCCAGGTAATTTCTTCACGCGTCCAGCCGACAGACTGCTTGACATCCGCCCATTCTCGCGCCTGGAGAAAATGTGCCCCGGGCAACGAACTGACAATCTCATTCCATAATTTGGGGTGATCAGTCATCGGTTTACTCTACAGTGAAGCGATCCAATCGTGAATCTCTTTTTCCGAACTCATCCCCGCCAATTCCAGTGTTTTTATCTCCTCGGCGGTGAAAAATCCGATCGATTCTGTTTCTGCACTTGTCGCAGGTTTTCCATCTATGATCCTAGCATCGTACAAAAGGACGATCACATTCCCACGCGGATCTTCTGTGTCCAGGTAACAATCCACCAATTTCTCTGCCTTTACTACAAATCCAGTTTCTTCGAAGGCTTCCCGTTCTGCCGCCCGTACCGGTTCTTCATCAATTTCCACATAACCAGCGGGCATGTGCCATTTGCCCCGCCAGGGTTCGTGCCCTCTTTTGACAAGTAGTACACTATTGTTTATGACTACGCGCACACCTGCGCTGACTTTCCAATTCTGGTAGTCGATGTATCCACAGTTGCCACAAACGGCACGAACTCTACCGTCCATATGAACAGGGCTCATCCTGGACCCACATTCCCTGCAAAACATCGCCATCAATCCGCCTGCCCTCCACGAAACCGCAGATACCACGAATACATTCTGTACAAGCCGGTGTGATAGACCTTATCCCAGGCACCAACACTGCGTCTCACTTCTCCCCCGAATCCTCTTTTGAATCGATAAACGCCCCACAAACCCTCATGCGATTGCCGCGCTTGAAATTGGGTCTCCAATTCCTCTTCATCCAGGTCAGGGATCCCCCACAGATCATACCAGCTGCAGCCCCGTTGTTTCGCCCATCTCATTGCCTCCCACTGGATCAGGTAGGTTGGCATGCGATTGCGCTCCAACTCATAGGATGCCCCATAAAGGTAATATGCATTCTCTCCCTGCTTAAGTACAAAAAGCGCTGCCAGTGGTTGATCATTGTAATAAGCCGTTAGGAGTTCGCATACACCTGCGGGATGGAAGAGATCGTAAACAGCCTGGTAATACGCTTTCGTGTGAACACCAAAGGCGTCACGCTGTGCAGTTGACTGTGCCATGCGGTGAAATTCTGCAACATCTGAGGAAGGCTTGACGACAACATCCTTCTTCGCCGCCAGGCGGATGTTGTAGCGTGTTTTCTGCTTCATCCTGCCAAGAATGTCCTCTTCAGAGCCTTCAAGGGACACAACCACGGTCCGGCGGGGCTGGATCGGTTTACTCGCTCTCAAATCGGGAAAGGGAGTTTTTAAAAGTCCATTTCCCTCAAACCGGTCCGGCTCAATCTTAAGAAAGATCGCCCGATTTGACCGGCATACCTGGTCGATCTGCCGGTAGATGGCATCGTCTTCACTTAAAGGACCTTTGGCAAGATACGCAATACTGTACCCGAGGGGGAATAACCGGAATAATAGCTGTGCCCCGCTCTCCCCTTCTATGACACGCACAGCTTTCCAGCCAAAACGTGATTTCAGATCACCCCATGCGCCTGACTGCAGGAAATGGGCATTCGGGAATCGTGTGTAGAATTCATCCCACTCAGCGCGTGTGCCATTCATGATCATTCGATTGAAAGTAATTCCGGCGGTGGTGTACTGCCCAGGCTCGCGTCAGGTAACGTCTCATCGATAAAGGTGATGATCTCGCTTGTTTTGCCATCATCCGCAAGTGCGAGTAACTGATCGATCTTTTGTTGCAATCCTTCGCCGCGCAGGTTGCTTGGATCATCAAACTGGAAAATATCCGGATGTTTTGTCGGGAGAAACTGATGACCTTCCTCCCACAAATCCTCACTCAATTTTTCACCAGGTCTTATCCCGGTAAATACAATCTCAATATCCCTGCCAGGTTCAAGACCTGAAAGTCGGATCAGATCCTCCGCCAGGTCGAGGATGCGCACCTGCTGACCCATATTGAGCACGAATGTCTCACCGCCGGTTTCCATGCTGCCGGCTTGCAGCACAAGATAGACTGCTTCCGGAATCGTCATGAAATAACGCCGCATATCAGGGTGAGTGATGGTCACCGGACCGCCGTTCGCGATCTGATGCTTGAACAACGGAACCACGCTTCCACGGCTCCCCAATACGTTACCAAAACGGACAACGCAGTAAGCATTTCCCATGCGTTGCGCTGAATCGAGCACGATCATTTCTGAGAAGCGCTTGGTAGCACCCATGATATTCGCCGGGCGGATGGCTTTGTCAGTGGAGATCATCACCAGGCGTTTTACGCCTGACTCCTCACAAGCCTTCACAACGTTTAGAGTACCTCTAACGTTGTTGTCGATCGCTTCGTCGATGTTCAACTCCATCAGGGGCACGTGTTTGTGCGCCGCGGCATGAAAAACCACATCCGGTTTATGCGTGGTGAAAATATTGCGTATCCGGTCGCCATCCCGCACATCAGCGATCACAGGGGTCAACGAAAGCGAAGGGGAAGATTCCTGCAGTTCAAGGAGGGATTCAAAAATACTGTTTTCACCGTGCCCCAACAGGACGAGGTGTGACGGTTCCCAGCGCGCAATCTGCCGGCACAACTCACGTCCGATCGAACCTCCAGCCCCTGTTACCAGGACGCACTTATTTGTTAAGGTTTCGCCAATCAATCCCTCGTTCATGTGTGTGGGTTGACGGCGCAAAAGGTCGGTAATGTCCACCTCCCGCAGGCGGTTGATACTGACCTTACCGCCAATCAATTCATAGATACCGGGCATGGTCCTGAACGGGATTCCCCGTAGGCGGCATACGTCAGCGATCATCCTGACCACTTTACCACTCGAACTGGGGATGGCAATGATTACTTCATTGACCTTCTTATGTTCAAGGACCTTGCCCACATCAGATAAATTACCGATCACAGGCACACCGTGGATCTGTTGCTTCAGTTTATTGGGATTGTCATCCAGAAAACCCACCGGTGTGAGATTGAGGTCTGGATTTTTTTGCAGTTCGCGCACAACGAGCGCACCTGCATCGCCCGCACCAATGATGAGGGTGCGCTTCGCCTGTTTTGACCGCACTGAACTGGATACCGAGCTGATATTATCCGAGATCACGCGAATGGCAAACCTTACACCACCGATCAGGATCAGGGACAGTAACCAATCAATGATCAACACCGACCGAGGAAAGCCTGTGAAGACTTTGAAAGTCAAGAGCGCGATCATGATCACGGAGAGGACAACGGACGCGCTTGAAACCGCGAACAGGATCAAGCGCAACTCCCGGGTGCTGGCATATCCCCATAAACGACGGTATAACCCAAAGAAGAAATAGATCGGGATCTTGGTGACAATGGCAACCCCGATCATCCAATACGCAGAGGGAAGATAGAAAAAGAACATCGCTCCCAGTTCAAGGCGCAGCGCGTATGCACCAAGTACTGCGATCACCGTGAGGATAATATCGATGAGGACAATGTATCGATTACGCAAATTGGGTTTTATTCTCATTAAAGGCCTTTTAGTCCAAGCACCCGCCCGACAGTTCTCAATACGATGGACAGGTCTAGCAGCAGATTTCGATTCTTAATGTAATAAAGATCATACTCCAGTTTGACGGCAGTGTCTTCCACTGTACTGGCATAGCGCTGATTGATCTGCGCCCAGCCGGTAAGCCCTGGCCGAACAAACAACCTCGCGCGGTAGAACGGGAGTTGCTCCTGGAATTTGTTGACCAGTTCGATCTGTTCAGCGCGCGGGCCGATCAGACTGTTCTCTCCGACGAGTATGTTCCAGAATTGCGGTAATTCATCGAGGTGACTGCGGCGCAGAATCTTCCCCACCCTGGTGATTCGGGCGTCATTTTCGATTGCTGTACGCGCCACACCATCTTTTTCAGCATCCTGGTTCATGGTACGAAACTTGAAAATCTTATAAGGTTTACCGTATTTACCAACACGCATCTGCGAATACATGACCGGTAATCCCGAATCAATGATGATGAGCAACGAGATGAGCGGGTAAAGCAGGAACAAGAAGAGTAGACCAATGACGCTGAATAAAATGTCGATCAAGCGTTTGACACTTTCATACACACCACTGGTGTGCGTCTGATCGATAAACGAGCGGAGGATCCAGTCTGATGGGAGGAGAAAAATCGGAACCCGGCCGAATACCTCCTCATAGACCGCCGGCAACGAAGTAACCTCAATATTATCATTTTCAGCAGCGTTTAATATCGCACGAAAAAGTACTGGGTTTAATTCACCTGAGATGGCAAAGATCAGATCAGTGATGTCAAGCTCTTGTGTGATTTCGGTTAACTGCGTTCCAGTGCCTAAAACTCGTAAACCGTTGATCTCTTCATTCTGTTTTTGAGGATCGTCATCGATGTAACCAACCAGTATGAATGGCTCTGAGTTGATTTCATTAAACATACTGACGATAGTAGAACCGGCTTTGCCTGCTCCAATCATCAGTGCGCGGCGCATGAAAACCGGGGCCGTGAAGATCCTGATGTAGATCAACCGCCAGAGCAAAGTCAGCAATGTAGCCGCAATGATGAAAATAAAAACACCACGCCGCGGGAGTGAATTGGGCTCTGAAATAAAAAAGATGATCAGGTAGATCACGATTGCGATTGACGCAGCCGTGGCAATGCCACGGATCATGTCTTCACGGCGATTGGCTTTCCGGACATCGTAGATCTCAATGAGGAAAAGGATCCAAACCAATGGCAGCAGGTAAAACCAGAACGGAGCTCGCTGCCACAGGAACTCGCTGGTAAAATCCAGCCAGTCGCGCTGTGCCCAAAAATAAAGCCCAATAAACACTGCCAGATATGTAAACAGCAGGTCACCCACAAAGAGGATCGCCTGCCGCTCTCCATCCCTGATGCGCCACCTTTTCTTCAACTGAGGTTTTTCAACTGCCATGCGCCTTACCTGCAAACAGACTCTTTATCATGCTCCACAAGAAACCGCTGCCCCACGCGAAGTGCATCGTCATGATGGCAATTGGAATACCAATCACCAATGACAGGCTGTTCCTGCTGATTGCGTACCTGATAGCTCCGGCGATTAAAATCACCAGGTAAAGTGACAAAGTCACAACCAAAAGAATGCGTGCTGGAACCCAAAGTATTGATAATAATAATAACATCAAAATACTTGTAACAAAAACTGGCGGGAGTGCCTGTCTCCAACGCAATGTTTCAGGGTAACGCTGCAACATCCTGAGCTTCCAGAACCCGTAGGTAAAATACTGCCGTGCCAGGTTTTTCAAGTTCGCACGGGCGTAATACACACAACGGATAGCCGGATCGACCCAGATTTTCCCGCCTGATTTTCTTATGCGGGTGTTGAACTCATAATCCTCGTTAACAAGCAGCGTCTCGTCATACTTTCCGATCTTTTCCACCAAAGCCCGCCGATATGTGCCGAACGCCACTGTATCAGCTTCCACCGCTTTGGTCGCGGTGCGATACTGTGCATCCCCCACCCCCAACGGATGGGCAGTGGCGATGGCAATGGACCTGCCGATCCAACTGTCGCTGCCCGGTTTAATATCGATAACACCACCGACGTTCTCCCCATAGCCTGCTTCAAGCGCAGTCACACTTTTCTCAATGTAATCCTGGGCCGGTATTGCGTGCGCATCCATGCGGGTGATGATCTCACCGCGCGATTCATTGATCGCCTGATTCAATGCAGCCGGGATGGTTCTTTGCTGGTTTTCTACAACGCGAATCACCAATTCCGGATAGTGCTGCTGAAACAAACTGATCTTTTCACGAGTATGGTCAGTTGACATCCCATCTGCAATCACTACTTCCATCCGGTCGACAGGGAAAGTCTGACCAAGGATCGCATGAAGCAATTCCTCGATTGTTCTTTCCTCGTTGTAACACGGAACTATGACGGTAACCTTGATTGAGGTCATCCCGGTCAATTGTTATTTCTATTCATTAGATGTTAACAATCCGGATCGGTGCAGATTACCGCGATAACCTCGATCTCGATCAGCGCATTTTTCGGTAATCCTGCAACTGCAACAGTGGTTCGCGCCGGTGGTTGCTCAGGGAAGTATTCAGCATAGATCCTGTTCATGACCGCGAAATCTTGCATATCACGCAAAAACACCGTCGTTTTCACCGCATTTTTCAAACATGAACCTGATGATTTTAGTACGGCTTGGAGATTGGTCAGAACCTGCCTTGTTTGTTCCTCGATTCCACCGGGCACCAGGTCACCGGTTTTTGGATCGATTCCGATCTGCCCCGAAGTCATCACATAAGGACCCGAACCTGTTGCAACCGAATATGGACCGATCGCAGCAGGTGCTTCAGCACTCTGAAAGATCTTTTTTTCACGACAAGACATTGTTACCTCCACGGAGAATGATGAGTTTATTTTAAACGAACTGGTAAAAAAGGTAAATGTAAGAGTTCACAGAAATCGAACCCCTGATCCCACCTTAGAAAATGAAGGCTGGTATAATCTGCGTGGTTAATATACTAACACACAGGTTTGTTATGCTAGAAAAAATTACCTCAATTGAAGCCCGTTACGCAGAGCTCACCCGGTTAATGGATGAGAACATGCAGGATTACCAGAAAGTGGTTGAACTGGCCAAGGAACGCTCGGAACTGGAAACGATCATGCAGATCGGCACCAGGTATCGATCTTTGCTCAGCCAATACGACCAGGCAAAAGAACTTGCCTCTTCAGATGATGAGGAGATGAGCAACCTTGCCAATTTGGAGATCGCGGAACTCCCCGGTCAAATCGAAGAAGTGGAAAAGCAGATCAAACGGTTACTTGTACCTAAGGATCCCCGCGATGATCGCAATGTGTTCATTGAAATCCGTGCTGGCGCAGGCGGTGATGAAGCCGGCTTGTTCGCCGCAGAATTAATGCGCATGTACATGCATTACGCTGAGTCCCGCGGATGGACTGTCGAGATGATCTCCTCAAATGAAACCGGAATCGGTGGCTACAAAGAGGTCATCTTCATGGTCAAGGGACGCGGCGCTTACTCCCGCTTCAAGTTTGAGTCTGGTGTGCACCGGGTGCAGCGCATTCCGGCAACAGAATCCAGCGGACGTATTCACACCTCCACCGTGACCGTGGCAGTTATGGCTGAAGTAGAAGAAGTGGACATTCAGATTCATGACAATGAAGTCAATATCGATGTTTTTATCTCTTCAGGTGCTGGTGGTCAGAATGTGCAAAAGAACGCCACTGCGGTTCGCCTCACCCACCTTCCAACTGGTATCGTTATAACCTGCCAGGATGAGCGGTCTCAACTGCAAAACAGACTGCGTGCCATGGGGATTCTCCGTGCGAAGTTGTACGAAATGGAAGAGGAAAAGCGCCGGGCAGTACGTGAAGAATCACGCCGTTCCCAGGTTGGTACAGGAGACCGGTCTGAGAAAATTCGTACTTACAACTACCCGCAAAGCCGGGTAACTGATCACCGGATCAATGTGTCTTCTTACAATC